>Ga0307475_10000256_pt1 | contig 32908 bp, 23 predicted proteins | sample atmos_gasesECM1C_FD_203317 | JGI IMG/M metagenome (GOLD analysis project Ga0307475, IMG submission 203317) | Hardwood forest soil microbial communities from Morgan-Monroe State Forest, Indiana, United States - atmos_gasesECM1C_515 | ecosystem: Environmental > Terrestrial > Soil > Temperate... | reverse complement strand
TCCTTTATTCACAGATGGATGAGGAAAACAGCGACATCATGCTCATCGACCATTTTAGCTAGCCCTCTCTATTCCTAGTGGACTCTCGGCGTTCTCTGGGCCTCAGCGTTATCTTGTTTTCTCTAGGTCAACCTGTTGCCGTCGCATCTTTTTTCCGTGGCTTCGCCAGAGATGCATGTGTCTTCTCGGGACGTGCACTGAGCCGTGGCGCAAGTTAACCTCGTGCCCGCGCTTGTCTGGCCAATAGAAGGGAGTCGAGACGGTAGGACGCCCGGGATTTGCTTCTGGTTCCTGAAGCTTTCTGACTGTGCCGCCGTCGGCTGAAGAGTGAAGGCCAGAAATAGGAACGAAGCAACTAGGGTGAACCTCAATTGGCCCCCTTGGCTGGTACACAGTCGATCAGAGCACCAATACTGACTTTGGGTAGATGCAGGCTGCAAGTAGGGGATGATGCTAAGGGCTGACGAAAACTACTTCAGGTATCGATTGACGATGTCGATGAGTTCATCTGCAGCCTCAGCTTGTTCTGCGGTCGGCTTACCATTTGGATCGAGGACGTGATACCGTACGTGCCCTTCCATGACTTCTGCCATGAGCCCGTTAACGGCACCGCGGATGGCTGCAATGGTTTGTAGGATTTTGGAGCATTCTTGGTCTTCGTTTAACGCCTTCTCAATCGCCTCGACTTGGCCCTTAATTCTCCGGACGCGGTTAAGGAGTTTCTCTTTGTCCTTGGTGGTATGTGCCATTCCTCTTCACGCCCTCATGTTTCAATGATACTATCCCACAGTACAGTAATTAAACGCCTTCTTAGGCGAGCCCCGGAAGACGCAAGGGTGCTCACTAGGAAACGGCCCTAGCGTCAAAAAGCACGCTGGGTTAGTCTGGAAATCGAGATGGCTGGCAAGTACAAGACGAGGCCCGACTTGGTGAGGGTATTAGCTCTTTCCCTGGCCGTGCTGTTCGCAGTGTACGTTGTACTAGCCCTAGACCACTCCCACGCAAAAGGACAAAATGAAGCGGCTTGCCAAGTTTGCCAAGCGGCGAACATTGGTTCCGGTCCGAAAGCGCTAGCTCCGTCGCTGTTTAGTCCTCTTCTCGCGATCGGGTACGTTCAGCCGTTTGCTGTAACGATTTACCAAGAGTTTTTCTTCCACGATGCACCCTCCCGCGCTCCGCCCTCTGCTTAATTCAGAATTACCACAGTTGTTTCGTTCTTAATCGCGCTAGCCCCATCACGGGGTCGGCGTAACCGCCATATTTCCAGGCGGCCACTCCAACAACAGCAAACACACATCGCCCAACTAAGGGGTCTGAGGAGGAAGTCAATGGGTTTTAGAAAGTTAGCATTTTTCGTTTTGAGTTTCAGCTACTTCTTTTGTGCAATGCCCAGTCGTGCCCAGATGGGAAATTCGGGATCGATTGACGGTATCGTGAAAGATCCATCCGGAGGAATAGTTGCCGGGGCCACCGTCGAAATTTCGTATCCCGTGAGCGGCTACCAAAGACAAGCGACAACCGGAAGCGACGGCGCATTTCGCTTCACCAACGTCCCGTTTAACACGTATCACCTTGTAGTCACGACCCCCGGGTTCGCTCCGTATACACAGGACGTGGACGTACGCTCCACCGTACCTACCAGCATACAGATCGGGCTGAAACTCGGAACAGCCGCAACCAGCATTACCGTCGAGGCAAACGGCGCTGATCTCGTGGAAACTGAATCGACGTTCCACACGGACGTGGACCGCGGATTGTTCGACCGACTTCCATTGGAAAGTGCCTCTTCGTCGCTTACTTCGCTGGTAACGATGGTGTCGCCCGGCGTCGCTGCGGACTCCAACGGAAATATGCATGGGCTAGGCGATCACGCGCAGAATTCGTTTTCCGTTGACGGCCAACCGATCACGGACCAGACGAGCAAAGTGTTTTCCAACCAGCTTCCTTCGGACGCGGTGCAGTCCATGGAGGTCATCTCTGGCGCGCCGCCAGCGGAATTCGGGGACAAGACGAGCCTGGTAATCAAAGTAACGACGAAGTCAGGACTGGGAATCACGACGCCGACAGGCAGCGTGACAGCTTCCTACGGGAGTTTTGGCACCGCGAATGTCGGATTCAATCTCGCTTACGGAGGCCAGAATTGGGGAAACTTCATCTCTGTGAACGGCTTGAAGAGTGGGCGGTTCTTGGATGGGCCGGAATTCTCGGTGTTCCACGATAAGGGCAATCAAACGAACATATTCGACCGCCTGGATTACAACCTGTCACTAGCAGATGCGCTGCACTTGAATGCGAGTTATACGCGTTCGTGGTTTCAGACGCCCAACACCTTCGACAACCTCAACGTCATTGACCCTAACGGTAACAATGTTGGTAATACCGATCAGCGCTCAAAGATTGGAACGTTTAACGTTGCGCCGACATGGACGAGGCTGATCAGTTCGACAGCGGTCTTTACACTGGGCGCGTTTGTACGGCGAGACCAGTACAACTACTATCCGAGCAACAATCCTTTTGCGGATTTTGGTCCGATCAATTCGGAGACAATCGCCCAAGACCGTTCCCTGACCAATGCGGGCGTACGTTCCGACATCTCCTATGTGAAGGGCATGCACAACGTGAAGGCGGGAGTTGTGTATGAACATACGTTCCTCACGGAAAACGACAACTTGGGGATCATCGATCCAAACCTCCTGCCGTCAACCACGGACGCGAACGGAAGCCCCTGCTTTGATCCGGCGACGAACACCGCGACGCCTGGGACGCCGTGCGCGACCCTCCTTCCGATCGACTTGACGCGCGGAGGAAGCCTTTTCGGGTTCCACGGGCATACCGACGTGAAACAGGTTGCGCTTTATGTGCAGGATACGATCACGAAGGGAAGGTGGTCGTTCAACCTAGGCATCCGGGGCGACTTCTATAATGGGCTCTCCACCACTCGTCAGGCAGAGCCGAGACTTGGGATTGCCTACAACATCAAGCCGAGCAATACGGTACTGCGGATATCCTACGCTCGAACACTGGAGACCCCCTTTAACGAAAACTTGGTCCTGGCGACGACGGGTTGCAATATTCCGGTCATTGCCGCGCTCATTCCGTGTGTTCCAGCGAATTCTCCTGCCGGATTCAGGAATGAGTTCCATGCTGGTCTACAGCAGGCATTTGGAAAGTACCTGGTGATCGATGGCGAGTACCTCTGGAAGTACACGCACAACGCTTACGATTTCAGCGTGCTTGGCAATACTCCGATCACCTTCCCGATTGACTGGCACAACTCGAAGATTCCAGGCTATGCCATCCGCGCGAGCGTGCCGAACTTCCATGGCTTCACGGCACTGGTGGTCATGTCTAGCGTCGCGGCTCGCTATTTCCCGCCGCAAGTAGGCGGCTTGGGAGTAACGGTCGGACAAAGCGGATCGGTTTTCCGCATTGATCACGACGAGAAATTTAACGCAACCACGCACTTACAGTACCAACCGTGGAAGCGCGGGCCGTGGGCGGGATTCAATTGGCGATATGACAGCGGTCTGGTGGCCGGCGCCGTCCCCGACTTTGCGACAGCGCTTACCTTCGATGCAGATCAACAGGCAGCGATAGGGCTGTTCTGCGGCAGTGTATTCGCGACGTTAACGAGTCCACTTACAAGCTGCCCGGCCGGCACGCCACACGGGGCGACACGCGTGGTCATTCCCGCGGACGGCACCGAGAACGACGACAAGAATCCCCCGCGAATCGCGCCGCGCAACCTGTTCGACGTGAGCGTGGGCGAGGACGACCTGTTCCATGGCGACCGCTACAAGTGGAGCTTGCGCGTGACGGCCATCAACGTGACGAATAAGGAAGCGCTTTACAACTTCCTCTCGACGTTTAGCGGTACTCACTTCGTAACGCCGCGTGCCTTGACGGCAGAACTCGGTTTTCACTTCTAAGACGGACGGGAAAGTGCTCCGCGAGGATTTAACTTGAAAGCCTCGCGGGGCTTCTCGGCCTATAGAAGAGGGCACCAGAGCCTGGGCAACTGAAGTCTCGCAGGTGATCCATGGCAATCCAGGTCAGGTCATCGGCCAGAAGCGCAGAACGGCGAAGGACCGCGGGTGTCCGGATCGTCATTTGGGTCTGCGTCTGGTTATGCCTACTGGTACAGGGTCCTGCTACACAGTCGCAAACTCAGGTCCAACCGTCTGAAATAACTGACCAATTCCGTTTCAAAGTCACAGATTCCGAGAATGATCTCCCCATTCCAGGGGCTACTGTCGCGCTCCTCTATTGGCGCAGAAAAGATTTCGCGGAAGAGAAAAAGGAAATTGAACTTAAAAACGGACAAAAACGGGATTGCAGAATTTCCAAAAGTGACGGCTGAGAAGTTTACAGCCAGCGTAGTCGTGAAGCGCTAAAAGCCATCCTGGCGTTGGATCCGGTCGAACCCGCCAGGCGAGCTGATTCGGGTGAGGCTTGAGAAATGGGTAAGCACGCTCCAATAGGACGGGGCCGAAAGGTCGTGAGCGTTTTTGTCGCAACCTCGTGTAGAGGCCTGTCCAAGCCATTACGAGGTCACGAATGGCGAAAGGATCTTTTGACATCCTGGCTGTTCCAAACATGCATAAAGCTCCAGACTTCTCTCGACCGCCGCTTCCTGAGATTTGGGATGACGGTGCAAGAAGCAAGCGTGCTCCTTCGCTGCGTAGAAGCCCGGAGAATAACGCCCGGACGGCTCGCGATTGCTCTCGGGAGAGACAAAGGCAAGATCACTCGGTTTGTCGACCGTCTTGAGTCAAGCGGTTTGCTCACGCGCGATATCGATCCGAGCGACCGGAGGTTTTCGATCCTCAAACCGACTGCAAAGGGAAAACAGGTAGCTCGGGCCCTGGCATCAGTCTTCGACAGCATTCGAAAAGAACTCTTCGTAGGAATATTGGAAAGCGATGTCCTCCGCTTAGGCAAGATGCTGCCACAGCTGCACAAGAATGCGGTCAATGTTGGGTCGCGGCCTAAGTGCGACGTGGTGCGGGGACGCAAGCGGATTGGAAGCCAGGGCATGAAAATGGAAGGCCCGCAGACAAGTCAGCCTCAAATCGCCGGGGACATTTTGCCGCCTTTACTTAATGAACAGGCGACCAACACTGTTGCTATTGAACAGGAAGTCGTGAAAGTGAGCTAAGTCAGCAAGCGCCAAGCAGTGAAGAGAATACCTTTCCTGGAAAGCTTGTGGACGAACGTGGGGAATTGGTTTTGAAATGAAACAGATGTTTCAGCAGCTGTCGAGAATCCCTGACGTGGCAAGCCCACGGACGACGCGGAATTCTGCAGACGTGGTTCGCCTGTTTGTCTTTCTTGTGACCGGAATAATGTTCTTGCCCGCGCTGGTAGACGCTACCAGCGTGGTCGCGTTAATCGATAATACGAATCACCGCGTGGTGATCGCGGCCGATTGTCGCGTGAATCGCCAACTTGCTTCGGTTTCAGAGTGCAAGATCATTGCCGAACCTGGCTGTACCGTCGCAATGGCGGGCCTCTACGAAGAGAAAACAACGGCGTTCCATTTGCGGGAACTTGCCGAGGCGGCCTGCCAGTACCCAGGTGACCTACGGGCGAAGGCGGAAGCGTTTCTCCGACTTTCAAGGATTCCGTACCAACGCGCGATTCGTCACATTCTCGACGCAGATCCAAGCGACTTCAGCCGGACGGTAGAAAACAAGGCAACCGAAGTGATTTTCGCGGGCATCGAAAATGGACAGATTGCCCTGATCGTCAGGGGCCTAGTGGTCAATTCAGCAAGGAAAGTAAGTGTGGAGCGGTCCGAGAGCACTGCTCCGTCGTACTCGCGGGTCGGATATTTTCTGGGTCTCAATGGCCACATCCGCGCTCACGTCAAGTCTCATCCAGATTGGGCGAAGGGGGACTACGTCAAGCTCGCCCATCGATTCGTCGAGATGGAGGTCGAGGCACACCCGGATTTGGCAGGCCCTCCTATCTCAGAGCTGGAAATTGACGAAGAAGGGCATGTTCACTGGCTGGACAAAGGTGTCTGCGATAGTGGTGAGTCGAACGGAACTACTCGCGAGACAATTGGGAATTAGCCTTTGGCTAGACAAATCCATGAGCTTGGTCCGACCAGTACTTCGCCAAATCGCGCCTCCAAGCGACTTAGGCGTATCCTCTCCGCGCCGCGCATGCGGCTGGTTCCAGCATGCTACCGCTGCGTGTGTGTTCTTGCTCGTGACAGTCCCGGCGCTCGGGCAGACGACCCAGACGGGCAACGAGGAACTGCACCTAGGGTCCATCCACGGGACGCTTACTACGACGCAAGAGGACGCCTCAAGCGGACTAGCCGGGATTACAGTAAAGTTGGACTCAGTGCCTCTCGTTGGCAGCCCTCTGACCGCCGACACGGATGATGGGGGACACTACGAATTCAAGAACCTCAAACCCGGAACCTATTTGATTTCCATTAGCCAACCGGGATTCAAGTCCTTCACAAAGTCGCTCAGCCTCAATGCCGGAGAGGCGGCCGTCGTGGACATCCGCGTCGAGCTCCAGACCGTCACCGAAAAGGTTGAGGTCAGCGAACAGACTCAGTCCATCGCCACCGAGGACGCAACGACTCCGAGCGTAACACTTACACAGCGTCAGTTGATTTCACTTCCGACGGCGCAGGAAAAAATCCGGGAAGTTCTCCCAGTGACTCCCGGTGTAGTGAAAACGCAGGATGGAAAACTGAACTTCAAAGGTGCGGACGAGAATCAAAGCTTGTTGATTGTCAATTCGGCGCGCACCACCGATCCGGTGACCGGAAGTTTTGCCGTACCTGTGCCGACTGATGCCGTGCAGTCCTTCGCGGTTTACAAGACGCCTTATAGCGCTGGCCTGGGAAGCTTTTCCGGCGGATTGACCGAGGTTGAAACTAAGCCACCTGACGATGCTTGGACCTACCGACTAAAGAGTTTTATCCCTTCCGTGCTCGGGAAGAACGGGAGTATGGTCGGACTCCAGGAGGCGACGCCGGGGTTCGACTTCAGCGCACCACTACTCAAGCACAAACTGCTCTTTTCAGAGATTTTCCAGTACGACATGAAAAAGCGCACCGTAAGAGGCTTGCCCTGGCCGTTTGACATCAGCAAGAAACAGGGGTTTAGTACATTTTCGACCCTCGAAGCGATCCTTTCCAAGACACATCTTGTGACGCTCACGGTGAACGCGTACCCGCTGCGAACGCAGAATGCGGATATCAATGCTCTCGTTCCTCAGCCTGCCTCGAACGACTTGGACCAAAAGGGCGTGACGGTCGGTCTAACGGATAGGTATCAGTTTAGCTCCGGCGCAATCTTCAGCACCATCGCGCAGTACACCCGGTTTGACAGCAATGCGCATGGTCAGGGACCAGCGGATATGCTAATCACACCGGAAGGCTGGGGCGGGAATTTCTTCAATCAATGGTCGCGCCGGGGCAAAGAATTTCAACTCGTCTCCGCATACCAATTTGCCGAGAAACACTGGCTCGGGCGCCACGAGCTCCACGTGGGCGTGGATTTCGATCATCGCTCCTACGTAGGAGTCAGCAGTTCGAATCCGGTGCAGATTCTTCGTCAGGATGGGACGCTCGCGGAAGAGATTACCTTTCTTCCGGGGACGGTTCAGAACGCATCCGACTCGGCAGTGGCCGAGTTCATTCAGGATCATTGGGTTCTGGACTCCCACTGGGCCGTGGATCTGGGGGCGCGTTTGTCGAGCGAAACCAACGGTTGGTCCGCGGCGGTGGCTCCGCGCGCCGGTGTCGCTTACTCCCCAGGCAAAGAGGGCAAGACTGTAATCCGGACGGGCGTGGGTTTGTTCTACAGTTTGCTGCCGCTTCTGGCCGGCGACTTCGCAGCTAGCCCCACTCAAGTGATTACGCCATTCGATACTGCCGGCTTGCCGAGCGGGCTCCCCGTGACCTATACGAATGTCTTTGTCGGCGGGCTGAATCCACTGACAGCCAACAGTCTGGCGAGGCAGCCGGACACGACGCCACGAAACCTAACGTGGAACGTCGAAGTGGAGCGCGAGTTGCGTAAAAACTGGTTTTTGCGCGTCGGTTATATCGACAGCCACACGACCTATCTTTTCACCATGAATCCGTTCACGGCTGCGGCAGGTGGGCAATCGTTTTTGGCTCTCATGAACACAGGGTCTTCGCACTATCGCGAGCTGGAAAGCACGGTGCATTTCACCTTTCATGGAACCGATGAGATAAATGTCTCCTACGTCCGGAGCAACACACGCGGAGATCTGAACAATCTTTCAGCTGTGTTCATTCCTTTCGAACAGCCGGTCATTCGACCAAATGTGTATGGCGTTCTGCCTTACGACATACCCAACCGGGTCGTGACCTGGGGGATTATTTCTCTGGCGAAAAGCTTCAAGTTCAGCCCCATCATGGATCTCCACTCCGGGTATCCCTACTCCAATGTCGATACGCTACAAAATTATGTTGGGACGCCAAACGGGCAGCGCTTTGATTCATTTTTCACGCTGGATGTGAAAGTCTATCGCCAATTCCGCATTCCTTTTCTAGGCTCCGAGCATGGGAAGGGCACGGGCCATCATGTGCGGCTTGGTTTCTACTCGCTGAATGTGACGAATCACGGCAATTTCAACGCCGTATACAACAACGTGACCGCGCCAAACTTTGGCCAGTTCGCCGGGTTCCTGGACCGGCGCGAAGGGGCCGTCATCGACTTTGTCGACTGAGCCATTTCCGAGACGGCCTGCAAACTTTTGCGCACGTAAGGGCGACAACTGGGTCAACGGAAGGGAATCAAGGTGTGTTGACGAAATTCACTCGGGAGGGCTAGGCTAGCAGCTCACCCGCGTCTCTCGACCAACTTGCCGTAGTCAACCAAAGCCAGATACTGCTCGAAATCAGTAAATCCCCCGAGCCACAATGTGCCACTTTCGTTCGAGATGGTGACTACGTTCGGCAAATCGCATGGTCCCAGACAGCCACTTAGGGTGAGCTCAACCCGTTTCAGCAACCCTCTGGCACGCCACTCCTTCTTGAGCCAGTCCACCGGTACGGGAGGTTTGGCGTTCGCAGTGTTGCCGCAACAGCTTCCTTGGCAAACCGCGACCTCGCCAATAACCAGCCGTTTTGTGGCCAGCGAAAACTTGTTGTACTGATTCATGCTATTACAACTACGTTGCGCCAGACTGCGTGTCCGCCCGCCCTATTCTCTAGTCGGGTGCGACTGCAGACGATTGAGAGAAGAATCCGCGAACCAGCTTATTTGCCGAAGAGATGGGCGGAAGCAGTCTTGCGGAATTTAAAATGAAAGCCATTTCTGAGGAGACGTGAATAAAGGCAGCGAGAAGTGGATTGAGAAATCCAAAAGCCGCCAAACCGACGCCGATGCTATCAACCACGATCGTTCCGACAAAGTTCTGCATGATCGTGCGGTGGCAGCGCCGTGCGATTGAGAGGGTCTCAACGAGCCTCGAAAGGTCGTTGCCGATGAGAACGACGTTTGCGCTTTCGCGCGCAACGTCTGTTCCAGAACCCATCGCGACTCCGACCGTAGCCTTCATGAGCGCAGGAGCGTCATTGACTCCGTCACCCACCATGACTACGTTACGTCGCGCCTCGGTGAGCTTGCTGACAAATTCCAGCTTGTCCTCGGGTAAGAGTTCGGCAGCGATTTCGTCAACGCCCAGCTTTCCACCGATGTCCTCGGCCACGGTCTGGCAATCTCCCGTAAGAAGAACTGTCTTCAATCCCATCGATTTGAGATCTTGGATTGCCTTTGTTGCTTCCGGTCGAAGCATATCCGCAACGACGAGCGTCCCGAGGAGCCTGCCTTCTCGCGCCACAAAAATCTGCGAATCCGCCTGCGGGACCGTGCTGGCCGGGAGTGCAATTCGATGTCCCTCAAGAAAGAGCCGATTACCCACGACGATTTCGATACCTTGATGAGTCGCGACGATTCCTTTCCCAGGCGTGTAGTCGAATCTTTCGGGCTCTTCACCGGAGATTCCCATGTTTGATGCTTTCTTCAGAATTGCCTTGGCCACAGGATGCTCAGAACGCGATTCTGCAGTCGCCGCCGCTTGCAGCAACGAAGAAACTGGAATGCCCTCGGAAGGATGTGTATCGACCACTTCGGGAGTGCCATAGGTTAGCGTTCCCGTTTTGTCGAGAAGAATCGTATCGATGGTCGCGAGTGATTCCAGGTAGAGGCCACCTTTGATGATCGAGCCGAGTTGCGCGGAACGTCCAATCGCCCCAAGGATTGCCAAAGGTGTTCCCGCTGCAATGCCGCACGCACCGGCAACGATGACGACAGAAATGGTCGAACGAACATTGTGGGTAATCAGGAATGTGAGGGCAGCAGCTCCGAGCGCGAAGTAGACCAAATAGCCCGCGAGGCGGTCGGCAATTCCTTGAATGGGGGCACGCGATTTTTCCGCGTGCTCCACCGCGTCGACAATCTTTCCGAACGTGGTGTCGCGCCCCATTCGGTCAACTCGGATTTCGAGCGCACCGGACTGATTGATCGTGCCAGCATAAACCGATGTTCCGTCGCTTTTCTCCGAAGGCATGGACTCGCCTGTGATGGTTGCCTGGTCGACGAAAGAGTGACCTCCTACAACGACGCCATCCACAGGAATCCGGGCTCCTGGCTTGACCAGAACGACGTCGTCCACTACGACTTCACTTGTCTCGACGTCTCGCCACGATTTGTCTCTTCGTACCGTGGCGGAGGTGGGCAAGAGGCCGACCAAATGGCGGATTGCAGTGCGCCCGCGGCCGACCGTCAGTCCTTCCAGGATTTCGGCGACGAGGACAAACAGGGTGATGACAAGAGCCGTGAAGATCTCACGTATCGCCAGAGCAGCCACGATGGCGATGGCCATGGAAAGCTCCATCGTCATGCGCCGCTGAATGATGTTCTCGTACGCTTCGTGGAATATCGGAAAACCGCCAACGAGGGCGCAAATTACGCCGATGCCAGTTACATAAGGATTCGGCGCGCCGCCGAGAAACCAAATGGCCCCCACCGCGGCTGCAACGCACAAAACGCGATTGACGTCTCGCCAGTTGAGTGGGTGTGCGTGATCATCTCCCATGTCGGCGTGGCCTGGTAAGGAGCTTTCTTGCTTAGGTCCAGCAGTGTTGACTAGCGAATCCTTCACACCCATTTGGTTCATTGGCTCTCCTTTGTTAGAGCCGCTTCGTGATTCACGCCGTTATTTCATAGGCTCTGACTTTGGCGATCAATTCTTGAGCGGATCGTGCTTGCGGAGAGGTTTTGCTGTTGTTGGGAGAGATGACCTGAAACCGAACGTCCCTTCTTAATTTCGGCCATCAAACCATGCAATGCCCCACGGCAAGCAGCCATTAGATACAGGACACGGTCAGAAGCTTTCCTTGTCTCCGCTAGGTGCGGCATCAAAGTAATATACTATAGACCAGTATAGTACAATGAGGCGCGCCGTTCGAAGAAGTCTGTTCCTTCGGGGGTGCAAACAGGAAACTTAAATTGCTAACTCCTGAAATTTCAACGGAAATATTCGTCGGCGACGTTGCGCCGCGTTGCCCCACGTTTCGGCACGCACCGAAAAATCGTAACCGTCGTAACCGCTAATAACCCCACCTCGGTGAAAAAGTAAAGCTAGGAGCGGGTGGTTTCCACGCGGTACGCGCAAGACTGGTTCCTCCGGTAGTTTATTTAGAAAGGACGTACAAGTATGGTATCTAGCGTCCTAAAAGGAGGACTACCAATGCCAAAGAAATCACAGAAGGTTCGCGCCGGAAAGGCCGGAGCGAACAGCAAGAAGCTTCCTAAGTGAAATGCTTCAGCCGTTGCTAAGGGAGCGGCCTACTCGGTTCTCGCGGTTCGTCCGTCGAAGCACTCCGTGACCGCCGTGTTCGGCAAAACCGGGTACGCGCTGTCTTGGCTTGCGCGGGCGGATCGTCTCGGCATCACACCGGAGGAACCCTGCGATCGATTCAAAACAGACCCCAACCGAGTAAAGAAACTCGGGGCCGAGTTGATCGTGGAGAAGGAAAAAGCGGCTGAATCGAAGTGCACGGGTTCAAACCCTGTCGGGTTAGTTGCCACGCCCGGTGCCCTAGCTCTTAAGGCGTCGGGCGTTTCGCTTTTGACAAACAGCTACCGCCACGAATGAGATGAACAGCCTTCATGATAGTGCCCATACCCACACGGATTCCAAGCGGGGTGGGTGGACTAACGTTTGCATGACCACGCAGTACTGCTCGGTCTTTTCCTGCAAAGCGCGCAGCTGCTCTGGGGTCGCTTGCGGCGCATGGATGTCAAATCGAATCTGGAGTCGCTCAAATCCGACTGGCACATCCTCGGCAATTCCCAGCGTCCCTCGGAGGTCCAAGTCTCCTTCTGCTGTGACCTCGATGCGCAACGTCTGGATCCCCATCGCCGCAGCCACCATCTGGCACGTTATTTGCGCGCATGCGGATAACGCTCCGAGAAGCAGATCCCCGGAGCATGCCGCGGTACCTGCTCCGCCAACACCCGTGTGAGCTTGGGCGTCGTATATGACGCGGCCAACGGCCACGGAGCATGCGATAGGCGTCTCGGTTTGACCACCCTTCGCCTTGAGCGTAATTTGCGAAGCCGATGGCTCGTTACGATATTTCTGTTTTAGTGGCTTCTGAACAGATTTGAGATCCATGAGATGGCCTCCACACTCGAATCCCGATCGTGAAAGACAGAGCAGCCGGAATGGACCGGACTTATCGCCAAAGCCCGAGCGGCGTTCTGCCGGCGGGGAAGATGACGCCGTCTTGCATGTCCCGTAGCCGCTCACTCGGCAGTGGCAGGGTCGATCAATCGGCGGACGGCAGAGATGCGATTAGCCGGAAAGCCTCCGCGCTTTGCGTGCTCGCGAATGGCTCCCTCGTCTGGAGCGAGATAAACGCAGTAAACCTTGTCGCCGGTGACGTAGCTTTGCAGCCACTGAATCTCAGGGCCCATGCCCCTAAGAACGGCCAACGATTTGCGGGAGATCTCACGGAGTTCCGCGTCCGTCAGATTTCCAGCTCCTGGAATTTCTCTTTCGATCACAAACTTCGGCATTGATGACCTCCGGTATAGGAATGCTAGCAAGCACGCTTCCTTGCTTGAAATTCAGCTCGGACCCAAGGGAGAGGTCGGCCTCAATAGATCATTTATAGCGATTTCCACGGGCATTACCCATCCCTCCAGCCAAGCAGTTTTACTACCTGTCAGCGTCAATTTTTGCCGCGCCGCCGATAGACTTTGTTCCAGTTTCGTCTGCTCCGCGGCGGTAAGGGGTGCGCCTATCGTTTGTCGGAGTGCCGCTGCTACACCGGCGAGCTTCAATGCACGTGCCGGTTGCGCCTGCTCTGCTGCGGAACAAGCGAAGGATTCCAAGAGACGAGCAATTCCACGCTTGTGACCCAGGTCTTGGAACAGGATCAGGCTCTCCTGATACAGCCCATCGGAAGCTGCAAAGTCTCCTTGTTCTCGAACGAGGTTTCCTAAATCGGCAAGCGATCGAGCGATTCCCCAGCGGTCGCTAAGTTCGCGAAAGCTTGCGAGGCTCTGCTCGTACAAGAACCGCGCAGACGGCAAATCGCCCTGGCCACGCAAAATGTCACCTTGATGGTTGAGAACCCAGGCGACTCCCGTCCTGTCACCCAGTTCGCGGAAAATCGACAAACACTCTTCGTACAGAGCACGAGCTTGCGAATAGTTCCCCTGGGATTTCACAACGGTTGCCAGATTGCTGACGGCGCGCGCAACGGCCAACTGGTTGCCGAGCTCTTTCCAGAGCAGGAGACTTTCTTCAAACAGCGAGGTCGACGCCGCAAGATCGCCCTTGTCGCGGGCAATTACGGCCAGTGCGTTCAACGAAACGGCCATGCTTTGCTTGTCTTGCAAGAGCCGGGCGATCTCCAGACTCTCCATAAGGAGTTTGTCGGAGGCCGCGAAGTCACTCTGGACTGCTGCCAGAACTCCGGCAGCAAAGAGAGCTCGCATGCGGGCGTTATTTAGCGAGGCGGCCGGTTCGAGTCTGAGCAGTTTTCCTAAACGTTCCCGGCCTTCTGCCAAATACTCGCGTATCTCCCAAAAGCGGAAAAGAGCGATGGCCAAACGCAGACCCCATTCGGCATTGTGCGTCTCGGTAAGCCACTCGAGGGCCATGCGAAAATTGTCGTGCTCTGTTTCAAATCGATCCAGCCATTCTTTTAGTTCACCCTCACCGTTTTCTGCAGCCCCTTCTTCCGCCAGCACCAGACAGTACGCAGCATGCGCTTGCCTTGTAGGTGATTCACCACTAGCCACTAGTTTTTCCAGACCGTATTCGCGCATGGTCTCCAGCATGACAAAGCGCGGTTCTTGGTCCCGCTGCTCAATCTGTCGCACCAGGCTCTTGTCCACCATCGATGCCATGCCGTCCAGCAAGTCCAACCCCAGATCTTTCTTTGTATCGCATACGGATTCTGCCGCTTCCAGAGTGAATCCACCGGCGAACACGGAAAGTCTGCGGAAAAGCTTCTGCTCGGGATCGCTCAAAAGGTCGTAACTCCAATCGATGGCTTGCCGGAGCGTTTGTTGCCGGGCGGGCAGATCCCTCGCTCCGCTGGTTAAGAGCTGAAGTCGACTCGCCAATCGGCTCCTCATCGCGGAAGGCGACAGTAGTTTTATGCGAGCAGCCGCCAGCTGGATCGCCAGAGGAAGACCATCCAGTCGCGTGCAGATGTCCGTCACCGCGGATGCGTTCTCTTCGGTAAGAGCGAAGCCAGGCTTGACGGCGAAGGCCCGTTGCACGAACAGAGCAATCGCCGGGAACTGGGAAAGTGTTTCAAGAGAGGGGAGGGCTTTCGGGTCAGGTAGCCCGAGCGGCGGCAGCGGAAATTCATTCTCGTCCTGGACTCGCAGGGCGGCCCGGCTAGTGACCAGGATCTTCAGGCCAGGCGCTACCGCCAAAAGCTCCGAGAGTAGCGGCCCCGCCGCAAGCAGGTGCTCGAAATTGTCGATCAACAGCAGCATGGGTCCGCCGAGGCAACTTCGCAAATAGTCCTTCAAGCTTTCGACGGGAGGGCAGCCGCCCGAGTCGCGAATCCCCAGGGTTTGCGCGATTACGGAAGGGACCAGACTTTGGTCGGTGACCGCAGCAAGCGGTACGAAGTAAACGCCAGAGGAAAAATCATCGGCGATTTCACGGGCCACCTCCGCGGCGAAGTGCGATTTACCAATACCTCCCGGCCCGGTGACGCTGACCAACCGCACTTCTCGCCGCAATAATAATTGTTTTGCGGCAGCCAACTCTTTTCCGCGTCCAATTAGCAGCGCACTTGACGCCGGCAAGTTGCTAGAACGACTTTCGGGTAGCCGGGGTTGGAGGGCCGTCAGACGGTCACGGATGGCAACTAGGTCGCGCACCAAGTCCCGGGTCGAAAAGTAACGCTTCTCCGGTTCTTTGGCCATGCAACGCTCGACCACCCAGCAAAACGGAAGGGGAACCTCAGGGTTCAAGGACCCAATCGTTCTCGGCTCCTCTTGAATAATTGCCGATAGCGTTTCTGGTACGGTCGCCTTTTGAAACGGGTGCTTTCGAGTTGCCATTTCGTAAAGCACTGTGCCAAAAGAAAACTGATCTGATCGAAAATCGAGCGCATGGCCACTGGCCTGCTCGGGCGACATATATTTGAACGTTCCCACAATCGTCCCTGGTTGCGTTTGGGCGCTTTGGGTCGTGTCGTTAGTTGTGTCGTCTTCAGTCCCAAGTCCAAGCTTCGCGAGTCCGAAATCGAGAATCTTAACAACCTCCGGGGAGACCATTAGGTTCTCAGGTTTGAGATCTCTATGAATGATTCCGGCTTCATGGGCCTTAGCCAGTCCTTCGGCGACTTGTACAGCGATCTGAATGATCCTGCGTAGCGACAGCGTTCCGGAAGCTAAGATTTGGCGCAGCGTCTTTCCCTCAAGATACTCCAACACCAAAAAATCCGTGCCTTCATGGTGCCCGATGTCATGAAGTGCACAGATGTTGGGATGGGAAAGCCTGGCGATGGCACGCGCTTCATGATTCAAGTGCCGCTCCAGATCGGGCATCTGTGAAAGCTGCTGGGGCAACACCTTGATCGCTACGGTACGACCCAGGCGGGTATCGCGAGCTCGATAAACTTCGCCCATACCGCCAGCGCCCAACGCCGACGTAATCTCGTAGGGTCCGAGCTTTGTACCTGGACCGACATTGGCTCGCCGTCGGTCTTGCGCTGGCGCTGTCACCATGGGCTGTAGCTCTACTGATGTGCGCAAGTCACATGGTCGTTCCAGTCCACGAACGGGCCCTGGGGATTGTCGCGCCAGGCCCAGACGTGGAGTTCGTAGAACGGCGGTAGCCCGTAACGGTTCGGCGCGTCGACGAAAACCATCAGGTGACCATCCACCTGCGGAGGGGCGTTCGGCGGAATCGGGGGAAGAGCGCTCGCCAGGATAATAAACTCGACGCCAACCAGCTTCAGTTCACCGTTCGACGACGGCTCATAGATCAGCGCTTGCGGGTGCGTGGGATCAATGGGTCCGTTCACCAGACTGCCATTGACATAGTGGATGCCCATGGCGCCATGGTCGGAGCCGCTTACGCAGCCGAGGGCAGGACTGTATCCAGCGCCAGTGGCTGCCTTGACGTCATCCACGTACTGCGTCGTGGCACTGCGGACAATCTCGACGAGCTTGCCCTGGTCCCCTTGTCCCGGTGGCGGTGTCTTTTGCTGCGCCAAAGCGAACGAGGCCAGGGCCAAAAGGGCGGCCAAAAGCATCGTCAAATGCGATAGTTTTTTCATGTTCGGATTCTCCTTGGTCTTGCCGGAAATTGCTCACCCGCGGTCTGCGGGGCACAGTCCGAAGCGTGAGGTCTCGCAAGTACCTCGGCACTGTCGTTGGTTCCTGCCAAGGATGCAATCCTCGCAACCTCCATCGTTTCCCAAAATTCTCTCCATTGCTAAAGGATTGCGAATACAGGGGATTGCGTCCGAACCAGGGCTATCAGTGGCCCTGTCGTTGGCCCTTGCGAAGGGTGCTAGACTTGCCTAGCCTTGGCCGGTGTTGCTATGCCTACCTCTGAACCTAGCCTGCGCCTTTTGCGTTTCGACAATTTCGAGTTGGACCTTCGAGCAGGGGAGCTGCGCAAACGCGGTGTACGGCTCCGGTTGCAGGGTCAGCCACTGCGAGTTCTGTCCGTTCTGCTCAAACGCGCTGGCGATGTGGTCACTCGCGAGGAGTTGCGAGCGCAGATTTGGACCACCGACACTTTTGTCGACTTCGACCATAGCCTGCACAATGCCATTGCTCGTCTTCGTGAAGTCCTCGGCGACTCCGCTGAGGCGCCGCGATTCATTGAGACGCTGCCGCGCCGCGGGATGGATTTCTCGCTCGGTCCTGGTTGAACTGGGCGGAGATTTTACAATAAGGGTTAGTTTCCCTGGGAACAATACCCAATGCCATTCAGAGTTTGGTTACTCCACAACGCCTGGACTGGGTATGTCTTTCCGTCGTTGCCTACCATGTTGAAGGCTGACCCAGGGACTTGCAGCCCGTCACCGACCCAGGCGCATTTATCGCCGATTTCCCAACCCTGGTAGTCGAACCATGCACCATTTTGGACTTGCCCGGCGGCCTCTTCCGCACCGGGATCGGTGAAGGTTTCAGCGATCTCGTGTCCTAGCACAATGGTGACGCCGTCGTGGTCGCCAGCCGGCGCGGGGTTCACAAAGTCCTGGCCACAACTTCCTCCAAGCTTCAAGACGTACGGCATGTTTGTGAAGGCCAAGCCTGTAGTTACGCCGGGATAGGAAATCGGTGTCACATAATCGTGCCACGCACAGTACGACCCTTGGTTGAATCCCGCATCGTTATACATCTGCGGTGTAGCGACTACGAAGTTCACGTTCGCAAGGTTAGTGACGCCAAAATGCTGCTGCGCTCTCCCCGCCTCTTGCGCGAGCTCCAGCGGACTCAAGTTGTCGTGTATCGGAGTTGTGTCGTCATGCCACACCCCAGCTAATTCTTGTTTGGGATTCGTGATATTTGAGAACGTGCCGTCATAGTTCGACTGATAATATTGGGTCACTATTGCGTCCCATGTGGTCCCACCAATGCCGGAGACGAATCGGGTCATGAGCGCGGCTACTCCATCGGGATCATTCGCGGGTTGACCTGGCGTGCTGTGATTAAACGCCCCCGCTTCTCCCCAACCCCAGAGAACGAGATAAATCTTAGGAGTCACCTGCACTTTGCCTCCGAAATAGGCCATATTGACAGGCATGGGCTGACCCGCGGCAACACCGGGCGGGCAAATCCCGGTGGTCATGCAGATATCCACGGTCGGCGGTTCGATCCCGGTCTGCGGAAGCACGTGAGGATGTGTTGCCGCTGAACGCACGCATCCCTGCCCATTCACATCAAAGGAGCGGTTACTCCACAACGGCTGCACTGCGAATTTGGTATTTGAATTCATAGAAACGTTGGACAAATCGGTCCAGGCGCACTTGTCACCGATCTCGCTTGTCTGATCATCGTTCCAGCCGTCCTGGCCCGAAGCGAAATTGTCGGGATCGGTAATCGCCTCCGCGTATTCATGCCCGACAACGATGCTGTAGCCATCGAATACGCCGTGTCCAAACGAGTCACTGACCACATTCACGGAGTTCATCCCACAGCCTCCGGCGCCCAAGACCGGCCAGTTGAGGTTCAAAAATGGAATGAAAGCGTACTGCAAACGGTAAGGATTGCCGAGACCGTCGACGCTATCGGTTTGACTGTGGTAGCCACAGTAGACCGGTTGTCCGGTTGCAGTGGTTGTCGGTGGCGTCAAAATGATGTAAGTCGCCTGTGGATCGTAGCTGAAATGCGCAGAGGCGCGGATTGCCTCTTGGGCGATGGGATCGTCAGCTAAGTTCTCCGCGAGGCCCAGCGCAACGATGTCCCCAGGCACCGCGCTAGAGTCACTCCAGACTCCTTTCAACTGCTTGCGCGGGTTCGTGACAAACCTCGCACCAGCGATTTTCACGCAGTTGGTGTTTCCTGCCGGAATGTTGTTGCAGTATTCGGTTGGAATTGCCGCCCACGAAGTCCCACCAAGATTAGTCAAAAATGAGGTCACATAGTTTTGCAGTTGCTGGCTTGTAAAGACTTGACCATGGGCATCGGTTGTGGTGAACCCATTACTCCAGTCTGGCCCCCAGAAAATGAGATATGTCGCGGGGTTGTTCTCGACGCCGATAGCGCCCGAGCCCAAGTTGCCCCCATGATAAATCAGGTCATTTGTGAGGGACGATGGATTCGGCGTATTTGGCTGGCTCGGTGCCCAGAAGAAGTGCTTGGGATTGGTCTGCGCGGCTGTAGTGATCGCCGACAGTATGCAGGCAACCGCGAGCAGCGCTAGCAGGCCAAGTCTGCGCTTGATAATTCTTGCAGTCATTTTGACGCTTGGGAGTTTGCCATCGGACAGATGAGGTCGGGAACATGAGAAAAATGATAACCACATGGAAGCTCCTTTGGAGTCAGAATTTATGAAACGACGGATAACCTACAATTGGGGCCGTAAATGCCTTCTTGGCCTGGTTAGGCTCGTAACGGTATTTCTTCGCAATTGGCCAAAGGCCGAGCACAACTACATTGCGGAGCAGCACGACTACTGGCTGGACGCTATTTGAAACCCTTTTCCTATGGCATCCGGTGAAACCTGTAAAGAGTATTAGGGAAGTTCCCGTAGCACAAAAACCGTCAATGGAACGAAGTTATTTAGTATATCAATTGATCTTTGAGTTAGAAACGTGCAAAGGTTGTTGGGTTTTTGCCTGTAGATATAAGATGGCGCAAGAGAGTCAGGAGCAATCATGGCCCATCAAGCACCACTACAACGCCAATAGGGTTAATGGGGGGAAAACCCCTGTCTCGTCAGAGAACTTCGCTCAGTGCCTGATAAAACGATAGCCGACAAACCAGGACTTGAGGCAGCGCCAGGTGGGCTTGGTTTGCATGATTGCTACTACTAACGCTTTCCTTACGGGATTCCGACGCGGTGTACCAGGGCCTGGAAGCGTGGATCTTCGCGCAAACCGTCGAACACTGGCTCGACCTTGAGGTGGATCATCAGGTCATCGCGCTCCTGAAAACCCTTTTCCAGCCATTCGAACACGCATTGTTTGTCGCCAATGCGTATACACGCCATTGCTGTCAACACCGGTGGAACATATCCCGACTTTGCGGATTCTCTGTAATTCTCTACTTTGCGGTTCCAATATCCCTTCGCGCCGTCTTTCGCCATCGCTCGGTTAAGTTTCTCAAGTTCCTTTGGGTCCGTTCCCAAGAGTTCGTCGGCCCTCAGGAACTCGCGGGCCCCGTCCTCCGCCCTCCCGTCCTGCTCATAAACCTGCGCCAAGTTGAAATGCCCCCAAGGAAAGTTGGGTTCCAAGTCCACCTCTTCCTGGGCGAGTTCCCGAGCAAGATCGTAACGGCGCGCAAGAATAAAGATCCATACCGAATAGTCCCAGTCCGCTACCGCAGGACTTAGCCTCCGCGCACGTTTCGCTTCCGCGACAGCCTCTTCGGTTTTCCCGCGGGTGACGAGTGCACGGGCGATCGACTCGTGGGTAAGTACGTGATTGGGGTTTAACTCCAACTCCCTCTGGAATTCATTCTCGGCCGTCGTCCAATCCCAATCGTAGAACAGCGCGATCGCCCCCAGGGCGTAGTGGGCATATAGAACGCCGTTGTCCAGCGACAATGCCTTTAACGCAAATTCCCGGGCCTTCGGCATGCGCTCGCGTGGACTGTTCTCGCCCGGCATCCAGAGTGCGTACACAGTCCCCAAAGCGGCGTAAGGTGCGGCATAACCCGGGTCCTTCTCAATGGCCCGCTGAAAATAGCGGATCGCTTTCTTTTGCGCTTCTTCGGTGCCCTGCTTGACAACATAGCCGCCCCGGAAATATAGATCCTGGGCCTCAGGGTCCACAGGCCGGGGAGTCGCCAGCAGATTTCTTTCCTTTGGCGTTAGCGTCACCTGGATCTTATGAGCCACGGCCCGAGCCAGTTGTCCCTCCACGGTGAGCGCGTCACCCGCTTCACTGTCGTAGCTCTCGGCCCAAAGATGCTTTTCCGGAGAGGCTTGAAGGAGATTTGCCGTGATCCGCAGGTGATTTCCCGAGCGGGACACCGTCCCCTCGATGATTGCATCGACGTTCAGGTCCCGTGCGATCTCCGGCAGCGGCTTTTTTGTGCCCTTGTACTGCATCACCGAGGTCCGCGAGATCACGCGCAAGGAGCCGATTTTTCCCAGGTCGGTGATCAGCGCTTCGGTCATTCCATCGGCAAAATAATCCTGATCTGCTTCCCCCGAGAGATTCGCCAGGGGCAGAACGGCCAGTGACCTTATCTGGGGCAGCCTACCGAAAGTGAGATTGCGGTCGCGCACCATCTTCCAGCCGAGCGTACACAGCAGAGCCACAACGACGATTCCAATTTCACCGATGATTTGTAGCCGCTTGGCCGGCCACTTGGCCACTTGTGCGCCGGGGCGAGGCGCTACCTCTGGCAGCGGCAGGTCGCGTTTGATCTGCCCGATGAATCGGTAGCCCACCTTCGGCAATGTCTCGATGAACCGCGGCTTTTCCGGACAGTCGCCCAGCGCCTCGCGAATTTTATTCACGGCTGCGGCCACACCGTGATCAAAGTCCACAAAGGTGTCGGTCTGCCATAGCGTTCGACATACTTCTTCCCGGGTTACCACCTCTCCGGCCTGCTCGACCAGCAATGCCAACAGCCGGAACGGTTGCGCCTGCAAACGAATTCTGCGGCCGTCCTTGCGTAGTTCTAGGGAGCGTAGGTCCAATTCAAAACGATCGAAGGCGATGCGCCTGAGGTTGCTACCGCTTATCAGCTCGGACCGGTGAACCCAGGAGGTCATGGAGTGTTCTCGGGATAAATCCGAAAGAAGTTGCGTGATGCTAACAGAGTAGGAATCGAAGGGTCAATGCGTCAGTTCGCTGCTGTCAGTTCGCTGCCTGTCAGTTCGCTGCCAGGCCGATAACTCCTTTGACGGCAGTACCTTGGCTGATGACCAGCAATTAAGCTAAAAGTAAGTCGCCGGGCATTGTCTGGCTCCGCGTCCTCTCCCGTAGTGCGCCAGCGCAGTTTTATTGGACCAGTTGCGGAAATAGCGAGCCGGTTGGTTGGAGGAACCTCCACAAACAACCATTCGGCCAGATGAGGAGAGAAAATGATGCGGATGATCTATGGACAGTTTGTTTTATGGATGGGCGCACTTGCGCTTGGGTTCCCGCGGCTATGGCGCAATGTGGTTTGCCAACCAAGCCAGTCAAGCCAGCAGTCTGGCAACCCCACTATGGCGGAGCGCACCTGAAACTGGTCCGCGCAGGATGGGACGACGACGAGCCTTCCATTGTCGGCATGTGGCATGTGATCTTCAACGGTCAAACACTGAATGGGGAAGCGTTTCCCGGCGTCGTCGACAACTCCGTCGTGGTGTGGCACAGCGACGGAACGGAGGTTATGAACTCCTCGCGACCGGCGCAGGACGGTAACTTCTGTTTGGGCGTCTGGGTCCGCACGGGAAGGCTCAAATACCACCTGAATCACATTCCCTGGGCGGGCAATGACCCCTCAAATGCACCCAACGGCATCGGGAATCCCCAGGGAGGTGCCCAGCTGATCGAAAAAATTACGCTTAGTCCGGACGGAAATTCGTACACCGGGTCGTTCACTCTGGACGCGTATGACACGAACGGGCACGTCATGGTGTCTTTCACCGGCATGCTCACGGCAAAGCGGATCACTGTAAACACACCTTTCACGGACCTGCTCTGACTACCCACCATATCGATAGAGAGGGGCGCGGTTTCAGATAATCCACGCCCCTCTTTGTCGGTTATCAATTCCCGCAACCTTTATGTTTGGCGGTTCATCGCCAGGGTCGCCGATGAAAGCCGGGACGCGCCGCAACCTCCTGCGTCTCCTCACTGGCCATTTCGCGCATAAAGAGAAATGCCTTCTCGCGCACTAACAAGCCATGCGGTACGAAGGCAGGCGATGTCAACTCCTTCCATGAGAGGGCCGGTGAGTGTCAAGGATGTTTTTCTTTCTTTTTTCATTTCTTGTAAGGATGTTTTTGTTCTTCTCTTCCTCCCTGTGAGTTCCTGCCCTTGAGCCAAGCCGCTCCTGTCGCCACCCTTCCATCCGCACTCTTTGGTGTGAGAACGCGCGTCCGATTAAGCACTAACGTTAATCGAGCCCCGAGAAATGGCTTGACAGGAGTACCTAACTTTGGGGTACTCTCCCATCGATTATCGATGGGACTCATCCGATCAACGGAGCCTGATTTCCTACCCGGCACTCTGGAGATGTTGATTCTCCAAACGCTCAGCCGCGGCGCGAACCACGGATACGGAATCGCGCAGCACATTCAGCAAATTTCCGAAGACGCGCTGAAAATCGGTGAAGGCTCTCTTTACCCTGCACTGCAACGGCTGCTGATGAACGACTACGTCGTCGCCGAATGGGGGCTTTCCGAAAACAACCGGCGAGCGCGGTTCTACAAAATCACGGCTGCAGGCCGCAAACAGCTGGCCCAGGAAAAACGGAATTTCGATGCGCTGCTGGCGGGGATCGCGCGGGTGATGGAGACGCCATGAAGCTCTGGAAGAGAATTCGCAATCTGCTGAATCGCCGGGCGTTCGATCGGGATCTGCAGGAAGAGATGCGCATCCATCGAGAGATGGCCGAAGAGAAGCTAAATCATTTGGGAACGGCAAAGGAGGAAGCGCATTACGCGGCGATGAGAGCTTTCGGCAACGCGACCTTGGCGCAAGAAGCGAGCCGGGCGGAGTGGACATTTTTCTTTGAATCGCTGGTGCAGGATATCAGCATTGGTGTGCGGATGCTTCGCAAATCTCCCGGCTTTACCGCCGTAGCCGTGCTCACGCTGGCTCTGGGCATCGGCGCAAACACAGCCATTTTCAGTGTGATCAATGGCGTGCTGCTGCGCCCGCTTCCTTATATGAACGCGCAAGAGATCGTGGTAATGCGAGACAACGAGTCCCTGCCAAACGTAATGGATATCCAGAAACAGGCGAGCGTGTTTACGCTCGGCGGGGCGATCAACGCGCAGCCCATGGACTACACCAGTGGTCCAGAACCGCTGCAAATTCGCGTCGGGCTCGTGAACGCAGGATTCTTTGAAATTCTTGCGGTTCCGCCAGCGATGGGCCGGTTTTTCTCGAAGGCAGAGGATGTGCGTGGCGGGCCGCGCTCCGCGGTGATTAGCTATGCGTTCTGGCAAGAGTATTTAGGCGGCGATCTGCGCGCGATGGGCAGAACGATTTTGGTCGGTGGAAACTCTTACACCGTAATCGGTGTGATGCCGGAAAGTTTTGTGGCACCGAGGGAGCATGCCGACGTCTTCCTTTCGCTCTGGGTCGCCGACCCAGGAACCGCCGCGGACCGCGACGTGCATTTCCTGCATACCTATTGGCGGTTAAAGAAGGATCTCACTCTCGAGCAAGCCCAGGCGGACGTAGCCACGATTCACAGTCGGCTCGCCGAGCAATTTCCTGCCGAAGAAAAAGAACGGAGAATGCAATTGATTCCGCTGCGCGAGTCGGTGGTAGGAAATGTGCGCCTGGCACTGCTCGTGCTGTTCGGAGCCGTAGGGTTGGTTCTGCTGATTGCCTGCGCGAATTTCGCCAGCTTGCTGATCGCACGAGGATTTACACGCCGCCAGGAAATGCTGGTCCGCGCAGCGTTGGGAGCAGGACACGGCCGCCTGCTCCGGAAATTGCTGACCGAAAGTATGCTGTTGTCGTGCTGCGGCGGCGCGGCGGGGTTGCTCTTTGCGCAGTGGGGCACGCGGATGCTGGTGGCACTCAAGCCCAGGGAGTTGAGCTGGCTGAACGGCGCCCGGTTGGATTCGCGGGTTCTCCTCTTTGTCGTAGCGGTCTCGGTGTTCACCGGCATCATTTTTGGCATGGCGCCGGCGCTGCTAGCAGCCCGCACGGATGTCGCGGCGGCACTCAACGAAGGCGGTCGCAGTAAAACCGCAAGCGTAGCAGGTCATCGGCTTCGCAAGATCATGGTGACTGCAGAAGTAGCATTTGCTCTGGTGCTGCTGGCGGGAGCTGGCCTCCTGATCAAGGGATTCTCACGGTTGCGTGCGGTGAATCCCGGCTTCCACCCAGCCGGCGTCTTGACCGTGTATCTCCAATTGCCCGCCACGCGTTATCACGAAATCCCCAAGCAGACACTGTTCCGCCGCGAGCTGCTGGCCCGCCTGAATTCGCTCCCAGGCGTGCAGACAGGCATGGTCACCGATATTCCGCTCGGCGGAAACTACGTGGGCCACAATTTGGTCATCGCTGGGCGGCCTGCCGTTCCGAAGGGTGATGAGCCCCAAGTGCAAACCCTCACGGTGATGGGTGATTACTTTGGGGTCATGCAGATTCCGCTGCGCGCAGGCCGCGACTTTACCGAAATGGATCGCGAAGGACAGCCTTTGGTGGCGATCGTGAACGAGGAATTAGTCAGGGAGTTCTTTGAGCGGGACAACCCGGTCGGTTCGCGCATCGCTTGGGCCCCCGAAACCGGATCGCCACGGTGGATGACCATCATCGGCGTGGTGGCCGATGTGAAACATTCAGGTTTGAACCAGCCGACTGATCCCGCGGTCTATACACCCTTCGCCCAAACCGACGAGCCCTGGAAGCGCACCATGATCTTGGCTATCCGGGCAGACCACTCCTCCGGGCTTGTCGAAGAAGTGAAATCACAGGTTTGGAGCCTGGACCGTCAGATTCCGGTGAGCGATGTGCAAACAATGGAGCAACGGATGGCCGTGTCGCTGGCGGAGCAGCGATTCTACATGTTGCTGCTCGGAGCGTTTGCAGCGCTCGCATTGATTCTCGCCGGCATCGGAATTTATGGCGTAGTGGCTTATACCGCCAGCCAGAGCACGCATGAAATCGGTATACGCATGGCTCTTGGCGGGCAGAGGCGGGACGTTTTGCGATTGATTATGACCGAGGCAGCAAAACTTACTCTCGTGGGCATCCTCATCGGGATTGCCGGGGCGCTGGCCGTGACGCGCGTAATGGCCGGCCTGCTCTTCGAAGTGAGACCGCACGACCCCGCGACTTTTGCTGCTGTCGCGATCCTTCTGGCGCTGGTCACGCTTGCCGCGTGCTACATTCCCGCACGTCGGGCTACCCAAGTCGATCCGATGGTCGCTCTGAGATACGAATAAGTGCGCCGGGATAAACCGGCGTGGAGGTGTGTCCAAGGAAGGCTGGCGTATTCAGTGAGGAAAAGTCTCACCAGGGCAAAAGCCAGAGCCCTGTAGCTTGGATAGCAAGGAGGAAGGAAACTGAATCCTGAAAGCCTATCGACAAAGCCATCTTACGGATGGTGAGCGAGTCATCGGGCCGTAACGAAAGTGAACGCAGGAATGGCCTCGAAACGGAAGCCCCAGAGGCCGAGCCTTCCTTCATGAGGCGAAGGCAACATGGATCGTCGCAGACTGACTGAAGCGGCGAGACACTCTGGCGGGGTTATAGCGACAGCACGATGACAAGGATGCGCTAAGCAACTGGAGAAGCCCTCCTCGTCCCGCTGAGAAATTGGCGGAGAAAAGGAAACCGTATAACCGGAGACACCGGGAAGTCGGTGGAAAGACGAGAGGGTGGCGGAGGGGTCTGTAGTAGCTGCGAAGCGGGGTAATGCCCGTCGAGCGAAGAGACCCTGCTGTTTGCAATGACTCTGACAAAAAGGAAGGCAAGGGTGAGATGACAAAGGCACCCATCTGTTTGCAAGACCTGAGGAGGAGTCTATACGTCAAGGCGAAGGCTGAACCAACTTGGCGTTTCTGGGGACTGTACGTTCATGTCTGCAAGATGGAAACGCTTCACGAAGCCTACCAGATGGCAAGGAAGAACGATGGAGCACCGGGAATCGACGGTGTCACGTTCGACGCCATCGAAGAGGGCGGAGCGAAAGGTTTTCTTCAGCAGATTAAAGACGAACTAGTCTCAAACACGTATCGACCCATGCGGGTACGGAAGAAGGAGATACCGAAGGACGGGGGCAAAGTCCGCATCCTTTCGATTCCTTCGATTCGTGACCGTGTGGTCCAGGGAGCTCTTAAGCTCATTCTGGAACCGATCTTCGAAGCTGACTTTCAATCGGGATCGTATGGATATCGACCTAAACGAACCGCACAGCTGCTTTGCAACGTCTACCTACACTACGCCTTCGATCTTTGGGTCCAGCGCTGGCGAAAGCAACGGGCCATGGGAGAAGTCATCGTGGTCCGTTATGCGGACGACAGTGTGTTAGGGTTCCAGTATCGTGCGGACGCAGAACGATTCCTCCGAGAATGGAGGGAGCGGCTGCAGAAGTTCGGCTTGGAACTCCATCCGGGCAAGACCCGCCTAATTGAGTTCGGGCGGTTTGCGGCCAGAGACCGGAAGCAACGGGGTGAGGGCAAGCCGGAGACGTTCAACTTCCTGGGGTTCACGCACATCTGCGGAGAATCCTGGAAGAATGGAAAGTTCTTCGTGCTGCGCAAAACGATCCGGGAGCGACTTCTCGCCAAGTTGAAGCAGGTGAAAGCCGCCCTGCGGGCGCGCATACTTCAGCCTCTGGCGGAAGTCGGGAAATGGTTGAAGAGCGTAGTGCAAGGTTACTTCAACTATCACGCTGTACCCGGCAATCTCGCTAGTCTTCGGAGTTTTCGGTTCGAGATACGCAAACGCTGGCTGCACGTGATTCGACGTCGCAGTCAGCGGAGCAGGATGACCTGGGAGCTCCTGGAGGCTTTTGCGATCCAGTGGCTTCCCGTACCCAAGATTCTTCATCCCTATCCCCTTGTGCGCTTCGACGCTAGGTATCTGCGGTAAGAGCCGTGTGCGCTAATGAGCGCCCGCACGGATCCGCGCGGGGGCGCTGGGCAACTGGCGTCCCTACCGCAACTCTGTGGCACAAGGAGGTTGTCCGAGTTTTAGTTGATTGCAGCGGCTCTCGATGTTCGGCACTGTAAGTCTACCTACAGCCAAGTTCAAGCGACTTCTACTGCCCGGACCTCCTTCTGCTGAATGCGCACGGATTCAGACGTTCCTTCAGCAACAAGATTTCTTGATAGCCTTTGATGCGCCGGAACTTCTTTTCTGCTTCCAAAAGTCCTGTGGCGGTCGACACGCGCGGATCTCTGCCGGACTCAAGTACGTTGACTTCAAGCCTCATCTCTACGTCACTCCTCGCTTGGTTTGATGCTTACCCCTAAACGCGGGGCGCATCCGCAGTCCGGCCGACTCCTAAGCTGGAAATTGTTCATCAGGGGAAAGCGCCTAAACGAGTACCGCTCCGCCATCTAACACCACGGTCTGCCCCGTGCTGTATCCCTCCTGCATGAGGAAAAGATAGGCGCGCGCAATCTCGCATGCCTCGCCGACGCGGCCCACGAGCAGACTCTTGCCAACGCTTTCGTATAGGTGCTCTCTTGCGTCTGGATTCATGCTTTGCCAGAGGTTCGTTCGAACGACGCCTGGACATACCGCATTGACACGAATCGGCGCTAACTCGACCGCCAAGGCACGCGTCAAGGCTTCGATAGTTCCGCAGACGCTTGCGGCCACTGTCCATCCCTTGTGTGGGCGCTGGCCTGCGACTCCGGTAGTCAGCACGATCGAGCCGTTCTTGCGGACCTGCGGGCTTGCGTACTTGACCGCAGCCAGGGCAGCCCAATAGCGCAACTCAAAAGCATGCCGGGCTTTGGTAAGGTCCGTCGCTGCAAGCTCATTCAATTGGAGCGTGTCGCCGGCAGTGAAGACCAAGTGATCGAAATCACCGATCTTCTGAAAGAAATCTTGAACGTCCCGCTCATTCGAGAGATCAAGCGCGTGCCCTTCCGCTTTTCCCTCGAGGGTTGCGACCGCTTGTTTAACCCGATCCGCATTGCTAGACGCAATGATTGCCGTTGCCCCTTGAGCCACAGCCTGCTGTGCCACTGCCAACCCGATGCCGGACGACCCGCCGAGCACTGCAATTCGTTTCCCGGAAAGCTCCCTGTGATTTTCGCTTTGTTGCTTTTGTGTCATCGCGTTCTCCTGTTCCTGTGGCCTACAACCGTTGCCACATTCCAATAGACGCTTTTCATTCCGCATACGACACATGCATAATGGTTATAGCCTGTATGCGTCTAGAGAAACTGCGACAAGTCGATTTGAACCTCTTGATCATCTTTGCGGTGATCGCCGAGGAGAGAAGTGTCACCAAAGCGTCCGCCCGACTATTGCTCAGTCAACCGGCAGTCAGCCGCGCCCTCCAGCGCGCGCGTTCCATGTTTCAGGACGAGCTGGTGATTCGGTCGGCTTCGGCGTTCGAGCTCACGTTGCGAGGGCGCAAGATTCTCCAGGAACTTGAACAGCTCCTTCCAAAAATAGAAGGCCTCGTCGTGCCCAGCATCTTCGATCCGAAGAAAGAGCGGAGCAATTTCCGCATTTCTGGCCCGGACAATGTTTGCATGGCGCTGCTACCGCACTTGTGCCGCCGGTATACGACCGAAAGCTATAAGGTGAACTTTGATTTTCTACCGTGGCAGGCTGAAGGTGTGGACATGCTGGAGGGCGGAAAGCTTGACCTCATTTTCCATATTGACGAGGGCTTGCTGCCTTCTCACTTCAATTCGGAGAAACTCTACCGCGAGGACTGGATCTGTGCTGTTGCGCGCCAGAGCAAGTTTGGCGATCGCCTGACGCTGAAGCAGTATCTCGCTGCGGAGCATCTCACGGTCACAACTCTTCCGAGTGTGCAGAACATCCCAGACAAGCAGCTTGCCGCGTTGGGTCTAAAGCGACGCTCCGCTGTTCGCATGCCATATTTTGGCGCGGCCCTTAGTTGCCTTCCTGGCACGGAACTCGTCCTCACTCTGACCAATGGCATGAGGCAAATGGTGGAAAGGAATTCCACGTTGCGGCTCGTGAAAGCGCCGCAAGAATTGCGTCCATTTCATTTCTTGATGGTCTGGCACCCGAGGCTCACTACGGACGCGCGGCACACATGGCTTCGCAAGGCGGTGCGCCAAATTTCTCCTCAGGAAACATCTGTGCAACGTCTGTAACCTGGTGAGCGTTGGTATGTCTCTTGTTATCAACATCGGTTTTCGATTTGAACGAATCGCCAGTGTTTAAGCGGGTTCCGCGAAGGGCCAAATCGACCGAAAGTAGTAGCATGGAAGGCCGCACAGGCAGGTTCGGAGAGGTTGCCGAGAGGTTGAAGGCAGCGGTTTGCTAAACCTACCTGCCCTGTTTGCACTCCCTGATTTTCACCTGTTTTCAGTAATTTAACGTGCTCTCAGTTGCCCTGGAATGGCCTCATTTGCAGGTTATAGTGCACCAAGAGTGCACCAAGAATTCGTCATCGCTATACTTCCTGCAAACCCGGACTTCTGGCCCGGAATAACTTCCACGTAGCCGTCATCCGACTAGGACGTGGAAACGAACCGGTTGAATCTCCCAGGATTGAGTTACAATCCTCCCAATGCGCTCCCTTCTGATCACAGGTGTCCTGTTCGCAACTCTCGCCTCCCAAGCACCCACGCCGCGGGACATTGTCGTGTCCCGCACGTTCGGGAACCCCGGCCAGGTTGGACTATTTATCGCGGCATCCGACGGCAGCGACGAACGACCGCTTCTCGATTCGAAGGATTCCGATTACGATCCGGTATGGGCTCCGGATGGCTCATCCATCGTCTTTACTTCAGATCGCGCTGGATCGGCGGATCTTTTTCGCGTCAAACCGGATGGCACTAGCCTCGAACGATTGACCACTGATCCGGCCTACGATGATCAGGCAGGGTTCTCTCCGGATGGCAAACAACTGGTTTTCGTTAGTACGCGCGGCGGCGGAACGGCGAGGCTTTGGACCATGGAACTCGCGACGCGAAGCGTCAAGGCTCTGACTTCAGAAAAGGGCGGCGACTTTCGGCCTTCCTGGTCTCCCGACGGAAAGTGGGTCGCGTTCTCTTCCAGCCGCGGTCACGATGCCCCATTTGCCCACGGCCGTTGGGAGCGCCTTCAGTTAGCCGATATCTATATTATTCACCCAGACCGGTCAGGGCTCAAAAAAGTTGCCGCAAGCGGCGGCTTTTGCGGGAGCCCTAAATGGATGGCGGACAGCCGACACGTCGTAGGTTACTGCATGACTGCGGAGCAGACGCTCGGGACTCGTCTGGCAAACATCGCGCCCGGTAATGACACGAAGTTGGTTTCCATGGACATCGACACGGGAGTGTCCACCGATCTACCCGCCGGCCCGGGAGTGAAAATCAATCCCTCTCCGCTTCCCGGAAATGAGATCGGCTATATGAGAAAGGACAAGGCGGATCCGGGCGGTGGCATCTACTACATAAGTGGCAAGCGCGGACCACGTGGCGACATCCGAACTGCGTCGTGGTCGCCCGATGGCAAGCGCGTCGTCTTTCATAAGCGCCTCACAGTTGCGCTGCCCGCGCTTACGAAAACCTTCACCCCCAATCCGAATTACGAATTGAGCCTGACAGGGACATATATACCTGCGTTTAGTCCTTCCGGCGATCGATTCGTCACAAACAGCCGACCTTCGGCCAATCCGTTTGGTGCGAGTCTCCTTGTCACAACGGTTGCAACGGGGCAGTCTGCAGCCATCTATCAGGACGAGAACCGCAATGTGCTCGCCGGGCAGTGGTCACGACAAGGGGACAAGATCATCTTTGGCATCGGCGCGTTCGGAGCGTTCTTCCAAGGCTTCCAGGAATTGTTTCTCAAGCTCGGTGATCGCGTCGAAGGTGGAGCGCAAATCGCGATTATCAACCCTGATGGGACGGGCTTTCGGGAACTGACCTCAGGGTCCGGGAACAATGCGTTCCCATCGTTCTCCCCGGATGGCCATCGCTTGGTTTATCGCGCTTTCGAGAAGGATGGGTATGGTCTGCGCATCATGGACCTCGAATCGAAACACGTCACGCCCCTGACTGACGCCTATGACAACTTCCCGCTGTGGTCGCCACGCGGCGACCTGATCATGTTCGCGCGGTTAGTCGATGAAGCATACGAGATTCACACCATCAAGCCCGACGGGACAGCTCTGAAGCGCCTTACGTTCACGCACGGCAATGACGTTCACATGGCTTGGTCACCAGATGGAGAGTCGATCGCATTCGCCAGTTCCAGAATGGGTTTCAAGGATGAAGGGGTTTACACGGATGCCCCGCAGCCTTACGGCGAACTGTTCGTGATGCGCTACGACGGAACCCATGTCGAACAAATCACGGACAACCAATGGGAAGACGGAACTCCCGCCTGGCAACCTATAGCCGTGCCGCGGCTGGTCCTTCAGAAATAGCACTCTTACCTTACATGCAACAACCGATGCTTGTATTGGATCCTGCCGCTTCCGGAAGGATCGTCGTCAAAGTGCAAATCAGCTCTTCTGGAGATTACTTGCGGCTTGCCCGTCACTTGTCCACGAATATAGCAACGGGCACACGACCTATGATTTCTGACTTAATTCAATTAGACCGTCGTGACTTTAGTCGGCCACTGGCGACTTGCCGGCCGTGTCACATAGGAAATGACGAGAAGCAGAAGCAATATCAGCGGCATGAACGCTTTCGGGCCATCTTTCGCCAGATAGTGCGCAACAAATGCCGAGATCCACGCGAAGGTGAATCCAGCATAGGCCCACTCCTTGACTTTGTCCAAGCCGGGTACAACGAGGATCGGAACACCGCAAACCTTTCGAGCCGCTGTTGAAGAAGTCGCCTTCACGGGAAAAGTGGTGTACATCGGCTATGCAAAAGAACCGGTGCGCTACGAGACGAG
>Ga0307475_10000255_pt1 | contig 32912 bp, 26 predicted proteins | sample atmos_gasesECM1C_FD_203317 | JGI IMG/M metagenome (GOLD analysis project Ga0307475, IMG submission 203317) | Hardwood forest soil microbial communities from Morgan-Monroe State Forest, Indiana, United States - atmos_gasesECM1C_515 | ecosystem: Environmental > Terrestrial > Soil > Temperate... | reverse complement strand
GGTTCACCTTCGACCGCCTGCCATCCTTTTGCAGGCGCTGGTAGGCTTCCAGCCAGGTTGGCAGTTCGGCGCTGTCCCGTGTCCAATGGACCACCGCCGCTTCGTCGCACCACTCTGCCAGCTTGCGCATGGCCTTGCCGTGGGCGCCCGAAGTCATAAACGTCTTCATGGCTGCCTCGCCGGTCCAGATGGTGCTGGTCCAGAAGGTGTTGCGCCGTTCCCGGAGCAACTTGGCCGCGAGATTCCCTTCTGCCCGCGCCGCCTGCCGCGCGGACCGCAAGACGTACCACACAAACATGGGCAAGAAGCGCCACGACCTCAGGCGAAGGCGAGTAACTGACACCAGAGCCATCTCGCCATCTTAACGCAGGAGTCGAGTGGCGAGAGGCGAGAAACACTTCCCTCCAGGAAGCGAGCGGAAGAAAGTGCTGGCCGCCAGTCTGCTGCAGGCGGGCTCCGGTCGTGAAGACAAGCGTTCAATTCACTTCGCCGCGTGGTGGTCGTAACTGATGACCCGGGTAATTTTCCAAGCACCGTCTTTGTATTGCCACAGATGAATGAACTTCCCTTCACCCACGGGCTCGGTGTCCTCGTGCCCCGGGTGGTGGAAGCGGTGCACACCCATCTCCACCGCGCCATAGCCTTTCATGTGGTGAACCTGCAGCGTCCCCGGAACGAGCTCTCGGGTCACTTTGCCGCAGATATTCTTCTTGACGCTGTCCGTCAGGTTCTGCCTGCCCAGCGTCACCCCACCCTGGTCGTGATAGAACTCCACATCGTCGACAAAAAAGCTGCTGAACTTCTCGAGGTCGCAGCGGTTATAAGCATCAAAAAGCGCGGCGTCCAAGGACGCCACGGCTTTATCCAGTTCTTCCTGGTTCTTGATGCTGTCCAGTCCCGGCAGCTGAGCATCAGCCCGCGCAGCCAGCACTCCCATCACAGCCAAGAGCAGGACGATCCTTCGCAGAGCAAGCAGCTTTTTCATGGGAAACCCTTTCCGTGGCGTGTAACAGCGCACGGTGATACGTCGCTCACCGGAGGAATGTTCCCCCTACACTGCAGGGTAATTCTCCTCGCGCCGTCGTTAGTATTGCCACAGATGAATAAACTTCCCTTCACCCCCGGGTTCGGTGTCCTCATGCCCTGGACGGTTCAGAAAAACGTCACGCCACGCCGAGTAGCCGCAGCAACGAACCGGCCAGCGCGCCACCCAGCAGCGGCCCGATCACAGGGATGGGTGCGTAGCTCCAATCTGAGCTGCCTTTGCCGGCGATTGGCAGCAGAGCGTGCGCCACGCGCGGGCCGAGGTCGCGCGCCGGATTTATCGCGTAACCGGTGGTGCCGCCCAAAGAAAGACCGATTCCCCAAACCAGGCTTCCCACCAGGTACGGTCCCAGCGCTCCCGGTCCGCCGGCAGCGACGGCCTTGGAAAAAATCGCTCCCACAACAAACACCAGCACCGCAGTCCCGATGATTTCGCTGATCAGGTTGGCCACAGTATTGCGTATCGCGGGCGTCGTGCAAAAACACGCCCGCTTCGCGGCCGCGTCCGGCGTTTCTTTCCAGTGCGGCAAATAATGCAGCCAAACGAGCGCGGCGCCGGCCATCGCGCCAAGAAGCTGGGCCGTAATGTACGGCAGGCATTTGCCAAACGAACCTGCGCGCACCGCAAAGCCCAGCGTCACCGCCGGATTCAAGTGCGCGTCGCTGCTGCCGCAAGCCACTGCGGTGAACACGCCCGCCATCACCGCAAACGCCCATCCTGCGGTGATGACCAACCACCCGCCGCCTTCGCCCTTCGAGCGCTTCAGCAGCACGGCCGCCACTACCCCGTCTCCGAGCAATATCAAGATCATGGTGCCCAGGAATTCTCCCAGGAATGGCGAAGTCATCCGTTGTGTCCTCTCTTATGAATGATCATGAATCGATCCAATCGAACGAGCGCGCCACGGCTTTTTTCCATTGCCGGTACAAACGTTCGCGCCGCCCCTCTTCCATGCTTGGCACCCACTGTCGGTCCATGGCCCAATTGGCGCGCAACTGCTCCAGCCCCGGAAAGAAATCCACGGCCAGCCCCGCGGCGTAGGCGGCGCCGAGCGCTGTTGTCTCCTGAATCACCGGGCGCACCACTTCGCGATTGAGAATGTCGGCCTGGAATTGCATTAGCAACTCGTTGGCCACCATTCCGCCGTCCACGCGCAGCGAGGCCAGCGAAATATGCGCGTCCTTTTCCATGGCTTCCACCAGTTCCCGCGTCTGGAACGCCGTGGCTTCCAAAACCGCGCGCGCCAAGTGGCCTTTGTTGGCGTAACGTGTAAGCCCGGCGATCACGCCGCGGGCGCTCTCTTTCCAATACGGCGCATACAATCCGGAAAACGCGGGCACAAAATAGACGCCGCCGTTGTCTTCCACCGTTCGCGCCAGCGTCTCGACGTCGGAACTCTTGACGATCATTCCGAGGTTGTCTCGCAGCCACTGCACCAGCGCTCCGGTAATCGCCACGCTGCCTTCCAGCGCGTAGCAAGCGGCGTGCTTGCCAAACTTGTATGCCACGGTGGTCAGCAGCCCGCAACTCGACGGCACCATGCGTTCGCCCGTGTTCATTAGCAGGAAGCAACCTGTGCCATACGTGTTCTTAACCTCGCCAGGATGAAAGCATGCTTGCCCGACGAGCGCCGCTTGCTGGTCTCCCAGGATTCCTGCAACTGGCACCCCCGCTATCGCGGGCAATTTTGCCGTGCCATACACTTCGCTGCTCGAACGCACCTCCGGCAGCATCGCGCGAGGAATCTCAAACGCCGAGAGCAGCTCGTCATCCCAATCGAGCGTCTTCAGGTTCATCAGCTGCGTGCGGGAGGCATTGGTCACGTCGGTGACGTGTGCTCCATTTGGCGGCCCGCCCGTTAGATTCCATGCCAAGAAGGTGTCGATATTCCCAAACAGCAACTCGCTATGAGAGGCTTTTTCCCTGGCGCCCGAAACATTCTCCAGAATCCAACGCAGCTTCAGCCCGCTGAAGTAGGTGCTGAGCGGCAGACCAGTCTTCGCGCGGAAGCGGTCTTGCCCCCCGTTCTTGGCAAAGCGCGCCACCTCGTCGCCAACCCGCGTGTCTTGCCAAACCAGAGCGTTTGTCACCGGCCGACCTGTCTTGCGATTCCAGACTACGGTCGTCTCGCGCTGGTTGGTAATCCCGATGGCCGCCAAGTCGGCGCGCTGCAAGCTGCGTTGTTGCAATGCAGCTGCGATAACCTCATGAGTGCAGCGCAGAATCTCCTCTGCGTTGTGCTCCACGCAGCCCGGCGCAGGAAAAATCTGCTCGTGCTCTTTCTGCGCCATGGCTACGACGCGCGCGTCCTTGTCAAATACCATGAAGCGCGTGCTGGTTGTGCCCTGGTCGATCGCCCCGATATAACTCTTCACCTGAGCAGTCCTCTCGACGTAGCTTATTCAAAAAATGTCAGAATACTGACACTCGCGCAGCCATGACCACGCGCCGCCATCCGGCAGGATACAAAAGACTTATCTGTGCAACCCCGATCTCAGCCGCTTCGGCGCACCGATGCTATGCGATTTTTTCTGTTCGCGCATCTAATTAAGCGAGAGAAAAGGAGATTTCCATGAAGTTCAACGTTCGTCCCACACCGCGGTTGCCGCTAGCCGCTTTCGCTTTAGCGTTTGCCTCGTTCGCATCCATGCCCGTTCACGCCGCCGACGGCGTCACCCTCACGGTCACCGCCGTCGCCAAGAAAGGCTCCCCGCCACCGATCAAAAAGGAAGACGTGCAGGTCTTCGAGGGCAAAGAACGCGTGCAAGTCACGGACTGGCGCCATGGCGAAAATCTGTACCTGGCCATCCTGATTGATGATTCGCTCGACTCTGAAGCCGCCAGCCAGTGGAACGATCTCAAGGCCTTCATCGCAGCGCAGCCGCGAAACGCTTTCGTCGCTGTGGCCTACTCCCGTAATGGCACCGCCATGGTGGCGCAGGACTTCACTCAGGATCACGCGCTCGCCGCAAAGGCTTTGCGCATTCCGCTCGGCAACGCGGGCGCTTTCTCCAGCCCGTATCTTGCCGTGCAAGATTGGCTCAAGCGTTGGCCCTCTTCCGCGGGTGATCATCGCTCCTCGATCATCCTCATTTCGTCCGGAATCGATTATTTCCGCGGCGGTTTCGATCCTATCGATCCCGATTTGGATTCCACCATCGAGCGCGCGCAAAAGGAAAACGTGAATATATGGACGGTTTATTATCCCAGCTCCGGCCATTTGGGCCGAGGCTTCTTCCGCGTCTTCAACGCGCAGGCAAATCTCAGCAGACTCTCCGAAGAAACCGGGGCCGAATCCTATTATTTGTCTTTTGACCGGCCGGTCACGCTCGGACCGTATTTTGACGAAATACAAGAACACCTGAACAATCAATATCTTTTGACCTTCGCAACCAGCCGTGGCGGTAAAAAAGGCAAGTTCGAACGCGTGCGTGTCACCACCGAAATCCCCAAGGTGGAGTTTCTCACCCCATCGGAGGTTTTCCTCCCGCCGTCAGAGTAATTCGATTGCGGGCCCAAGAACATACTCGCACGCCGCGTGTCATCCCGAGGCTATCCGATGAGGGTAGCCTCGGGATCTCAACCGAGCGTGTGTATGGAATAAAAAGGGGAAGCACCTGATGACGCGTGAACGCCCTCTTCAATCACCCGCGCCGCCTGCCAGCGAAACTGCCCTCGTCGAATCCCGAATCACCAGCTCCGGATTCATTTTCTGATTCACGACATTCCACTCGCGCTTTTCCAGCGCCGCGTTAATTCCTTCCATCACAATGTTTACCGCCAACTCGCCCATAGCTTCCATCGGTTGCCGCACAGTAGTCAGCGAAGGCGCCGACAACGCCGACAACGCCACGTCGTCAAATCCCGTCACGGAACACTGCTCCGGCACTTTGACTCCCGCTTTCGTCAGCGCACGGATCGCTCCGAGCGCCGTCAGGTCATCGAAAGCCATCACTGCCGTGAATTTTTTCTTCTGCTCCAGCAATTCATCCGTGTAGCGGTGCCCGCTCTCAAAGCTGGAATTGGGATCAAGCGAATCCGGTAATTGCAAAACCAGGCCGGGATCGATCTCCAAGCCCGCACCATGCGCAAATTTTTGAATCCCGCGCCAACGCGGCGCGCTGTCGATCAACATCTTTGGCCCGCGGATAAACACGATTTTGCGGTGGCCGAGCTGGTACAGATGCTCCAGCGCCAGCCGCGCGCCCGTTTCGTTGTCCACCATCACCGAGCTGATGTTGTCTCCCGCTAATTCCCAGCCGATCGTAGCGGAAGGAATATTTCTCTTGCTGAGATCGGCAAGCACGTGGATATCGACGAAAAGCCAGTTGGCCACCACGATCAACCCTTCGACGTGCCGCTCCAGTAGCAATTCCAAATAGCGTTCGAATCGATTTCGTTGGTTGTGCGCGTCGGCAAAAATCGCCAAATAAGACGCTTGATACAGCGCGTTCTCCACACCCCGCATGATCAACGTGCAAAACGGATCGGTGATGTCGAAGAACAACACGCCGATGCTGTGGCTTCGCTTGCTGCGCAGGAACCGCGCCATCACGTTCGGCCGGTAACCAAGTTTCTTGGCCGTTTCTTCGATGCGCCTCTTTGTTGCCGGCGCGATATACCTGGCCAGCGGCGCGTTGTTCAATACAATTGAGACGGTCGCGGGCGAGAATCCGCTCTGCGTCGCCACATCTCTCATCGTGACCGCTTGGCTTTTCTCGCTAGGTCGCTTCACCAAGAGAGTCTCCTCGGTCGTCCTCATCATCCCGCCAGACTTATTCACTTTGCAACCGCCGCACGCTGTGGGGGGCGCTCTGGGTTATCCTGAGGAACGAAGGGCGGTTCCCCTACTCCGGCGGCACTTCGAACGAGAGCGGCTCCCGGAACCAGCGTGTCTTCCAAATACCAAACGCAATTCCCGCGATCATCCAGATACTTCCCACGATTTGCGCCGGACGGCTAAGGCTCAGCCATAAAGCCAGGCAAATGACAAAGCCCAGCACCGGCGGGACAAGGTTCCACGCCTTCTTCTGTTCCGCGCGCAAAAAGTAGCGCACAAAAGCCGCGGCATTGACACCCATAAACGCAATCAGCGCTCCAAAGTTCAATAGTTCGATCCCTCGCCCGTAAGTAAGAAAGAACGAGCCGAACAGCGCCAGCCCACCCACGAAGATCACATTGTTCCTCGGCACCTGGTGCTTCGGGTCAATCGCGCCGAAAAATGAACTGGGCAACGCATTACTTCTGCCCATCCCGTATAGCAATCGCGCCGCCCCGATGTGCGCTCCCATCCCCGACCCAAAATTAGCCACCACCAGCGTTACACCCACGATTGTAAACAGCGGCGCCCACGTCCGCGCCGCCGCCCAGACATATGCCGTGTCCGCATTCGGAAACGCCTCCGTCGCAGGCCACACCAGTTGCGCCACATACACTTCGGCCGCGGACAGAAACCCGATCACCACGCAAGTGAGCACTGTCGCCAACAAAATATTGCGCCGCGGATTTTCTGCCTCCTCGGAAAGCGTCGAAATCCCGTCGAACCCGATATACGACAGCACCGCAATGGACGTACATCCAAACAGGTTGCCCCAAGTAAATGTCTGCGGATCGTAGAACGGCCGGGTAAAAAAGTGTGGATCGCTGTGCGGATGACCGAAGATATAACGAATCGCCGTCACGAAAATTACGACCACCACCGCGCTCATTCCCGCCGTCAGCCCCGCGTTCACTCGCGCCGATGTTTTGATCCCGCGAAGGTTCAACAGCGTAAACGCCACCGCAAAAATAATTTTCCAGCCCCAGTCCGGAATCGCCGGAGCAAATTCATGCGCCTGCCCCGCGCACCAGATCACGCACACTAATGGATTCACGATGTAATCCAGCACCATGCTCCAACCCGTCACATACCCAATTGACGGGTGAATCTCCTGCGCGACATACGTAAACGCCGAACCCGCGCTAGGATATGCTCGCGCCATGCGCCCATAACTGATGGCTGTAAACAGCATGGCCACCATGGCAATCAAGATTGCCGTAACCACGTGGCCGCGACCGCGATCGCTCAGCGCTCCGAACGCCGACATCGGCGCAACCGGCTGCAGCACGATCATCCCGTACAAAATCAAGTCCCATAATGTAAGCGTCCGCCGCAGCCTCGGCGCCGCCGCAGTTATCGTTGTTGCTTCAGTGCCCAAGCACCTGTCCTTTTAACTCGACAGCGCATCAGCCGTGCTCTATTGAATCGTTTCAAGCGCCGTCATTCTGTGGGAATCCCCACCGTCAGGCAAGCGCAAACTTCCGTCCGGCAAAGCTTCGTGTCCCCTCCGTGCGATACTGACCTTCCGCCATGCACCGCTTCGCCCAACTCTGCGAATCCATCGCCGCCACCTCCAAAAAGAACGAAAAGGTCGGCTTGGTCGCCGACTATCTCCGCACCACACAGGTCAATGAATCCGCCCTCGCCGCTCTCTACCTCTGTGGCCGTGTGTTCCCCCGCCGCGAAGAGCGCGTCCTCTCCATCGGCTTCTCGATTCTCCTTCGCGCGGTCGCCAAGATCGCAGATAAGGATCCCGCGGACCTCGCCCCAGTTCTCCGCCATCACGGCGATCTCGGTGCCGGCGCCGAAGAAATCCTCCGTGACCACTCCGCGCGATCCTCTCTCACCCTTCCGCAAATCGCAGAAGTCTATGCCTCCCTCGCAAAACAGCGCGGCCCAGCCGCGAAGCAAGCCCTTCTCGAACACACGCTCCAGCTCCTGTCCGCCGTCGAAGCCAAATACTTCATCAAGATCGCCACCGGCGAGCTGCGCATCGGCCTCAAGGAAAGCCTCGTCGAAGAAACCATCGCCAAAGCCTTCGATCAAACTCTCCCCGCCGTGCAACGGGCCAACATGCTCCTCGGCGACATCAGCGACGTCCTCCGCCTCGCCGTGACCAACCAACTTTCCTCCGCCTCTCTCCAGCTCTTCCACCCCATTTCCGTCATGCTCGCCAGCCCCGCGGAGACTCCCGCCGATCTCGTCGCCGCCTTCCCCAATGGCGCACTCGTCGAAGACAAATTCGACGGCATCCGCGCCCAGGTTCATAAGCGTGATTCGCAAGTCGAGATCTACGCCCGTACCCTCGACCGCGTCACCGAATTCCCCGAGCTCCTCGACCCTATCCGCAGCGTCAACGGCGACTTTATCGTCGACGGCGAAATCATCGGCTGGCGCGACAGCCGCGCGATTCCATTCACCGAGCTGCAGCAGCGCCTGGGCCGCAAACAAATCGACCTCTTCACCAGCGCGCAAATTCCCGTCAGCTTCGTCGCGTTCGACCTGCTCTTTGTCGATGGCCGCACAATGCTCGACACTCCGCTCACCGAGCGCCGCCTCCTCCTCGAGCGCCTTCTTGCCGCGGCCGAGCAGCCCATCCTCCAGGTCACTCGCGCCGAGCTTTGCCGCACGGTCGAAGAAATCGAAAATCGGTTCCGCCTTGCCCTCAGCACCGGTAACGAAGGCCTCCTCGCCAAAGCCCCCGAGTCTCCCTACGTCCCCGGCCGTCGCGGCCAATTCTGGATGAAGCTCAAGCGCCCGCTCGCCACGCTCGACGTCGTAGTCACCATCGCCGAATACGGCCACGGTAAGCGCCGCGGGTTGCTCTCCGACTACACCTTCGCCGTGCGCGACGACGTCCGCCTCGTCAACATCGGCAAAGCCTATTCCGGCCTCACCGATGTCGAGATTCGCGAGCTAACCCAATATTTCTTGGAACACACCACTGAAGACCGTGGCTTCCAGCGCGACGTCGAGCCCACCATCGTCCTCGAAGTCGCCTTCAACAACATTCAGCGCTCCAATCGCCACGAAAGCGGCTTCGCGCTCCGCTTCCCGCGCATTGTGCGCTTGCGGCCAGACAAACCCGTCGCCGAGATCGACACCCTCGCCCGCGTCCGCGAAATTTTTGACTCTCAGCATGTAAGAAAAAATTAGCGCCCTCTAATTCCGCCGTTTCACCTGTACCTTCGGCCAGCTGCACCATCGGACATTCAATTTCCACAGCGGTTATCTCTTAGTGAGAATCCACTTACTTTCTGTCGCAACACTGGCAACCAAATTAGAGTCTAATAAGATAGGGACCTGGCCCACAGCAGAGAACAAACTATGGCCGAGTCCGCTCTCATTACCAGCCGCAGTCGCGTAGCTCCCATCCTGGCGAGTGTCTCGGGATTCATCGTCCTTTTCTTCTTCGCCATGTGGCTCCGCGTTGTGCCACTCGAACCCGACCCCGTCTTACAGGGCTATCTGCAAGTCACCACCGGCTTGCTCGCTTTCGTTTTCGCCGCCGTCATCCTCGTCCGCTTTCAGGGCACGCAAGACCGCATCTCCCTGATCCTCGGTGCCGGATTTCTTCTTTCTGGCGCGATCCTCACCGCCTCCAGCCTTCTTTTCTTTCAGTTCCAGCAGGAAACCCCGGTGGAATTGCGCTGGGCGCCAGTTTCCTGGTGGGTCAGCCGCATCGTTCTCGCCCTCCTCTTCGTCGTCGCGCTTCTCGTTGAGCATTTCCTGCCGCGTTCGCGCCACCCTCGCAGCGAAATCGCCGGCGCTCTGCTCACCGTTATGGCCTCAACCTATCTCATCACCGCAGCATTGCGCCGCCTTCCCCCGGAAGTTTCCCCGCATCCCGGCGCGGTTTTCCCCAGCCCGCAGCAACTCCTGCCCGCCGGAATTTTCCTCGTCGCCGTAATCTGGTATCGCCGCCGCCTCCAACTCGAAGACTCTGCCTTCGACCGCACCATCTACGCCGCCGCTTGGATGAATCTCGGTGCGCAGCTCGCCGCCTCGCAGTCCCAACGGTTGCTCGATTCTCCCTTCGTTCTCGCGCAGGCACTCACCGTCACCAGTTACGCGGTCGCTCTCGGCGGTGTTCTCCTCGACAACGCGCGCCTCTTCGAGCAAGTTAGCCACCTCGCCGTCAGCGACCCGCTCACCGGACTCGCCAACTACCGCCGCTTGCTCGACGTCCTTGAAACGGAAACCGAGCGCACCAATCGCAACGGCCGCCCCTTCGCCGTTCTCCTCCTCGACCTCGATGGTCTGAAAAAGATCAACGATACTTATGGCCACCTGGTCGGCAGCCATGCCCTCAATCGACTCGCACACATCTTGCGCATCCATTGCCGCGCCATCGACACCGCCGCGCGCTACGGCGGCGACGAATTCGCTCTTGTCTTACCGGAAACTTTGCACGAAGAAGCCGAGCGCGTCGCCAATCGCATCCGCGCCGTCATGGCCAGCGACCTCGAGCAGCCGCAGCTCTCCGCCAGCATCGGCATCGCCATCTACAACGGTCACGGCGAGCGCATCGAGAAACTTCTCTCCGACGCTGACGCCCAGCTCTATTTCGAAAAAGCCCGCCGCGGCAAGCGCCACCCCACCCCGCTGACTCCCCGCCGCCGCGCCCAAAAAGCCTGACACTGGGACAGCCACCTCTGCTCCATCGCATGTGGGTTGCATGCGATGAATCCTGGCTGTCCGCCTCCTCTAAAACACCGCCCTCCTCTGCACCGTCTCCTTGCTCGCCAGCGAAAATCTTTCTTCGCTCTCCCCACCACCTAAAATCCGCCCCGCCACATACTCCCCCACCGCCGGTCCATGCTTGAACCCATGCCCCGACCCGCCGCCCACAAGCCAAACGTTCTCCATCTCTGGATGCCGGTCGATCAAAAAATCTCCATTCCAAGTATTTTCGTACTGGCAAACCCGCGTCTCCACAATCGGCGCCCCGCGCAGCCCCGGAAACCGCTGCTCCACAAAACGCCTCGCCTCTTCCGCGCCTTCCGCACTCGCCAATCGCGATTGCGTATCCGGATCGACGCGCTCCCCATGCCGGTCCACCGCAATTTTCAGCCCACGGCTCTCCAAATCCGGCATCCCATAAATCTCATCTTCTTGAAACAACCATGTCGGCAGCGCCGGCGGCGCAAACCGCGCATCCCCCGGCGGCGCGCCAAAGAAAAACACCTCCTGCCGGCTGGGAAAAATCCGCGAGCCCAGAACGTCCGGAAAAATCTTGCCGAGCCACGCCCCGCAAGCAAACACAAACGTGCCCGCCTCAATCCGTTCGCCGGAACTCGTCTTGACCGCACCAATCGCGCCTGCGCCATGCGGCTCCGCGATTTGCGCAGCGCGATACTCCACTCCGCCGCGCACCGCGTCCTCCACCACCGCCGCAACCGCCCGCCGCGCCATCAACACTCCGCTATGCGGCTCCAGCAGCCCTTTCGTAATTCCATCCAACCCGATCTGCGGATATTGCCTCTCCAATTCCGCCCGGCCCAGTTCTTCAAAGGCACCGCCGCACCGCCGCAGCGTCTCGGCAGTCTGCCCCACGCGCGCATCATCCTCCCCCGCCAGCCACAAAACTCCCGTCTCATGAAACAGCGCCTGCTGCGTCGCCGCAAAAAACTCCTTCCACTGCGCCAGCGACCGCAGCGACGATCGCGTATACAACTCATCCGCCCCATATCCCATCCGAATGATCCGCGATTCCCCCCCCGAACTCGCCCGCGCATTCCCCGGCCCGTAAGCATCCGCTAACAGCACGTGCTTCCCCCGCCGCCCCAAATGCCAAGCCGTCCACGCCCCAAACACCCCAGCCCCAATCACCGCCACGTCGTATCCAGTACTCATATCCGCCGCATCTTACCCCGTTTCTTCCTCTCCTCCGTGTCCTCCGTGCTTCAACCTCTGCGTCCGCTGTGTTAATTCTTTTTCGTATCTTTCCTCTGCTATATTCATTCCTATGACTCTCGCCGAAAAAATCCAAAAGGACCTCACCGACGCCATGCGCGCCAAAGACGAACTCCGTCTCAGCGTCCTCCGCATGGTCAAGTCCGCCATCACTTACAAGGAAACCGAAAAGCTGCGCAAGCTCGACGAACCCGAATCCATCCAGGTCCTGCAAACCCTCGTCAAGCAGCGCAAGGAATCCATCGACCAATTTACCAAAGGCAATCGCAACGACCTCGCCGCAAAAGAAACCAAAGAGCTCGCCATCATCGAGTCCTATCTCCCCGCCGGCGCCAGCGATGCCGAAATGGACGCCGCCATCTCCAAAGCCATCGCCGAAACCTCCGCCACCTCCATCAAGCAAATGGGCGCCGTAGTAAAAGCCGCCAAAGCCGCCCTCGAGGGCAAAACCGTCGATGGCAAAGCCCTCAGCGACCTCGTCCGCTCCCGCCTCTCTTGACCTTGAAACTCTCCGTCTTAGGTTTCTTCGTGTCCTCTATTTTACCGCTGAGCTTCAAAGGGTGTTCCGACCTCCGCGCCCCCGTGCTAAATCTTTCTCTTTTCTGCCCGACCCGCTTTCACTATCATCCCCCGGTGCCTCTCTCCCCCGACGCCCGCAACTCCCGCGCCCTCGCCGTCCTCCGCATCGGCGTCGGTCTCTTCTTCCTCATCTTCGCCCAATACAAAATCCTCAGCACAGAATTCACCCTGCACGGCGGCTTTCAATTCTGGATCAAAAAATTCCTCACCGAAGGCGGTGCCTACCCCTTCATGGTCTCGACCCTCCGCAACTTCGTTCTCTCCCACGCCACGCCCCTCGCCTTCCTCGTAGCCTACGGCTAACTCGCCATCGGCCTCGCTCTTCTCCTCGGCGTCTTCGTCCGCCCCGCCAGCGCCTCCGGCCTGATCTTCATGCTCACTCTGCTCTTCTCCTCCGACTACCCCGGCTCCTCCGCCCCCCTCTAGCAATACTTCGGCGCAAGCCTAAGCCACTCCGTCTTCGCCCTCTGCTTCCTCACCTTCCTCTTCGCCCGCTCCGACTCTGTCTGGTCCCTCCAATCGCGCCGAGCAAAGGTCTAGACACCGCATGATCTCGCAGCGTAGTTTCCCTCTCCGCTCAGCATGGTTGAGCTTCATCCGCCTGCAATCCCGAACCTCTAACCCCTCCAGTCCAAAATGGTCCATAATCCCCGCGCCGGACTCGGCTGCCCGGCTGCGAGGGAGGTCTGTGTGAGCAAGTCATCTGCAACTTCCGACCGTCCGTGGAGTTCCACTGCGCCCCCTGGAGAATTTCGCCCCTATATCTCGCCCGAAGAGTCGCTAAAGGAATTCACCATCCGCGCCGTGGTCCTCGGTGCGCTCTTCGGATTGCTCTTCGGCGCTGTCACCGTCTACGTCGGCTTGCGCGCCGGCCTCACCGTTTCGGCCTCCATCCCCATTTCCGTCCTCTCCATCAGCATCCTGCGCGCGTTCGGCCGCTCCACCATCCTCGAAAACAACATCGTGCAAACCACCGGCTCCGCGGGAGAGTCGCTCGCCGCCGGCGTGATGTTCACCATTCCCGCGCTGATCTTTCTCGGCTTCGGCTCCGAATTCACCTTCTGGCGAATTTTCCCGCTCGCGCTTCTTGGCGGATGGCTGGGCGTCCTCTTCATGGTGCCGCTGCGCCGCCAGCTAATCGTGAAGGAACACGGCAATTTGGTTTTTCCCGAAGGCACCGCATGCGCGGACGTGCTCGTCGCGGGCGAGCGCGGCGGCTCCTTTGCCGGACGCGTCTTCTGGGGACTTGGCCTCGGTGGCATCTACACCTTCCTGATGAACACGGTGCAGGCGTGGACCGCCCAGCCGGAAAATCGCCCGAGTTGGTTCCCGGGCGCATCGTTTCGTTTGGCCATCACGTCGGAATATCTTGGAGTCGGTTACATCATCGGCCCGCGCGTTGCCGGCATTCTCTTCGCCGGCGGCATCATTTCCTGGCTCGTCATGATGCCCGCCATCAAGTTTTACGGGCAGATTGCCGGTAACACACCGATCTATCCATCCACAATTCCCATCCCACAGATGACGCCCGACGATATTTGGCGGAGCTATATCCGCCCAATGGGCGCAGGCGCTGTTGCTGCCGCCGGTTTGATCACACTGTTACGCACTATGCCCACCATCATTTCCGCGTTGCGCGCCGGGCTGAAGGACGTTCGTGTGGAAGGCGGCGGCTCCGCCTCTGCCAGCCGCATTGAGCGCGACGTGCCCATGCGCTGGGTCATTGTCGGTTCCATCGTGATAATCGCCATGATGTGGGTGCTGCTGACCTTTCACCCCATGCAAGGCGCCGAAACGCGCTGGTATCAGAATCTTTTCGCCGGCGTTTTCGTCGTCATCTTCGGCTTTCTCTTTGTGACCGTGGCCGGACGCATCAGCGGCCTCCTCGGCAACTCCTCCAATCCCGTCAGCGGCATGAGCATCGCCACCCTGATGGCCACTTGCGCCATCTTTTTCGTCGCCGGATGGACCGCGCCGAACTACGCCGTCCTCGCGCTCATGATCGGTGGAGTAGTTTGCACCGCCGCCGCCATTGCCGGCGCGACTTCACAGGATTTGAAAACCGGCTACCTCGTCGGCGCCACGCCCTTCTGGCAGCAGATGGGATTGCTCATCGGCGTGACCGTTTCCACCGTCGCCATCGGCGCCACGCTGAACTTGATGAACAAAGGTCTTGAGCGCTATCTGCCCACGGAGATTCCCGTCAATATCCAGTCCTTGCCCTCCGGCGTAAAAATCGAACGAGATACCTTCACCTATCAAGGCAAAAACTACGCGCTCATCAATTCGCTGGGCTCGCACGAAGTCCCCGACGGTGAATATCTCTATGACCCCGCCACCAGCAAAATCGAATACCAGTGGGCGCAAGGCATCGGCAGCGACAAAGCTCCCGCCCCGCAAGCCCGCCTGATGGCCACGGTCATCAACGGAATTCTGAATCAACGCCTCCCGTGGCGTCTCGTGCTGATGGGTGTCATGCTGGTGATCGCCGTCGAAATTCTCGGCGTGCGCTCGCTCGCGTTTGCCACCGGTTCGTATCTTTCCATCGCCACTACCGGAGCCATGTTCGCAGGCGGCCTCGTCCGCGCCCTCGTCGAAGCCACCACCAAAAAGAAAGACGAAAGCGAAGCCAGCCCCGGCGCGCTTTATTCTAGCGGACTAATCGCCGCCGGCGGCGTCTTCGGCCTCCTCGGCATCATCATCAATCTGTTGCAGGATCCCGAAATCTCCACCCGCGTGCCCCAGTGGGTCACCTCGATCTTTCGCCTCCCCTGGCGCCCCGATCTGTTCTCCTTCGGCCCCAAACTTCTCGGTCCCTTAGCCGTCAGCAGCCTCTTCGGCATAATCATGTTCGCGCTCCTCGCCGCGTCGCTTTTTTATTTTGCGAGGAAGAAGCTGGACTAACGGACACACGACTTTGACTGGCATTTACCTGAGTCGTACACTGGAACAACCATGGGATCGCGCTCGGGAATACGAAATTACCGCTTCAGCTTCAATTTCTTCCTTACGCCAGGGGTCCAATGGCTGCTGATCGCCAACGTAGCCGTATACATTCTCGAAATCTTGCTGCAAACATTTTCCGGAACCTCCACCTACAACTGGTTCGTGCTCATGTTTGGGCTAGTTCCTTCCGGCGTAACACACGGCCTGCGCATCTGGCAGCCCTTCACCTATCTGTTCCTCCACGATGCTTCCACCATTTGGCACATCCTCACCAATATGTTTGTGCTTTATATGTTTGGCCGCGAACTGGAGGTCGCCTGGGGACGCAATCGTTTCCTGCAATATTATTTCCTCACCGGCGTGGGCGCCGGACTGATCAACGTCATCGTCAAGACGGTTCCTGTCTTCTGGGGAAATTCGCCGTCCGACACTCCGACGATCGGCGCATCGGGCGCTATTTTCGGAGTTCTGCTCGCCTGCGCGATCCTCTTTCCGGATCGCCAGGTCATCATGTTTCCCATCCCCATCAAGATGAGCATGCGCACGTTCGTGATCGCGATGACCGTCTTGGAATTTCTCGGCACCTTCGGACTCGGCGGCGACAACATCAGCCATCTCTGCCACCTCGGCGGCATGCTGGTCGGCTACATCTATTTGCGCCGCGGCTCCTTCCTCTACAGCGTGCGCAACACCGTTACTGACTGGAGGATGCAGCGCAATAAAAAACGCTTCCAGGTCTACATGAACAAGCACAAAGACCCGCCGTCGCGCCCCGACCGCTGGGTGAACTAGATTTGGGGGTTTTGCGTTTGAGGTTGAAGATTTGAGATTGGAGAAATTCGAGATTTGTGAGCCAGAGAAAAATTATTCCGTGCCGCCAATTACGTGGAACTTCATGAAGTTGGTCGTGCCACGAATGCCCATCGGCGTTCCGGCGACAATGCCGATGACGTCGCTCTTGCGCACGAGCCGTTCTTCCAGCAAGCGCTTCTCGGCGACGGATGCGAGCCCGTCCACTTTGCGAACATCGGAAATCGGTTGCGGGTGCACGCCCCAGATCAGCGCCATGCGCCGCCGCGTCTCCTCCTCCGGAGAAAACGCGATGATGGGTACCAGCGGGCGGTAACGCGAAATCAGCCGCGCAGTAAACCCGCTGTGCGTGAACACCGCGATCAATTTCATGTGCAGCTCGCGGGATGCGTGACACACCAGCTCCGCCACCGTCTCCGCAACTTTCAGCCGCTCCTGCGGCGCGGGCCGCGGGAATTCGGTGATGCTGCTTTCTGCTTCTTCAATAATGCGCGCCATCATGCTCACCGCCTCCACGGGATACTTACCGGAGGCGGTTTCCGCGGACAGCATCACCGCGTCGGAGCCGTCAAAAATCGCATTGGCCACGTCGGAAGCTTCCGCGCGGGTGGGGCGCGGATTTTCCGTCATGGATTCCAGCATCTGCGTGGCAGTGATAACCGGGCGGCGAAATTCACGCGCGCGTTTGATAATTGTTTTCTGCACCACCGGGACGCGCTCCGGGTTCATCTCCACGCCGAGATCGCCGCGCGCGACCATCACGCCATCGGCCACGCGTAAAATCGCATCGAGATTTTCAATCGCTTCCGGTTTTTCCAGCTTCGCGATTACGGGCGTGTCTTTTCCGGCCCGGCGCACCAAACTCTTCGCGAGCAGTACATCTTCGGGACGACGCACAAAACTCACGGCGATGTAATTCGCGCCGTGCTTCAGGGCGAAGAGCAAATCTTCGCGGTCTTTCGGCGTGAGCGCGGGAACGCGCAGCTTCACTCCGGGCAAATTAATTCCCTTGTGTTCGCCGAGGGCGCCGCCGTTCACCACTTCGCAGATCACTTCGCGGCCGCGCACTTGCTCAACCCGCAACTCGATCAATCCGTCGGAAAGAAGTATGCGGTCGCCACGATGGACCTCGCGCGGCAGCGGCTTGAAGACGGTACTGACGCGCGTGGAGTCGCCCAGCACGCGCGCCGTAGTGATCACGAATTTCTGTCCGGTGCGCAGAATTACGGGCACGCTGCCTGCAAGTGGCCCGGTTCGAATCTTGGGGCCTTGTAAATCGGCGAGAACGGCGATGGGTTTGTGAATATGCGCGGCCGCCGCGCGCAGCATGGCGATGCTCTCGGCCTGATTTGCGTGCGAGCCATGAGAGAAGTTGAGTCGGGCGACGTCCATGCCGGCATGCAGCAGTCGATCGATTGTTCGCGGTGAGCGGCTGGCCGGCCCGATGGTGCAGACGATTTTGGAATGGCGAAAGGCCATCTATTTGGCGACCGCAAAGTCGGAAACGATGTGCAGCAGCACTGCGACTCCTTTATTGAAGGATGCTACGGAAAGGCGCTCGTCGTCACCGTGCATGCGGGCGAGATCTTCATCGGTGACGGGAAAGGGCCACATGCCGTAGGCCTGCACGTTGTGCAGGCGCAACTGCGAAGAATCGGTGGCCCATGGCGATTGATACGGCAGCACCGGAGCCCCGCCGAACTCATGGGAAGCGACTTTGGTGATGACCCCGTAGAAATCAGATTCGAGAGAAGAAGTTGGTGCGGCAAGCCCCGCATTGGGCTGTACTTCGAAGCGCACCTGTGGATCATTGACCAGCTTGGAGAGCGCGCCGAGCAGAACGTCGACTGTGTCGCCGGGCAGCAAACGAATATTCAGCATGGCGCGCGCTTCACCGGGAATTACGTTTGCGCGCACCCCCGCCGACAGCATGGTGGGCGCTATGGTGTCGTGCATCATGGAGGCCCACTGAGGATTCGCATCGGAAATGACGCGTTGGGCGTGTTCGCCGCGATCGGTAGCGTCGAGGGAACGCATCCACTTGGCGATTTCGTCGTCGGAGACGGCGGCGAGTCCCTCGAAATAGCGGCGCACTACGGTGTTGAAGTGCACGGGCGCGGAGTAGGCGCCGATCTTAGCTACGGCAGCGGCCAGGTGCACGACGGCATTGTTTTTTGTGGGAATGGAAGCGTGCCCGGAAGGGCCTTTGGCGATAACCGCAACGTTGACAGAAACCTTTTCGCTGGCTTGCACGGCAACGTATTGCGCTTTGCCGCCCTTGGAAATCACTTCGCCGCCTTCGTTCAAGGCGTAACCTGCGGCGAACTTGTCCCAGTTTTTGGCGATGAGAGTCCGGATGCTGGCTTCGCCGCCGGCTTCCTCATCATCGGTGGCGAGAAAAATCACGTCACGGTTGAGACGGGCGTTCGAACGCTTCAGTGCGATGATGGCAGCCAGATTGGCGGCGAGCATGGACTTATCGTCGAGCGCGCCGCGGCCATAGATGTAGCCGTCTTTCATCACCGCGCCGAATGGATCTACAGTCCAACGGGCACGCTCAGCGCCGACAACGTCCATGTGCGCAACCAGAAGCAGCGCGCGCGACGGGTCGGAAATAGCGGAGCTGCGCAGCCGCGCCACGACGGCGCTGCGGCCCGTCGCAACTTCCAGAAGTTCCGGGGTAATTCCTTCTTTCTCCAGAATGCCGGCGATATATTTCGCGGCAGCCTGCTCGTTGCCGGGAGGATTGGTGGTGTTGATCTGGATGAGCTGCGCAAGCCACACCAACGCTTCCCTAGAAAGCGCTTCGGTATCAGCGAGGGGAGAAGGATTGGTCTGAGCAGGCGTGGGATTTGGCGGGATTCCCTGCGCTGCAAGCGGAGCGACCGCCGCAAAGAAGATAATTGCCGATTGCAACCACATGCGCATTCCGCTGTTCGAAATCAGCAAAGCCATCCTCCATTTTCCACCTGCCAATCCTTTGGCCCGTGGGCACATGGCGCGGCGGCATTTGAGCTGCCAGCAACGCTTTAAAGCAAATGTGCTTCATACTAACATGCGCGGTGTAAGGAACTTGCCGCGTGCGGCTATGAGCGGTTACGTAAGCTCAACGGGTTGGAAGCAAAGCCGCTGTGCCGGGGGCGTTGCCGCCCCGGCGCAAGTCCGTCTATCATTGTAAATTGAGGGACCAAGCATGAGAGCGAATCTTTCCAAGGTTTGGCTGGCATTTCTTGCAGGCGCGCTGACTTTTGGGGTGGGTGCAATGAATGCCCGCGGGCAGGCGCCCGAAGGGCCGCAAGGCGGTCAGAAGCAGCCGGGCGCGCCGCCAGTGGAGCCGAAGCCTGCGCCGCAACAGCAAAAGCCGCAGGATGCCGGGGCCAGCATCTCCGTGGAAGTGCCGGTGGTCACCATGGATGTGATCGCCGCCACTAACCGCGGAGACCTGCTGACGGGCCTGAAGAAGGAAAACTTCCGAATCATTGACGACGGAACGGCGCAGACGATCAGCAACTTCGGATCCAGCGAGGCGCCGATCACCATCGTGATGCTGATGGAATTCAGCAGCCGCGGTTACTACGACTGGTTTGCCTACCAGGCAAAGTATTGGGCGGACGCGTTCTTTCCCCAGCTCAAGAAGAACGATTGGGTGGCGCTGGTTACGTTCGACATGAGATCCCGAGTGGAAGTGGATTTCACGCAGAACAAGGATGAAGTGCGGAACGCCCTTTATCATCTTTATTTTCCCGGTTTCAGCGAGTCCAACGTATTTGACGCGATTCTGGACACCACGGACCGCTTGAAGGATGTAAAAGGCAAGAAAGCGATTCTGGTGCTGGCCACCGGGGTGGATACGTTTTCAAAGCATACGCTGGATCAAACGATGAAGCTGCTCCGCCAGACGGACACCACGATTTTTTGCGTGGGCCTGGACAAACCGTACATAAACTTCCTGGAGTCGCACGGCTCACTGGGTTCGCACATGAACTATCTGCAGGGGGAAAACCAGCTCAAGACATTTGCGCAAATGACCGGCGGATATTCGTGGTTCCCGCAGTTTGATGGCGAAATTCCGGGGATTTTCCAGACCATCACGGCGTTTTTGCGCAACCAATATAGCTTGTCGTACACGCCGACGACCGGCGCGAACGATGGCAAGTTTCATAAGGTCAAGGTGGAACTGGTGAAGCCTGACGGCAGCCCGCTGGAAGTTACGGACCAGAAGGGCAAGAAGCAAAAAGTAGTGGTTTACGCGCGCGAAGGATACACGGCGGTGAAGGGCGGCGTGGGGGATTGAAATCACTGAAGTGGAGAGCTTACTGACCGATTAGAAAGGATGCATGGGTAGCGATCGCGCGCACGGCGGGTTTGGTCAGCGTTGAAAGAGGGCCATGAGGCATGATATGGAGTCCGAGTGCGATTGCTTGTTAGTTCGGACAAATCCAAATCCAGGTTCAAGTTCGCAGTGCTTCTTGCGGTGATTCTTTCTGTGGTCTTGTTCCTACTGGTGTTCGTCCTTGTATACCGTGGATTCTGGTGGCCTTTTTGGCCTGGCGAAGATTAGCTTCTGCGGGCGAAAATCACAAGCAGCCACACGAAAAAATCGAAATCGAGGTTACGCTTCTTCATGTCACGTCAGTAGCCGCGAGTGAAGTCAACCTGGTTGAATAGCTCGCGGCCGTCGAACCATCTTTCTAGCAATTGCACGAGGATATCTGCCTGGCGGATCCACAGGCGATCGCTTACGCCGCTGGTGTGCGGGGTGATGAACAAGTTGGGCGCTTTCCACAACGAACTATAGGGCGGGAGCGGCTCAGTTGCCGTCACGTCCAAGGCTGCGCCAGCCAGCGCGCCGGATTCTAGCGCGCGGAGCAGCGCTGCTTCATCGAGGAACGAGCCTCGGCCCACATTGATCAGGCGGGCACCACGCTTCATTTTTACAATCCGCGCGTCATTCATGAGCTGCGCAGTTTCCGCCGTTTCGGGTGCGGCGACCACGACGTAATCGGCTTCGGGCAAGACTTCGTCGAGTTGCGCCACAGGCACGATTTTCTCCGCGTAGTTTGCGTCGCCTTTTCCGGAACGCGTGACACCCCAGACGCGCATATCAAAGGCGTGCGCGCGGCGCGCCAGCTCCCGGCCGATGGAGCCGTATCCCACGATGAGCAAAAGCTGGCCGTTGAGCTCGGTGAGATGCTGCGGCTTGTCCCACAAATCCTGCTGGCCCCAGTGAGAATCGTCTTGGTAGCGTACGGAATCGGGGAAATTGCGGGCGAGGGCGACGAGCAGACCCATGGTGTGTTCGGCCATGGGCACGGAGAAAATGCCGCTGGGATTGGTAACGACAATTCCGGAATCGCGGAGCTCCGGATACATGAGCTGTGCGACGCCGGCGGCGGTGGAGTGCAGCCACTTTAGTTTCTTGGCGAGCTTGAGCTGCAGCGGGCGCAGCGAGTAGCCGACGAAAATGTCGGTGTCCGGCAATTCCTGCGGCAGATGATCGTAGTCGGGTAGATGCAGGACGCGCATTTCGGGCCAGCGGCGGCGGAGCGTTTCGGGAACGACGGGTTGCGGGCGCCAGTAGGTAAACGGGTGCCACACGCAGATGACCAATTTTGTTTCGGCTGGGTGAGTTCGGTTCATTCGCTCGATCTATTGTGTCGCCACCAGAGGAACAGGCCCACGATGAGGCCGAGGCCGACGGTGCCGACGATGAAGGGACGAGCGATCGGGATTGCAAGCCACGCGAGAACGACCAATCCAATGGAGACGACAGCGCCGGCGCGCGTGCCCGGCACGCTGAGTCCGCCGTACCTGCCAATGTAGCTTGGCTTGCCTGAGCTCGGTTTTTCCTGCATGGAAGTCTACCTCCGCGCCGCCTGCATTATCTTATTTTTTGCCGCAGGTCCCGGCCGGTCATGTCTTTAGGTTGGGGCTGGCCGAGGATTGCAAGCATCGTTGGGGCAATATCGCGAAGAGCGCCTCCGGGCTCCAGGCGCAGGTGATCGTCGTCGGTGACGAGAACGAAGGGAACGGGATTGGTGGTGTGATAAGTGTGCGCGCCGCCGGTCTTGGGATCGATCATGGTTTCGGCATTGCCGTGGTCGGCGGTGATGATCCACGCGCCGCCGCGGGGCTGCAGAGTCTGGTAAATGCGCGCGAGGCCGGCGTCGACCGCTTCCACGGCTTTCATGGCGGCTTCGAGCTTGCCGGAGTGGCCGACCATGTCGGCATTGGCGTAATTCATGATGATAGCGTCGAACTCGCCCTTCTCGATCGCCTTCACCACCGTGTCGGTGATTCCTGCGGCGGACATTTCGGGTTTGAGATCGTAGGTGGCGACTTTCGGCGAGGGGACGAGGATGCGCTCTTCGCCAGCGAAGGGCTTTTCCACGCCGCCATTGAAAAAATAAGTGACGTGCGCGTATTTCTCGGTTTCCGCGCAGCGCAGATTTGTGTAGTGCAGGTCGGCGAAGACTTGCGCGAGGATGTGCTCGAGTTTTTCCGGGCCGATTACGTATTTGAGCCAGGGCCAGTTTTTGTCGTACTGCGTCATGGCCACGTAGAACAAATTGTTGGGGCGCTTGGGATCGACGAATTTGTCGAAGTCGGGCGCGGCGAGCGCGTAGGTCATCTGGCGGGCGCGGTCGGCGCGGAAGTTGAAGAAGATGACGGCGTCGTCGTCGCGGATCGGCGCGACCGCTGGCGCCGTTGGACCGCTGCCCTTGGTGACGACGATGGGCTTCACGAATTCGTCGGTGACCTCCTGCTCGTAGCTGCGCTGCAGGGCAGCGAGAGGATCGTTGGTGCGCGTTTCGGCTTCGCCGTGGACGACGGCGCGATAGGCGAGTTCGATGCGCTCCCAGCGATTGTCGCGGTCCATGGCGTAGTAGCGGCCGACCAGCGTGGCAATTTGCCCGACGCCGAGGTCGCGAATCTTTTGCTGGAGCTGCTGCACGAAATCGCGGCCGCTGTGCGGCGGGGTGTCGCGTCCGTCCATGAAGCAGTGGATGAAAACGTTTTCGACCTTCTGCTGCTTGGCCATTTCGAGCAGCGCGAAGAGATGCTGGATGTGCGAGTGCACGCCGCCATCGCTGAGCAGACCCATCAGATGCAAGTGGCGCTGGCGGCCGCGTTCCATGGCTTGCTGGAAGAGCGGCACGTTCTGCAATTGCTTGTTGGCGATGAGCAGATCGATGCGCGTGATGTCCATGTGCACGATGCGGCCGGCGCCGATGTTGAGGTGGCCGACTTCGCTGTTGCCCATTTGGCCTTCGGGCAGACCGACGTACGGGCCGGAGGTGTGGATCAGCGTGTTGGGGAATTTTTTGAGCAGCGCGTCGTAAGTGGGCTTGCGAGCTAGTGCGATGGCGTTCCCTTTCGTTTCGGCTCGGAATCCCCACCCGTCAAGTACGGTTAGAACGATTGGTTTCGGTCGTTTGCTCATATTCCTTCACGGTGCGGGGTTAAATTCGCCAGCAAGATGCTGGCGTTAAATGTAGACGAACTCGCGTAGCGCGGCGAGGAGGCGATCGACCTCATCCACGGTGTTGTAGTGGACCAAGCCGATGCGAAGAAGGCCGCCGCTTTTTTCGACGCCGAGGCGCTCGGTCAGGTTCAGCGCGTAGTAATTGCCGTCCCAGGTGAAGATGCCGCGGTCGCCGAGGAATTTCGCGATCTCCGTGGGATGGTGATCGCCGATGCGAATGGAGACCGTGGAGCAGCGCTCGTGGAAGCGGTTCGGGTCGCTGATGCCGAAGAAGCGCAGCTTGGGAATGGCGAGCAGGCCGTCGATTAAGCGCGCGAGCAGCGAGGTTTCGTGTTGCCGCGTGACGCGATAGGCGGCAAGCAGAGAACTGCGGCGATCGGTTGCCGTGGGATCGTGTCGGCGGCCGAGCGCGGCAAGATACTCGACGGCCGCGCTGATGCCGGCGATCAACTCCTGCACTTGCGTGCCGGTTTCCCAACGATCGGGAAGCGCATCGGTCGCCGGGCGCACCTTGTACGGCTTGAATTGCAGCAGGCGCTCGCGTTTGCCGTACAGCGTGCCCATGTGCGGACCGAAAAATTTGTAGGGCGAGCAGACGAGGAAATCGCAATCGAGCGCGCGGACGTCGATCGGCCCGTGGGGCGCGTAATGCACAGCGTCGATGAACATGAGCGCGCCGGCATCGTGCGCGAGCTTGGTGATTTGTGCGACGGGATTGATGGTGCCGACGGCGTTGGAGGCATAACCGACGGCGATGAGTTTTGTTTTTTCGGTGACTTTCCGGTTTAGATCGTCGAGGTCGAGCGTGCAGTCCGCTTCGCGTATATCGACCTGGCGGATGACGACGCCTTTTTCCTCGAGCGCGCGCCACGGGGCGACGTTGGCGTCATGGTCAAGCGTGGTGACGACGATTTCGTCTCCGGCGGTCAGCTCGCGGCCGATGGCGCGGGCCAGCGCGAAGGTGATGGTGGTCATGTTCTGGCTGAAGACGACTTCGTCCGCGTTGCAGTGGAAAAAATCTGCCATGACCGCGCGCGCAGAAGCAATCATGGCGTCATTGGCGCGGCTGGTAGCGAATGCGCCGCAGGTATTGGCGTTTGCTGTGAGAAAATAATTTTGCACCGCGTCGATGACTTGCTTGGGAACTTGCGTGCCCGCGGGGCCGTCGAGGAACGCGGCGGGCTGGCCGTTGACCTGCAATTTCAGCGACGGGAATTGCGCGCGAACCCACGCGGAGTCGAGCGGCTTGCTGGTTGCTTTTCCTGTTTCCTGCAAAGCGGGTGTGCTCATGTTTTCTCGCTCTTGCTAAAATGCCAAATTGTCCGGGCTGCTAGTTTCTCACAACCGAGTGCTGGCGTTGAAATGCCGAATGGCGTGGTAACATGAATTGATTTTCCTCACTCATGCCGCGGTAGCGCAGGCTATCAACTCCGCGCTACGTTTCTCAAGAGGTGCATCGTGCCAGAAAGCTTTACGCCGACGGAGCGCACGCGTGTGGTTCGAGAGCCGCATCGCGGCGTTTATGATCGGTTGGAAATTTATAAGATTTTAGATGAGGGGTTTGTCTGTCACGTCGGATTCACTGCGGCGGATGCGCAGCCGCTTGTGATTCCGACGCTGTACGCGCGGGTTGATGACGCGATTTATTTTCACGGTTCGGCGGCGAGCCGGATGCTGCGCGGCGCGGCCGCCGGCGTTCCGGTGTGTGTGACGGTCACGCTTACCGATGGACTGGTGCTGGCGCGCTCGGTGTTCAACCACTCCATGAACTATCGCTCCGTCGTTGCGCTGGGCAACGCGACGCTTGTGGATGTGACTGCCGAGAAACTCGAAGCGCTCCACGCCTTCACGGAAAAGATTTTGCCGGGACGCTGGGAAGACGCGCGGCAACCGAATGAGAAGGAACTGAAGGCCACGAGCATCTTGAAGCTGCCGCTGACGGAAATTTCCGCGAAGGTTCGCTCTGGCCCAGTGCAGGACGATGAAGAAGACTACGCGCTGCCAGTGTGGGCGGGAATTGTGCCTCTGCGTCTGCAAGCCGCGGCGCCGATTCGCGACGAACGGTGCGACCCGGCTATTCCGACGCCGGCGTATGCGGCGAACTACAGGCGTTGAACCGCGGCGGCTAACTGCCGACGGCGCGAAGAAAATCCGCGAGCAGGCCGTAGCCTGTCGCTTCGATTCCCGGATTGTGTTCCACCAGCGATAGGCCGAAGACGTCCAAATCGAAGCGCACCGCAGAGCTCGTGCCTTCCAGGTTTGCGAGGGGATCGGAAGCTAGCAGCAGCTCCGGCTGCACACTGCAGTCCACGCCGTCGCCGCGCCGCGCCGCGCGACAAACGAGCTTGTACCGCATGCCCGAGGTGCGCACGGAGCGGATTTTTTCCTCGCTGAGTTCGCGAATGCCGGTGCGCCGCACCTGCTCGAGCCGCAACGGCACGTTCATTAAGACAATTGCGAGCGCGGCGACTTTGACTGCGGCATCCCAGCCGTCCAAATCGGCACTGGGGTCACTCTCCGCCACGCCGATGGCTTGCGCCCGTCGTACTCCTTCCTCAAAGGAACGCCCCTTCTCAATTTCTGTGAGCACGACATTTGTGGTGGAGTTCAGCACACCGGAAAAGCCACGCAGCTCCGCAGCGGGCAAGCCGAGTTGGAACATGGAGAAAATCGGCACACCATCCATTACGGTGGCTTCGTACAAGAACTTCTTGCCCTTCTCCCGCGCCAAGGCGGTCAGTTCGCTGAGCGCATAGACGATCGGCCCCTTGTTAACGCTGATGACATGAGCACCCAGATCCAACGCGGTTTTGATGTGATCGATGGCGGGCTGGCCGGTATGCACGTCCAGCGAACTTGCCTCAAAAAATACATCGGCCTTGGCGTGTTCGAGCCATTCGCGGGCGCTTCCTGCCTGAAAACTGTGGTGCTGCGCCGGCCAACGCCCATTCAGTATGGCCAGCGGATTTAGGCCGTCCGGATCGGCGAGCCAGCCGTTGCGGCGCGTAGCAACCCCGGTGAGCCGCCAACGCACGTCATAGCGCCGCCTAATTTCCGTTTCTTTCGAGATGAGCAGCCGTAGAAGTGCCTTGCCCACGTTTCCAAACCCCACGATGGCGAGGTTATACGACGGGATGTCTGTTCCTCCGCAATAACTAAGACGACTCTACACGGCCGCTCCGCGGCTCACTTTGCCGCGGCGAGTTTGGTGGCCGCTGATGAGATGAGCGCCGCTTCGTCGCGCAAAACGCCGGCGACTACGACGATGGCCTCATCCGCCTGCCTCCATTGCTTCTGTTCGATGGCTTCGCGCACGGCGGGCACGGTCTTCACCGCGTAGCCGGTGTAAAAGCCTGGCGCATAGAGTTGATGCTTGAACCACGGCCGGTTCGGCAATCCCGCGGACGTGGTCAGCTTGCGCTCGCTTTCGATCAGCAAATGGTTTACGTCGGCGAGTGATGCGGAAGCGAGCTGCGCGCCGCCATTGGCGCTGGCCTGTTCCAGCGCTTTGCGGTATTCGCCGGCACTGCGCGCGAGTTCCTCGGTAGCGTTCTCGAGCGGCGCGAAATTCAAGTGCGGCGGAACGGTTTCCGAGGCAGGAGCAACGAGCGGGTGGCGCGGATCATCCGTGGCCTTGAAAACGCCTTCCTCGATCTCGCGATTGCGCTCGCGAATATCATCCTGCGTTTTCTGCGACAGCGCCTTCAACTCCTTTACGTAGGTCTGCACAGTGTCCGCGAAGTCGCCAAATTCGAACGGTAGCAATTCCGCATCGGCCAGGCGCATCACCGCGGTCCCGCCGGTTTGCGCCAGGGCGCGGCCATAAACAAATTCGGTGTCGCTGAAATGCGTGTACCAGTAGAAATCGTCGTAGATAGAATGGTAGATGCCGCCGCCGTCTTCCCCGCCGAACCCGATATTCAGCGAAGCAACGCCATCGTGTTGCAGAAACGCCGTGTAGTCCGAACCCGAGCCCAGCGCGGGAATGCGCAGGTCCGTGCGCTCGCGGATTTCCTTGCGCTGCTCGGTGGATTTCGCGCCGGCGATTGCACGCAGACGGTCGCGTTTCCAGGCGGAAAGCTTTGTCTCCGGATCGGAAATGTCGCGCGCGACATCGTTGCTGAATTTCTCCAGCGTGTGCGAGCCTTCCACGCCCAGGTAACCCCGTCCATTGCTGTCGGAGTTGACGTAGGCCACGGCGTGCGCGCGCAGCTCGTCGTAATGCTCCTCGGCAAACTCCGTGGAGCCGAGCAAGCCCGGTTCCTCGCCGTCCCACGCGCACAGAATAATCGTGCGCTTCGGTTTCCACCCTTGTTTAACCAACTCGCCGAACGCACGCGCTTCTTCAAGCACTGCGACCATTCCCGATGTGGGATCTTCCGCGCCGTTCACCCATGCATCGTGATGGTTCCCGCGAATCACCCACTCATCCGGAAACGCCGAGCCGGAAATTTTCGCAATCACGTCATAGACCGGCTTGATGGGCCAATTCGATATCACTTTCAGATGAACTTTCGCGGGGCCCGGTCCGATGTGATACGTGATGCCTAATCCACCGCGCCAACCCTCCGGCGCAACTCGCCCGGCCAGAGCGGCAAGCAACGGCTGCGCGTCGCCGTAAGAAATCGGCAGCACGGGAATTTTCGTAATCGTCGCAGCATCTTTAATGTCCAGGCGCTTGGCGCTTTTGGTGGCGCCGATTCCCGGTGTCAGCGGATCGCCCGGATAAATCGGCATGTCTGCAACACTGCCACGCTGCGCGCCGTCTTTCGGACGCCACGCTCCGTTGGGAAACGTATCGCCCTGCACATAACCATCCTCATGCGGATCCGAGTAGATGATGCAGCCGATAGCTCCGTGCTCGGCGGCAACTTTGGGCTTAATCCCGCGCCAGGAATGAAAATAGCGCGCGATCACGATTGCGCCCTTCACGGAAACACCCATGCGCTCGAGCTGCTCGTAGTCTTCCGGAACTCCGTAGTTCACATACACCAGCGGCGCAGTCACATCGCCGTCGATCGAGTAGGCGTGGTAAGTGGGCAACTGCTCGCTCTGCTGATTCGAGGTGAGATCCTGCGGAACCGGTGGCTCCTGCAGCTTGGCCACAAATTTCGGCCCGCCATCGACCAACTCAATGACGCGTTCCTTCGGCGTGGGATACAGCACATCGAACTGCTCGATATGCGCGTCCAGCCCAAACTCCTTGAACTTCGCGAGAATCCATTCGGCGTTTTCCTTGTCATAAGGAGAGCCGACATTGTGCGGGCGCGCGGAAAGATGCTGCATGTAGGAGCGCAGATTTTCCGAGCTGGGAATCGCGCGCAGCTTTTCTTCCCATTGCCGCTCAGTCCGAGAAGACTCCGCCGAATAACCAAACAATGTTTGCTCATCTGCAAGAACGTGCGTTCCAAACGGCGCGAGCGAAACAGCCGCAAACAGAACCCCCGCGATGATGCTCCTGCGATTCATCCATCCTCCTCGAGACAGTGACAGCGCCCGTATTCTGCCTCAAATCGCCTGCGTTTGAAAATCAGTTGCGAATGCAACGCTTATGTCGCAGCCGCGTCTTGTTGGCTCGAACACTTTCAAACCAGCGGCTTGGACATCAAAATGTAATGCGCGGGCACCTTGGCAACTAAGTTCTCGGGGAATGGTTCGGTGCGAATGACCTCGTATCCGAGGCGCCGATAAAATGGCAACAGTTGCTCGCCTCGCGCGCTGATGAGGCGCAAATCCATCGCGCGGGAGCCTGATTCGCGCGCAAGATTTTCCGCCGCGGCTACCAATTGCCCGCCGAGTCCCGCACCCTGCCGCGCGGGCTGCACGGAAAGAAGACCCAGGTAGCTGCGATCATTGCGAGTCTCAATGTAAACGCAACCCGCCAATCCACCGGAATCTTCCGCCACGAGGAACGTGCCGCCGCTCATGTATGCGCGAACTCCCAAATCGTCCACGCGATTGCCGTCAAAGACTACTTGTTCCACGACGAACGCCGCGTTGATCAATGGTGTCAGCAGGGGTACATCCTCATCACTCGCAGGACGGATACGTACCTTTGACTCGGATGAGGGCGAATTGGCAGCGGCGGCCATAAAACGCATTTATCAGCATTTACCCCTGGAATAGCGAACGCCCGGGAAATTTGGCCGACGCGCCCAGCTCCTCCTCGATGCGCAGCAACTGGTTGTACTTGGCGATGCGGTCCGTGCGCGAAGCCGAGCCTGTTTTAATCTGCCCCGCCGCCGTAGCCACCGCCAAATCCGCGATGAATGTGTCTTCCGTCTCGCCCGAGCGGTGCGAAATGATCGATTTATACCCGGCTTTGCGCGCCAACTCGACCGCATCGATTGTCTCCGTAACTGTGCCGATCTGATTCAGCTTGATCAAAATCGCGTTGGCGATGCCTTCATTGATCCCGCGCGACAGCCGCTCCGTGTTGGTCACAAACAAATCGTCGCCCACCAGTTGAATTTTCTTCTTCGACGATTTGCTCCCCACACTTTGCGTCAATTGCTTCCAACCCACCCAATCGTCTTCCGCCATGCCGTCCTCAATCGACACGATAGGATATCTCTCCGCCCATGCCGTCCAGTACGCCGCCATCTCCGCCGATGAATGCGCGGACTTATCCGACTTCTTGAACACGTACTTGCCGCTGCTCTTGTCGTAAAACTCGCTCGAGGCCGGATCGAGCGCGATGCTAACCTGCTCGCCGGCTTTGTAGCCCGCTGCGCCAATCGCTTCCAGCACGATCTGGATGGCCTCTTCATTCGATTTGCAATTCGGCGCGAACCCGCCTTCATCTCCCACCGCCGTCGAATAGCCGTGCTTCTTCAGCGCTGCCTTCAGCGCGTGAAATACTTCCACTCCCCAGCGCAACGCCTCCGAAAAGCTCGGCGCTCCCACCGGCATCACCATGAATTCCTGGAAGTCCACGGAATTGTCCGCGTGCGCCCCGCCATTCAAAATGTTCATCATCGGAACGGGCAGCAGATTCGCTGACCTTACCGTCGAATAGTTAGCTAAGTACTTGTACAGCGGCAATTTCTGCGCGGCCGCCGCACCGCGCGCCGCGGCCATGGACACCGCTAGTATTGCGTTTGCCCCCAACCGCGACTTCGTCGGCGTGCCGTCCAGCTCGATCATGCGCTTATCCAACGCGCGCTGATCCCCGGCGTCCAGGCCCGCGACAGCCTTCGCGATCTCGCCGTTCACGTTGGCGACCGCCTTGAGCACGCCCTTGCCCAAATAGCGCGACTGGTCTCCGTCGCGCAGTTCCAGCGCCTCATGTTCGCCGGTTGACGCACCCGACGGCACGGCCGCGCGCCCACGCGCCCCTGCGCCGACGTAAACGTCCGCCTCCACCGTTGGATTTCCCCGCGAATCAATAATTTGCCGTGCGTGCACCCGCGTAATCTTCGTCGACATGCCTCTTCGTCTCCTAAACTAGCTGCGAAATCAGTGATTTTACAGGAACCCCGCGGGCAACACCTATGCGCAAGGGGAGGGCGAAGCGCAAAAAATGAACCTAACCGTCCGTAGCAACAAATTCTACTTTCTTTAGCTCAAAACGGATCGCCGACTGCTGCTAGCCTTACTCACGCCGCTTCCGGTTCCTCGATCAGCGATTCCTGGCGCACCACCACCACAATTCCCGAGTCCGTCACATGAAAGCGCCGGCGGTCGGCTTCCGTGTCATAGCCAATCTCCGCACGCTCCGGCAGCGTCACATGCCGGTCGATAATCGCGCGTCGGATGCGCGAATGCCGTCCCACATTTACATGATTGTACAAAATCGAATCCGACACCTCGCAATAGCTGTTGACGCGCACGTCGTAGCCGACTATGCAGCGCTGCACGCGTCCGCCGGATACGATCGACCCGCCCCCCACAATCGAATCGAGCGCCACACCCATGCGTTCCGGATCAGCGAAAACAAATTTCGCCGGCGGATATTGATGCTGCCAGGTGCGTAGCGGCCAATCCTTGTCGTACAAGTTGAAGACCGGCGAAACGGAGACCAGATCCATGTTCGCTTCGTAGTACGCATCCAGCGTGCCCACGTCGCGCCAGTACAGCGCATCCTTGCGGTTCTCGTCGATGAAGTTGAACGCGAACACGCGGTGCTTGCTGATGATGCGCGGAAGTACGTCCTTGCCGAAATCGTGCGCCGACTTGGGATCCTCGGAGTCCGCCAGCAAAATCGGAATCATCAGGTGGGTGTTGAAAATGTAGATGCCCATCGACGCGTTGCAATGGCCCAGGTGATGTGGAGACTCTTTGGGTGCAGCAGGCTTTTCTTCAAAGCCCACGATGCGCCACTCCTTGTCCACCTCGATCACGCCAAATTGCCGCGCCGCCTGCCTCGTGGGAATTTCGATCGTCGCCACCGTAACGTCCGCGCCGGAGTCCACATGCTGCTGCAGCATGCGGCTGTAATTCATCTTGTAGATGTGGTCGCCGGACAAAATGAAGACGTACTTCGAGCGCTCGCTGCCGATGGAATAAATATTCTGGTACACCGCGTCGGCCGTACCCTGATACCACTGCTGCGAAACGCGCATCTGTGGCGGCAGCACCTCAATGTAATCGCCGAGCCCAGCCAACGGCGACCACCCCGCGCGAATGTGTCGGTTCAAGCTCAGCGCCTTGTATTGCGTCAAAACGAAAACGCGCCGCAAATCCGAATTGATGCAGTTGGAAAGAGTGATGTCGATGATGCGATATAGCCCCCCAAACGGCACCGCCGGCTTCGCGCGGTCGCGCGTCAGCGGCCACAACCTTTCGCCTTGCCCTCCGGCTAGCAGTACTCCGATGGCATCGCGCATCGCAGACATGGCAGACCCCCGGGCTTCGCGTTCCTGGAGCGCGCACATCTAACAACAGAATGGAGGAAAAAGACAAATGGTAAGGGGGACCGCCTCGACTTGCGGACGGCGAGTCCTGACCTCGCAGTTTGAGGAGGCATTACGACAGCGTCAACTTCTCCAAGTTACTCACCTCGTTACGTCCGTCCCCGCCCACCGCCCCTAACTCCCCTTCTTCCATAAAGATTGCTTGACTTCTCCGCCCCTAATTGATTAGAAGATGCCATCTACCTCGTGCGATAATCTCCAGGGGCGGTGTGTACCAGCGAGAGACACCGCGCAGTGTCCAATCCAAACCGGATTGGGGGTGAATTACAACAGTGGCAGAAGTCATCATCCAAGAGAGTGAATCTCTGGAAAATGCCCTGCGCCGTTTTAAGCGCAAGGTGCAACAGGAAGACATCATCAAGGAAATAAAGAAGCACAGCTTCTACATGAAGCCTG
>Ga0307475_10000254_pt1 | contig 32947 bp, 26 predicted proteins | sample atmos_gasesECM1C_FD_203317 | JGI IMG/M metagenome (GOLD analysis project Ga0307475, IMG submission 203317) | Hardwood forest soil microbial communities from Morgan-Monroe State Forest, Indiana, United States - atmos_gasesECM1C_515 | ecosystem: Environmental > Terrestrial > Soil > Temperate... | reverse complement strand
GCGACATGATCGCGCAGGTCGGCACCATTTCGGCCAACAACGACAAGCAAATCGGCGGCATCATCGCCGAAGCCATGAAGAAGGTCGGCAAAGACGGCGTCATCACCGTGGAAGAGTCGCGCACCATGGAGACGACCCTCGAAGTAGTCGAAGGCATGCAGTTCGACCGCGGCTACCTCTCCCCCTACTTCATCACCGATCCCGAACGCATGGAGTGCATCCTCGAGGATGTGCGCATCCTGATTCACGAAAAGAAAATCAGCTCCATGAAGGACCTGCTCCCGCTGCTCGAGCAGATCGCCAAGACCGGCAAGCCCCTGCTCATCATCGCGGAAGACGTCGAAGGTGAAGCGCTAGCCACCCTGGTGGTCAACAAACTCCGTGGCACGCTGCAGTGCGCCGCGGTGAAGGCCCCGGGCTTCGGAGATCGCCGCAAAGCGATGCTCGAAGACATTGCCACCCTCACCGGCGGCAAGGCCGTCACCGAAGATCTCGGCATCAAGCTCGAGAACGTCAAGATCGAAGACCTCGGCCGTGCCAAGAAGGTCACAATCGACAAGGACAACACCACCATCATCGAAGGCGCCGGCAAGTCCTCCGAAATCGAAGGGCGCGTGAAGCAGATTCGCCAGCAAGTCGAGAACACCACCTCCGACTACGACAAGGAAAAGCTCCAGGAGCGCCTTGCCAAGTTGGTCGGCGGCGTTGCGGTCATCAAGGTTGGCGCTGCTACCGAAACCGAACTGAAGGAGAAAAAGGCTCGCGTAGAGGACGCCATGCACGCCACTCGTGCGGCGGTCGAGGAGGGCATCGTTGCCGGCGGCGGCACCGCGCTGTTGCGTTGCCTCGGCGCGATCGAGAAGCTCAAGCTGCATGATGACGAAGCGGTTGGCGTCGGCATCGTGAAGCGCGCTCTCGAAGAGCCTGCTCGCCAGATCGCCCACAACGCCGGAGCCGAAGGCGCTGTGGTCATCGGCAAAATCCGCGAGTCGAAGGATGAAAACTACGGCTTCAACGCGGACACCGGTGAGTATGGCGACATGGTCAAGATGGGCGTCATCGATCCCGCCAAGGTCACCCGCCTGGCGCTGCAGAACGCAGCTTCCATCGCGGGCCTGATGCTTACCACTGAAGCGCTCGTCGCCGAACTCAAGGAAGACGACAAGAAGGGCGCGGCGGCAGCCGGCGGTCCCGGAGGACCGGGCGGCATGGGCGGCATGTACTAAATCTGATTCGCAAGCGCGAATCTTTCCGGCGGGCCGATTCCAATCGGCCCGTCTTTTTTTGCCCTCGCAACAAGCTTTACACCTGTGGTGGCTCGGCAGCCTGCGCCAGCGCAAACTCCTGCCACGACAACCTCTGCTAAATCATGGCTTTACCTTGCCCCGCATGGGTCGCCTTGCCCTCGTCTGGCTCGCTCTGCTATCGTCTCCCTGCCTTACCGCGACTCTTCAGGGGAGAGTCATCAAATGCCAGGACTGTTGCAGCGCTTCTTGCCGCGCGAAAAGGATTTCTTCGTCCTCTTCAGCAAGCAAGCCGATAACATTCAACTAGGTGCCAAAGCTTTGCTCCAGATGCTCGAGCATTACACCGGCGTGCCCGAGCAGGTGCAGATCGTCAAGGCTATCGAGCACGATGGCGACGAAATCACCCATGGCATCTTCACCAAGCTGAACCAAAGCTTCATCACGCCGTTCGATCGGGAAGACATTCATGAGCTCACCAGCCGGCTCGACGATGTCATCGACCTGATCGACGCCGCCGCCAGCCGCTTCGTGCTCTACCGCGTGGCCAGCATTCGCATCGGCACGGTCGACCTCGTGAGAGTTCTGGTCTCCGCCACGGCAGAGCTTTCCGCGGCCATCCGGGCGCTGTCCTCGCCCGAGAAGGCTCTGAAGCACTGCATCGAAATTAACCGCTACGAAAACGAAAGCGACCGCTTGTGCCGCACGCTCATCGCCCAGCTCTTCGATGAGGAAACCGATTCCGTGCAGATCATCAAGTGGAAAGAAATCTTCGAAGTCATCGAAACCGCCGTCGACAAGTGTGAAGACGTCGCCAACGTGATCGAAGGCGTCATCCTCAAAAACGCTTAACGCGCATGTCCACATCGAAAATGTGCCTGAAGGCTCTCTGTCTGATTTCCCTTACCAGTTCTACTTCCTTTCCCTTCTCGTTTTGCAGGATCTGCCCGTGACGAGCTTCTACCTTCTCACCGCGGTGATAGTACTGACCCTGACCTTCGAGTTCTCCAACGGCTGGCACGACGCCGCCAACTCGATTGCGACCGTCGTTTCCACTCGCGTGCTTACCCCATTCCGCGCCGTGGCCTGGGCCGCTTTCTGGAATTTCATCGCCGCTTTTGTGTTTGGCACCGCCGTGGCTAAGACCATTGGCAAAGGCATGGTTCACATCGAAATGGTGAACCAGCAAGTTCTGCTCGCCGGGCTGCTCGGGGCCATTTTCTGGAATCTCATCACCCTCATTCTTGGCCTGCCCACCAGTTCGTCGCACGCTCTCATGGGTGGCTACGGCGGCGCCGCAGTGGCAAACGCCGGTTTTCAGGCCATCATCGTCAGCGGCTGGACGAAGCCAGTCCTGTTCATTTTTCTCTCTCCCATCATTGGGATGATCGTTGCCACGAGCGTCACCATCGGCACTAGTTGGATCGTTCGCAAGCAGCGCCCGCTGAAAGTTGACCGCTGGTTTCGCCGCCTGCAACTGGTTTCCGCGGCCGCTTACAGCCTGGGCCACGGCACCAACGACGCCCAAAAAGGGATGGGCATCATCACCACCGCGCTGGTCGCCGGCGGTTTGCTCAAGACGTTCGACGTTCCGTACTGGGTCATCATCTGCTGCCACCTCGCCATGGGCGGCGGTACCATGGCCGGCGGCTGGCGCATCATCAAGACCATGGGCCAGCGCATTACTAAGCTCACTCCCTTCGGCGGATTCGCCGCCGAGGCCGCCGGAGCGCTTACCCTCGCCGGCACCGCGCACTTCGGCATTCCTGTTAGCACCACGCACACCATCACGGGCGCAATTGTGGGCGTCGGAGCCACGCGACGCCTGACCGCCGTTCGTTGGGGCGTCACACGACGCATCGTCTGGGCCTGGGTACTGACCATTCCCGGTGCCGCCCTTATCGGCGCCGGGCTCTTCCATTTTCTCAAGCTCGTGCCTCGTTAATCGGCCGCTGCTGCCGCGCAAATCGGTTTTGCATCGGCTTCGTCAAAACAGGTAGCGAGCCGTTTCTGCCCGCTCAGGGATGGATCGATGAAATCCGCAAGATTGCTCCTCTTCGCTGTCATTTTCGCGGGTCTAAACTCCTTTGCGGCGGCGCAAGTCGAAACACGACCGGCGCGGCAAGTTCCGGCTGACGAGTCCGGTCTGGTCGGGGATTGGCGCGGCGAATCAGTCTGCGTGGTGCGGGATAGCGCGTGCCGCGACGAAGACTCTCTCTATCACCTCGCCAAGCTGGCCGGGAAACCCGGATGGTTTTCCATGAAGCTGGACAAAATTGTTGACGGCAAGCCGGTAACCATGGGCACCACGGAGTGCAGCTACGATTCTGCGAAGCGCGCCCTTACCTGCGAATTCCCGCGTGGCGTCTTCCGCTTCACGATTCAGGCTAACAAAATGGCGGGAACCATGAGCCTGACGGACGGCACCCTGTGGCGCAAGCTCGCTCTAAACAAGTCGTCTTAGCTCCAGGAGAAACCGCTAAGACAGTTTTGTCCGCAGCAAATCTTCCACGTCATTGATTTTGTCTCCCAGCAGATTCAACTTGTTGGCTAGCCCCTGTATCTCCGATTCCGCGCGGCGGTTCACGTCAAAATCGAGTTCGCTGCGCAGGCGATCTTTCGTGTCCTGGCGGTTCTGGCTCATCATGATCACGGGCGCTTGAATTGCGGCAAGCATCGAAAGAAACAAGTTGAGAAGAATGAAGGGATAGGGGTCCCACGCGGATCTGCCCAAGATTATATTTATCGCGCTGTAGATCACTAGCACGCTGAGAAAAATGATGATGAAGGTCCAGGAGCCGCCGAAGCCGGCAACTCTGTCGGCGATGCGCTGGCCGAACGTGGCCTTTTCTTCAATCACTTCGTTGGGATTGCGATTCGCGCGCACGCGCACCAACTGTTGCGAGGCGTGAAACTGTTTGCCCAATACGGTCAGCATGTCCATGCCGGCCATCGGCTTGCGCTGCAACAGCACCGCGATGTCGTGACGATCCACCTCAAGGCACTGCGATTCTTCCAGCGCAATCGCGGTGGTTTGGTGCGGAGTCTGCTCCAACATGGAAGCGAAGCCAAAGAATTCGCCGTGGCTGGGCTCGTCGACCACGACCTCCTGATGATCTTCATCGAGTGTGGTGACGCGCACACGGCCAGACACCATTACGTAAGCCTCTCCGGCAGCGTCGCCCATTTTGTAGATGCGCTGGCGCGGCGCAAACTTCTTCAGCTCCACCTGCCCGGCCAGCACCGCGGTCTCTTCATCATCAAGCAGCGCGAACAACGGCACGTGCTTCAACGCTTCCGGATCGCACGACATGGGTCACCTCTCCTGTGAGGCCAAATCGTGCCTAATCTCCAAAACCATTTCAAGAGCATCGAGCCTGCGTCCTCAGGACGCTCGAGGCGGCGTCTTGAAGTAAGCGACGACGAACAAGACGCCGAGCAGAAAGTCCGTGCTGGCAAAGAGCAGGTCCGAACTACGCGTGCGCGCTTGCAGGACGAGAATGACGACCGCGGCGGCATAGCTGAATTTCTCGAACATCGAAGGGATCATGAGCGGTCGATAGCGCACAGGGTCGCTGGCAATAAAGAAAAAAGCGATTTGCCAGGCCAGCGCCAGTCCCACAAACCCGTAAAAAAATCCCGGATGCGTGATAGGCGGAGGATCCTTGCGGCCGATTAAATCGAACATGAAGTACAGCGGCGTGATAATCAGCATGCCCCAAATCGCTGCAATCCGGAACGTAATCTTCGCAAATCTCACAATAGCCTCCACGCCCGAGCGATGCCGGTCCCAGGACTGGATGCGGCTCAATTCGTCTGGGCCAACTTCCAGTGGATCAAAGATCGAATACGGGCTTAGTCTTTCAGAACGCGAATTGCACTTGCAAATCGATGCGGCGGTTCGCGCCCGCAGAAGAAAAGGGGCCGGTGGCCAGGGCATTCGGTTGACCGAAGAACGGCGAGCCGAGAACGCCGCTGGGCGTAGCTACGTTCACGACGTTCAAGACGTTGCGCGCGGAGACGCTGAACGTCAGATTGTAACGTCGATCGGTAGGGGTTCCCATTCCGCCGAACCCACCGCCAAATGGGCCACCGCGGCCATGCTCACCGCCACCTCCACGTCCGCCCCCCGGCCCTCCACCCGGACCGCCTGCGGTGAGCGCAGTTTCCGGCTTCCTGCCGAAGCCGAACGTCTTGCCGAGCCGCACGTTTAAGGTAAAGCGAGGGGAGGTGGTGCCGTAATTGATAGGAACAATTTTCTCGCCAGGGACTGGTACGGTGTCGAAAGTGCCGAATTGTGTGATCAGGACATCCGCGGGGTTCGACAGGTTGCTGGCGAACGACGGACGAGAATTGAAAACCGTGGTGCCTTTGAGATCGGTAGGCACGGTGATATTGAAAGGCGGTCCGGACTGCGCAATGAGAAACGGACTGAGCCGGAAAGCGTGCGGCAGAGCCATGGTGCCGCCAAAAAAAACGCGGTGGCGGATATCGAAGGCCGCGCGTCCATAGTCCTCGCCTAAGTTGTACGGATTGGAACTAAACGTCGAAGGACCCGCAGTGTCGCTGTGCGCATAGTTGAGCACGTAATAACCGAACAAAGAAAATTTCGTGCCCACGCGGATATTGGAATTCACGATTAGCTGTTTCTGGCGGAAAACACCGTCGGACTGATATTCGAAGATGTTCCCGACGTTTCCAAAAGGGCGTATGGCTGCGGCATTGAAAGGATCGCCGGGAGGATATGTTCCCGGCTCCGGCGCATTGATGTTGCTGACCAGCAGCGCGTGGACTCCGCGACTATTGAGATAGGTGACAGTAAGGTTTGCGCTCTTGGTGAGCTGGCGCTCCAGGCTGACGCCGGTCTGCATAACGTACGGTGCGCGAAGATTGCGATCGATTCTATATTTCGAGCAAGTATTGGGATCGATTAGAGAGCTGCCCGTGGCGCAAGGCTGCGCAGGAAGATTCAAGCAAGTGAGTCCGGGAGAGTTCGGGCAATAGGCGGGGTTGTTGATCACCAATTGTTCTTGGTTCAAGCCGTTGACGCGCTCCGCCTGCATCACCAAGTCACTGGTGAAACGGTCGTAGAACATCCCGAAACCGGCGCGCAAAACGGTCTTAGGCGACTTGTTCTTCCCTCCTCCGCCCAACCCCCAGGCGAACCCGATGCGCGGCGCGACATCGGCGTGATCGCTGATGGCGTTCTGCGTTTCGTAACGCAGCCCGTAGCTAAGGGTCATGTTGGACCGAAAGCGCCAATCATCCTGGACGTACATACCCACGTCGAAGACATTCACCGCTACACTGGGCGCACCAACGGTAACCTTTGCTTGATTCGGCCCGCTGCCAGGTAAGCTCATTAATGTCGATTTGTAGCTGGTGAGCTCCGGTCCGTCCAAGGATGTGAACGTGTAGGTGCCGTTGAAATTCGACATGGAGTTGCTGGAGTCGCGGTTGTCGCGCAGGCGGCCCCCGAATTTGAGGAAGTGAACGCCCAGAGCCATGGACGTATAGTTCTGCAATTCATACGTATCCCGGTTGTCGATAATGCTGCCTTGGCTGTTTCCGCCGGAAGTGAAAGCGCCGGGGACGCCAATCGTTGGCAGCGGGCTCTGGGCGTTCAGGTTGTTACGGTCGCGAATGTACTGAAAGCGCGTTTCGTTGACAATCTTCCCGCCGAAGATTTGCGAATCGCTGACTTGCAGACTTTGCTCAGAGTTGGTGACGTTGTACCCCTGGGAAGGCAGCGAGAATTGGCCAACGCCGTTATCGGTTTCGTTCTCACGGTAGAACTGGTAGCGCGCCGTCAAGGTATTGTTCGCACCGAGCTGGTAATCCAGACGGGGACTGAAGTTGGTCCGCGTGCGCGGGTTGGCGACGGCCTCGCTTAGCGTCAGCGGGTTGAAATTAGAATCGAGGGTTCTTGCGTCGATCACCTGCGAATCATTGATGTCGCGCCGCTCCAGGTTGAAGAAGAAGGAAGCCTTCTTGCTCAGCGGCCCGCCGACGTTGCCGCTGAATTGCGTGGTTTCGTAGCCTGGCTGCGTCCGGACGAAGGGGCTTTTGGAATTGAACGCGGACGAAGTACCGCTGAAATAGAGTTGGCCGTGGAACTGGTCACTGCCGGGCTTGGTCAGGATTTCGATGCGTCCGTAACCGAGCTTGTCGTATTCCGCGGAAAAGGGATTTTGGTTGATGCGAATTTCGCGGATGGAGGCTTTGGGCGGAAGCTGGCCGCCGGTAAAACCGTCGATATAGATCTGGCCGCCATTTGGCCCAGCGGACGGGCCGGCGAGAGCCTGCAGATCGGACTGCAAGTCGTCCGGATCATCGGAAAGCGCTTCGAGGTCTTTTCCCTGCAGCACGATCGCGCCGGCATTGTTGGCCGGATTGGCGTCCAGAGCGGTCGCGGCCTGGTCAGTGACATTAACTTTCTCTTCCCGGACCTCGATGGTAAGCGGCACGTCCAGCTTTTGAATTTGTCCGGCGAGGACTTCGACATTTGAAGTCTCGAACGGCGCAAACCCCTGCGCAATGACCTTAACGCCGTACTTCCCGGGGATGAGGTTCTTGAACTCGTAGATTCCATCACGGTTGGTAACGGCGGTAAGCGCGTTACCCGCGGCCGCGGTGACGATCACCGCCGCGTTGGCAATCACGCTCCCGCTGGGGTCAGTAACTTGACCACGGAGCGTGCCACTGGCGGTTTGCGCGAAGATCCCAGGTGACGCAAGAAGCGACCCGAGAAGAACCGCGAGGGGAATGAGCGCGATGCGGGCAATCCTTTGAACACCACCGAATGTCATCAAGTCTCCTGAAAATAAACACGTGATTTGCCGCGCTCCGTAAATCATGGCGTTCCCGCGTCTCCTCCAGGTGAGCTGAGGCTCCAAGGAGAGAGGATGGATTGGCCGCCTTTGGGCGAAGCTTCGAGAATGGGTTCGACGCCCGCGAGGAGGGTAATTGCAGTGACTCCGCCGTCCTGCGTTCCGGGTGTGGCAACAATCATCACGGCATCGCCCTTGTTCAAGTCGCTTAGGCTCGCGGCCGGCATACTGCTGAGGGCCTGCTGAAGATCCGACGGCCCCTGTGCAGACTGTCCAGAATCGGGGCGGCCACCCGAGTGCGCTGCGCCAGTACCGTTTGTTGCGGACGGCTCCGCGGTCCCCTTGGACGTTGGTCCCGCTGCGGCAGGCGGCGCGTCTGCCGAAGTTCCCTTGAGCCGCGCGGCAATGCGCTGCGCCATGGGAGGCGGCAGTTTGCGCAGTTGGGATTCTCCGGTGACCGTGATCGTCACGGCCTTCTTGGTAGCCAGGTCCATCACCGTAATAGTTCGGGCCGAAGCATCGATGGAGGCAATGGTGCCGACGATATTGCGGAAGAAGCCAGACACGACCTCGTCCGCCGCAAGTTCGCTGCCATCTGCGTTGCGGCTCCCCCGCGCGCGGAGCTGGTCACCCGCTCTGATTTCGCCGATCGGCGCTGACTTTGCGTCATCGAATTTGATGGAATTGGGAGCGTAGCGGCGCAGCTCAGTATTTTGGGAAACATGGACGGCGACGGTTTTGCTCGCGCCCAGGGCAGTGGTCGTAATCGTGATGGTGCCGCTAGAGGGATCAACCGCGCTCACTAGTCCGCCCAGCCCCCGTTTTTGCCATTCTTCGCGCTCGCGGGCTTGCTTCTGCGCAATGTCCATCTTCTTCATGGCAATCAGCGAAGCCGCCAGCAGGGATTTGCCGTCATCGGCCATTTTCCCTCGAACCAATATGCGGTCGCCGGGCTGCAGATCCTGCAATTCGAGAGCGACGGCGTTTTTCAGATCTTTTTCTCCAGGCTCCACGCGAAGGAGTCGCGCCCCGTTCTGCAGGAGCACGCTGATGTCGCTGCCCGAATCGGTAGTCAACGTGATGCTTTTTCCGAAGATAGTCTTCACCGTGCCCAGCGATCGTGTCGCGGCAGCCTGTGGAGCGGACGGTTGCGATTCCTGCGCGCTCAGCAGAACACCGCCGCCCTGGAGCGCAAGACCGCAAATGAGCAGGAGAATCAGGCTCGCACCAGTGCTTCGGCAGTTCCTAACCATCCCCGCTCCTTAAATGAACTGGCAAACAGCATGAGCTGGACAACCACTCCACGAAGATCCCGCGCTCGCAGCGCATCGTTCTCGACAACTATACTTGGCCGTATTCTTAGACGTGATTAGCAATGAAAAATGTTACAGGGTAAATCCGGGCGATGTTATCGTGAGTCTGCTCAGACGGCCGATTAGGAGCGCCGAATGCAATTCCACGCCCGCACCCCGGTAACGATCACTAAAGCACATTGCTTAGGTCCCGTCTTTTCCGGCACCGCCCATAGCTCCCGCCGCTCATGAACATACTTGACGTCCTTGTCGGCAAGCCCATCAAGACTAGCGACGAACGTGCCGAAAGGATCGGCCCCGCGCAGGGCATCCCCATCTTTGGTCTAGACGCGTTAAGCTCCGCTGCGTACGGCCCGGAGGCCGCTCTCAGTCTTCTAATCCCGCTTGGCCTTCTTGGCGTTCAATACATCATTCCCATCAGCGCCGCCATCATCACCCTGCTGGTGATCGTGTACTTCTCTTATCGACAGACCATCGAAGCATACGCTGCAGGCGGCGGATCTTATACCGTCGCGCGCTTCAACCTGGGCGCACCTGCCAGCCTGCTTGCCGCGGCCGCGCTCCTCGCTGACTACATCCTCACCGCCGCCGTGGGCATCTCCGCCGGAGTTGGCGCCTTAGTCTCCGCGGTTCCTTCCTTGCTGCCTCATACGATGTCCATCTGCGTAGGCATTCTGATCGTCATCACCATCATCAATCTGCGCGGCGTGCGCGAGGCTGGCCTTTTCTTTGCTGTACCTACCTATCTCTTTGTCGGGACGCTGCTCATTACCATTGTTGTCGGCATCGTCCGAGCTCTTCTCAGCGGCGGGCATCCCACACCGGTAGCTCCCCTTCCGCCTCCGCCGCCTATGACCACGGCCGTCAGTTATTGGCTGCTGCTAAAGGTTTTCGCCAGCGGTTGCACTGCATTGACCGGCGTCGAGGCCGTAAGCAACGGTGTGAAAGCTTTCCGCGAACCCGCCGTGAAGAACGCGCAGCGCACTCTCACCGTGATTATTCTTATTCTGGCCGTGCTGCTGGCGGGAATTTCTTATCTCGTGAAGGCTTACGGCATCGTTGCAACCGCTCCCGGCCAGCCCGGGTACCAAAGCCTTCTTTCCATGCTCATCGCCGCCGTCTTTGGCAAGGGCTATTTCTACGATCTGACCATCGCCTCCATTCTCATCGTCCTCTCGCTTTCCGCCAACACCGCCTTTGCCGATTTTCCCCGCCTCTGCCGCGCCATCGCGCAAAACAATTACCTCCCGCACGCCTTCGGGTACCGCGGCCGGCGCCTGGTCTACACGTACGGCATCGTTGTCCTCGCGGTGCTCTGTGGTGGACTCCTCATTCTCTTTGGCGGTGTCACCGATCGGCTCATCCCGCTCTATGCCGTCGGAGCTTTCCTGGCCTTCACGCTTTCGCAGTCCGGCATGGTGGTGCATTGGTGGAGAAAGCGTGGTGCGCATTGGGTAAAGAGCGCGCTGGTCAATGGGTTAGGCGCATTCGTCACCGGCATCACCACCGTCGTCGTGCTGGTTGCGAAATTCGTGGAAGGCGCCTGGATTACGCTGCTCTTCATTCCCTCGACGATTGTCTTGTTCAGCGCAGTCCGCCGCCACTACCACACTATTAGGGTCCTCACCACGACGAGGGTTCCTGTCCAGCCGCCAAATCCTGACCAGGTTCCCATCGCCGTTATTCCCATCGAACGTTGGAGCAACATCGCTCGCCAGGGAATCGAAACTGCGGCCCGGCTGTCCCCGGAAGTGATCGCGCTGCACGTCGACCCCGAGGAGAACTCCGAATTGCTTCGCGAGGACTGGGAGCGCTATGTCGAGCAGCCCTTCCGAGCGGCTGGCAAGGAACCGCCGAAGCTAGAGATCCTGCCGTCACCGTACCGCTTCATCATCATTCCCATCATTCAGTTCATTCTCAACCTCTCGCAAAAACATCCGGATCGCACCATTGTCGTGGTCATCCCTGAACTTGTCGAAGACAGATGGTATGAATATTTTCTTCACAATCAGCGCGGCCGGCTTCTGGAATGGATGCTGCTGGTCAGTGGCAACGAGCACATCTTTACCGTGACTGCGCCCTGGTACATCGGCGAGCGAAGATAACTCCATGTGTTACGATGTCCGGAATCGTACGGTTGCGACCCGCGGTTAGGAGTGCCTTCATGCGCCTGTGTGCCTTCATCGCTCTCGCGGCTCTTTCTGCGGCGCCTGACGCCGTTCTTGCCCAGACCGCTCGGCCGCAAAAGTTTCATATCAATTCGCAGCGCCTGCAAGGCACGCTGGAAAAGTTAAGCGAGTTTGGGCGCAATCCGGAAGGTGGCGTCACGCGCCTCGCTTATTCGGATACTGAACTACCCGCTCGTGAATACGTCATAGGGCTGATGAAGCAAGCCGGCCTCGAAGTGCGTGCGGACCCTGCCGGCAATCTTTTTGGCAAGCGCGCGGGCTCCGAGAACCTGCCGGTCCTGCTCTTCGGTTCCCATATCGACTCCGTCGTTAAAGGCGGAAACTTCGACGGCGATGTAGGAAGCCTCGGCGCAATCGAAGTCATCAACGCGCTGAATGAGGGCGCCGTGAAGACCCGGCACCCGCTCGAAGTGGTCATCTGGATGAACGAAGAAGGTAATCACTTCGGCGTGGGCACCATGGGCTCCGGGATTGCCGCTGGGCTAATCGGCCCGGAGATACTCGGGCGGAAAGATGAGCAAGGCCTCACGGTCGCGGATTGGCTGCGTCGTTACGGCCAGGACCCGGCTCATCTCGCGGATGCACGCATCGCGCCCGGCGCCCTCGCTGCCTACCTCGAATTGCACATTGAACAAGGTCCGAACCTCGACGAGGCCAAGATTCCCATCGGTATCGTCCAAGGCATCGTGGGGCTCAAACGCTGGCGCTGCGTGGCCACCGGCTTCGCCAATCACGCGGGCACTACGCCCATGGACCGCAGAAAAGATGCTCTCGCCGCGGCGTCGCGCGACTTGCTCGCCGTGCGCGATGTCGTGCGAGCAGAAACCGGCTGCCAGGTCGGCACCGTCGGCTACATGAAGGCCGAGCCGGGCGCGGTCAACGTTATTCCTGGCCGCGTAGAGTTCCCCATCGAGCTGCGCGATCTCGACGCCGCCAAAATTGACCGCATGTGGAACCAGCTGCAAGTGAAGCTGAAGCAGATCAACAAAGAGGAAAACGTTGAGACTCGATGCACTGAGTCCGATGACGTGACGCCAGCGCGCACCGACCCCTCCATGCAGTCCGCAATTCGTGAGGCCGCGAAGTCACTAGGACTTGCCACCATGGATCTGCCCAGCGGCGCGGTGCAGGACGCCCAGCAAATGGCCAAGCTCGCTCCATTCGGTATGATCTTCGTTCCCAGCCGCGACGGCATCAGTCACTCCCCCAAAGAGTTCACGTCCTGGCCAGATGTAGCCAACGGCGCCGAAGTCCTCTACCGCTCGCTCCTACTCGCTGATCGTCAGCCAGATCGCAAGTAGTTCTGAGTAGGCGGTACAAATGCGTAAGAGTCACGGCTGCTGATTCTGAAAATAACCACTTTTTAGGAACGCCACGGGGACGAATGTATAATCGGGGGGCAGCCAGGGCCGGTCGGAGGTTCGTGTGAGGCGGCCACTTTACACGGTTCTTGCTTCGTTCGTCCTAATCACCAACCTCTTGCGAGCTCAAGAGACTAAATCCCAATCCTTCGAATCTAGAGTCGCACCCGCTGGCGACAACACCGCAGCCATAAGCCTACTGCAGCAGAGCCATGACATAGGTCAACAGTTGCCGGTCCCGGCGCGTCTGATGAATTTGCTACCTCGCCAAGCGGAATTGGCTTCGCGGTTGCGCCCAGACTTGGGACGGGAGTGGGCCAATGAACTGCTCACATTGTCTTCTCAAGCGAAAGGATCGTTACGCACTTCCACCCAGAACGCCGCTATCGGCATGTTGATCCGACTCGATCCCGATCCCGGTCGAGCCTTGGCGCTGCTTCACAGGTTGAACATCGAAGAACCTGTGCCAAAGTGGGCCACCTCGCCGCCGGAGATGCAATTAGTCAACCAATTATTCCAGCTAGTGGTTCAGCATGACGGAACGAGCGCGCTGCCCCTACTGCAGCTGGAAGCAGAACGTCTGGGCGCGCAAGGACATTATCCCTATGCTGCGCTTGGTTATACCGCGATGCAGGCGACCTCGAAGGATTGGGGCAGCGATAATCAACGTGCAATTCGCGTTCTTCAAACAGTTTTCGAGCCGGCATTCGCAAGATATAGTCAAAATCCTCACAGCTACTACGATGATCTCGATTTTGGCACGATGCTCGAGGTGCTTGCTGGCGGCTTGCCATTTGATTCCGTGCAGCCCGCATTGCGCCTGCTGGTAAAAAATCTGCTTGCGACGGACACAAGCAAGTACCAGTTTGAATTCGAAGGGTATACCAGGGACGGCAAAACTATAAAGGTTCACAATGCGATTGACGCCACGATTTTAATTTTAGAATCGCTAGTCAGCCGCGATCCCGAACTCGTTCAACAGTTGCAATCCACCAGGCCGGAATTGCAAACGCCCCTGGAATACGCTAAGAGTGGCCCGCCGCGCTCGATGAGTCTCGGCCCTCCTCGGTCGTCTTCCACGCCCGAACAACAAACGCGCACCGCCGCGGTGCTCCTCTCGACTCTGGACCCCGAAGCAGCAATCGCCAAGGCGCAACAGTTACCTGAGGACCAGCGGCCCAGCACCATGCTCGACATTGCGCGCAACTTCTCCGGCGATTATCCGGAGCGAGCTACGGAATTGATTGCGGAAAGCCAATCCGGAAGCAAGCCAATTAACGAGGAAACATCCGTGAACCTGATTTCCGCTCAGGCTTTCGTTGCCGCCGCACAAAATAAAAAGGATCAATTGCGCGAACTGTTACAGCGCGGGTTTGAGTCAGCCAACCGCATCATTTTAGAGCAGCAAAGAACCGGCGACATTCATTTCTTCACAGGCTTAGGACCTCTGGTCCAGGTCGGCGTCGACAACGATCCAGACTTGACCATCCCTTTCATCGAGAGCCTTTCACCATCGTACGTCAAGGTACAGCTGCTGCTAACAGCGGCTTGGGATTTGAGCATGGGAACGCGAGTGCCGCGCACGTCCCAGCCGCAACAAAAAATAGAAAAACCCGCTCAGTAGCTTCGGGTCCTGGGAATACTTGTGCGCGCGTCAGCGTCGCGAACATCCCTGCAACTCTGATAGATAATTATTTCCGAAGAGCGCTCAGCAACTGCTCGCGAATCGAGGCGTCTAGAAGCTGGATCGTGTGCAGCACGGGAATTTTCTTTCCTGCGCGCTCCAGGGAAGCTTGCAATTGCAGAATGCAGCCGGGATTTCCCGTCACCACCACATCCGCGTCCAGCGACGCGATTAACCCCGCCTTGCGATCCCCCAGCGCGTTCGCCGCGTTTGGCTGCACCAAATTGTAAATCCCGGCGGAGCCGCAGCAGATGGCCGTTTCCGGAATCTCCAGAAGCTCCAGCTCGGGAATTTCCGCGAGCAGATTTCTCGGCTGGGCACGCACTCCCTGCGCGTGCTGCAAATGGCACGAATCGTGGAATGCCACTTTCAGTCGCAGCGGATTTCGCTTCGCGCGCGGCCCCATGTACGTCAGCGTCTCGCTGATGTCCTGGCACTTCGCGGAAAATTCCTTCGCCCGCGCGGCATATTGCGGATCATCGCGCAACAGGTGTCCATATTCCTTCACGTTCGACCCGCAACCCGCCGCGTTCGTGACAATCGCGTCGACCCCAGCTCTTTCAAACACATTGATCAAGTGTCGCGCCAGGGCCAGCGCGCCCTCTTCCTCTCCGGCGTGGACCAGCAGCGCTCCGCAGCATGGCTGATCGGCCGGGCTGACCACCTCGCAGCCTTCCGCTGCCAGCACTCGCGCCGTCGCCGCATTCACCTGCGGGAAAAACTCCCGCTGCACGCACCCGAGCAGCAGGCCGACTCGCCGCCGCTTCTCGCCCACCGCCGGCGTAACCTCCGCGATCGCTTCCGCCGCCGACAATTCTGGCAGCAGCGCTTCCATGGCCTGCAATCGTTTCGGCAAGACTCGCAGCACGCCGCTGCCCCGCACCAACCTCCGCAGCCCAGACTTCTGATATATCAGTAGCGGCCATCGCATCATGCGCAAGCGCTCCGGCCGCGTAAACACCCCGAAAATCAATCGCCGGTAAACTTTCTCGAGCCATCCGCGGTCATACTTCCGTTCAATCTGCGCCCGCGTCGCCTCGATCAGCTTCCCGTAATCCACGCCCGAAGGGCACGCTGTCATGCACGCCATGCACCCCAGGCAAGTATCGAAATGTCCCACCCACTGCGAATTGATGTACGCCTGTCCGTCCGCCGCCAGCTTCATCAAATAAATTCGCCCGCGCGGCGAATCCATCTCTTCGTTCCACAACGCGTACGTCGGGCACACCGGCAAGCAAAATCCGCAGTGCACGCACTGGTCAATAATCTCCCGCGAAGGAGGATGCTGCGCATCAAACGCGCCCTCAGCGGTTTGTGGTCCTTCACTTCTCATCATCTGTCTTCTCTGCGGAACCTCAGCGTACTCTGCGTCTCAGCCTTATCTTTCTCTACGAGTTTCTGCTCTGCTCAACGCGCAACATCAAATTCCGCCTACAAATCGCCCCGTGTTCAACGTGCCCTGCGGATCGAATTGCCGCCTCACTGCACTCATCAGCGGCAATGCATCCCCCGCACTCCCCCAAGCATCCAGTTCAGCCATCCCCGGAGGCCGATGCGCAACCACCAGCGATCCCCCGAAGCGTTCCAAACACGCACGAAACTCTCGCAGCATGGATTCGACCGCTGGCGCCGCTCCTTCCAGTCGCGCCCATCCGATCCCTGTGGCCTGTGTCGCAACCTTCCAGCGCACGCCCGCACCCGACAACCTCGCCATCGTTTCGATCGCCTCTGCCATTTGCGCCGGCAAAGTGGCGAACTTCGCGGCCGCAAATTCGCTCTCGCGCTGCTTCCCTGCCGAATGAATCGCTTGCCGAGCATTCCACGCATCTCCGGCATCGGCAATCGTCGCGGAGCGCATCAGCGACTTCACTTGTTCCACCTGCGCCATCAAACCCGCATCGGTGCCCTCGAACAAAAGGTCGACTCGCGGCTGCATCTCTGCTTCGCAGCAAATCTGCAGCGCGGAATGCGCTAGCTTCGAATTCTGAATCGCCGTCACCAATCGCTGCGCCTCCCGCACATCCTCAGTCACACAAGAAACCGTCCGCGTTTCCTTCGGCAACGGGTGCAACCGAAAAAAGGCGCGCGTAATAATGCCAAGTGTTCCCAACGCCCCCGTCACCAGCTTCGGCAAATCGTAGCCCGCCACATTCTTCACCACGCGGCCGCCGCTGCTCGCCACCGTCCCGTCCGCCAGCACCAGGGTCACGCCAATTACCAAATCCCGCAGTGAACCAAATCGCAGCCGCAGCGCTCCGCTGTCATTCGTCGAAAGCACTCCGCCGACCGTCGCGCGCTCCGGCCACAGCGCATCCAGCGCCAGACGCTGACCATGCTTGGCCAGCGTCTCCTGCAATCTCGCAATCGTGCAGCCCGCTTCCACGCTCACCGTCAAGTCCGCCCAGGCATGTTCAATCACACGATGCAGTTGCGCGGTCGACAGAATCACATCGGCCCGCGCCGGTCGGTTTCCCCACTCCAGCTTCGTTCCTCCGCCGCGCGGAATCACCGCCAGCCCCGCCGCGTTCGCTAGCTTCAATACCTTCGCCAGCTCCAGCTCGCTCCCCGGTTCCACTACAAGTCTCGGTTGCGCACCGGCGACCGCATCGCTCGCCACGGCCGCTCGAACATACTTCGCCGTCACAATCTCGCGAACGTCATTTTCAAATGTATTGGCAGTGGCCTTGGCAGAAACGCTGGCGTCCATTCAGAATCGCTCCACGATTCCCGCCGTTTCCAGAGGATGCGCTACGTACTCGCCGGGTTTTTCCCCGCACAGTCGCGGCGTCGGAAACATTTTGCTCGGATTCGAAAGTTGCAGCGGATCAAACGCGCAGCGCACCCGCTGCATTGTCTCCAGATCCGGCTCGCTGTACATTTTCGACATCATTTTCTTTTTGTCTTCGCCGACTCCGTGCTCGCCGGTAATCGACCCGCCCGCCGCGATGCACAATTCCAAAATTCGGCTCGAAAGCGCCTCCGCCGTTTCTTCTTGCCCCGGAATTTTCCGGTCATACAAAACCAGTGGATGCAAATTCCCATCCCCGGCATGAAACACATTGGCCACGCGCAGCCCCGCTTCCCTGCTCAGCCGTCCGATTTCCCGCATCACATTCGGCAGTTCCGTGCGTGGGATTACGCCGTCTTGCACAATATAATTCGGCGAAATCCGCCCCATCGCCGCGAACGCCGCCTTCCGCCCTTTCCACACTAGCGCGCGCTCCGCATCCGATTGCGCGACGCGAATTTCCCACGCGCCATTTTTCTTGCAAATCGCATCTACGTGCGCCATCAACGCGGCGACTTCCGCCGCCGGCCCGTCCAATTCGACCAGCAACAGCGCGCCGCAATTCGGATAATTCGCATGCACCGCCGCTTCCGCCGCCTGAATCGCCAGATTGTCCATCATCTCGATTGCGGCCGGCAGCATGCCCGCCGCAATCGTGTCGCTCACCGCCGCGCCCGCTTCATTCGCGGAAGGAAACGCGGCCAGTAGCGTCCGCACGCACTCCGGTCTTTTCACGACGCGCAGAATAATTTTCGTGGCGATGCCCAGTGTTCCTTCCGAACCGACAAAGACTCCCATCAAATCGTAGCCGGGCGTATCCAACGTTTTTCCGCCAAGATGCACCAGCGAACCGTCCGCAAGCACAACTTCCAATCCCAGAACGTGCGTGGTGGTGAACCCATATTTCAGGCAGTGTGCGCCCCCGGAATTTTCCGCCACGTTTCCGCCGATGCTGCAAATCGATTGCGAGGAAGGATCCGGCGCATAAAAATATTCCTGCGGTGCGACGCGGCCGGTCACATCCAGATTAATCACGCCGGGTTCCACCACCACGCGGGCGTTGGCGAAATCCACCTCCAGGATTTTGTTCATGCGCGTGAGGCTGATCACGATTCCATTTTCCACCGGCAACGCGCCGCCGCTCAGACCGGTTCCGGAGCCGCGCGCGACAAATGGAATTTTCTCGCGGTGGCACACGCGCACAATTTTTTGCACTTGTTCGGTGGAATCGGGCAGCAGGACGGCGCGCGGCAAAACGCGAAAATTGGTCAGCCCGTCGCACTCGTAGGTGTGCAGTTCTTCGCGCGAAGTGATCAGGCCGCGCGGTCCGACAATTTCCCGCAGCTCGTCGAAAATCCTGCTCTCCACGGCGCAAGGCCTCGCAGAGAAGCTTGCCCCATCAATGCATGAAGGTCAAACCGTGGGGAACCAAATATGGGAACACGTACGCGTACAACATCACAATGACACCGACAATCGCGCCGAGCGCGATCGAATGCCAGAACACGAAGCGGAAAATCATGCCTTCGTTGCCGAGTTGGTTGGTGGCGGCGGTGGCCACGCAGATGGACTGCGCATCCACCATTTTGCCCATCACGCCGCCGGCGCTGTTCGCGGCGGTCATGAGAATTGGATCCAAATGCAATTGTTCGGCGGTAATGCGCTGCAGACTGCCGAACAAAGCGTTCGATGAGGTGTCGCTGCCGGTCAGCGCCACGCCCAGCCATCCTAGGAAAGTTCCGAAGAACGGGAAGAACCACCCGGTGTGGGTGAACGCCAGGCCCAAGACGGCGTCGGTCCCCGAGTATCGTGTGACAAAGCCGAGGCCGAGCATGCCTGAAATTGCCAAGACCGCAAAACGCATGCGGAAGAGTGTGTGCCCGAAGACTTGAATCAGCTTTACCGGCTTCACGCCGCGAATCAGTCCGCCAACGATCGCCGCGAGAAAGCACCCGGTCCCGGTGGCAGAGAGCCAGATAAACGGAAACTTGGCGCCTTCCGGAGTTGGCTTGGGCACCACAGGCTTGTCACGGGAGATTTTGCGATGCAGCGGCGTGTTCCATCCTCCATTTGGTTTTCCCTCGGCGGTGAGCCAAGCGGGAGTGGTATGCACATTCATATAGTCTTTTACCGGCTTATAGCCCCAAAGAAAAACGAAGACGGAGAGGATCAGAAAGGGTATCCAAGCTTTGAAAATCTGGCTCTTGGTGTACGAGGCGCTAGAGGTGAGCGCGGGCTGCGCGGAACCCGTCACCCGCGCGGTCGCAGTCGTGGGCACGCCTACTCCAGCTGTGGGTGGCTCGGTATCTTCGGCGAATCGCCAGATGCGCTTCGGCTTCCAGAAGAGGAGAAAAATTATGGTGCAAAGCAGCGAGAAGAGCCCGGCGGTAATATCGACCAGGTTGCTGTCCATGTGGTTGGACCAGAAAAACTGCATAGACGCGAAGGAGATTCCGACTACCAGGATGGCTGGCAGCACCTCGAATGTTTCTTTCCATGGGACCATAGCGCGGACCAGCCAGAACGGCACGATGATGGCGGTGATGGGCAGTATGCGTCCGATCATGGCGTTCATGTCGGCTTCGGGAAGCAATGTGACGGCGGCGAGCATGTGCACCGGAGTACCAATCGCGCCCCAAGCCACCGGCGCGGTGTTGGCGATGAGGTTCAGCGCGGCGGCATGAAAGGGCTTGAATCCCAGTCCGATCATGAAGGCGCCAGCGATGGCCACGGGAGAACCGAATCCCGCGCAACCTTCGATGAAGGCTCCGAAGCAGAATGCGACCAGAAGAAGTTGCAGACGGCGATCCGACGAGATGCCGCCAACGGAGGCCTTCATGATCTCGAAGTCTCCGGTGCTGACCGAGATGTCGTAGAGAAAGACGGCAGCAACCACAATCCACACGATATTCATCAGGCCGGTAGCGACACCGTAGAGAAAACTTTCGCCAGCCAGGGAAGCGGGCATATGGAAAACGAGAATCCCGACGAGGATCGCAGCGGCGGCTCCGGCCAGAGCGGACCAGTGCGGTTTCACGCGCAGTCCGGCCAGCAAGGTGAACAGAACAATGATGGGGAGCGCGGCGACCAACGCCGAGAGCCACCAATGTCCGTAAGGGTCGTAGTTTTGCGTCCAGGTGATCGACGTCACGGGCAAGCCTCCAGCGAAGAGAGCTGTGGGGCGAACTGGGCTTTTCGCTGTGCTGCAATACTTTGTTCGCGGGGCAAAGTCAAGCGCGAAGAAAGTGAGCAGTGGGTGATGGGCAGTGGGTAGGGGAAGAGATCAGTCAGAGCTGAGAGGGTACACCCCCGTGGTGACGGGAAGTATGCGCAATCGAGTGAGGGCAAAGGGGATAGAGGCGCCGCGTGTTGCATTTGACGGCGGACGGGAAGCTCGGCGGAGAAGTGTTGGGGTACCCCACCCCCGGGTGTTTTGGGAAAAGAGGCTGCAAGAGATTGAAGGGTCGAGAGTTAGGACTGGAGCAGCGGGAGGAGTTGGAGAGGTTTGTCCGAGATAACACAAGAAATGGTATCATGCCTCTGTACGTTATCAATAGTAAACTTAGAAGTTCAAGGGCGTGAGTGGATTACAGCGGACACGGGTCATTAGCTAGCAGCGCTGGCAAGTTTTACCTCGTATGGCTTCCCAGCCTTCGCGCACGATGATCGGCGTCAGGCACAAAGCCGCTAGCGGATCCGTCCAGTGATTCTTCCAAACCGCATTGACGACCAGGCCGGCCAAAGCAATCCAAGCCATGTAGCCGCATAGGGCAGATTCCGCGGCGTCCGCTTGAAGTGCCGCGCTTCCGGTCTTTGCGGCCAAGTGGCGCTTTTCTGTGGCCAGCCAGGGCATGATCATGGCGGCAAGCAGGAGGAGCACAATCCCGATGGGGCTGGGTCGCACCTCACTGTATCCGAGCAGTGCAGAGGCTGAGGCGACGACTGCGAAGGCTGCCAGAGCGAATAGCAGGATTCCGGCGATTTTCGCACTCCGTTGCTCGGTGCGTTCGTCCACCCGCTGGTCACGGAAACGCCAAAGGACGACCGCGGCCGACAACAGCTCGATCAAGCTGTCTCCGCCGAATCCCAGGAGCGCCGGGCTGCCGGCTTGCCAGGCCGAAGCAAGAGCAACTCCAGCCTCAGTGGCCATCCAGACGACCGTGAAGGTTTGAATCCAGAGAACACGACGCCGAATTTCGGGAGCCGTAGAAATGCGCGCAGCATCCACCCTCTGATTATGCGATAAATCGGAAACCACACGTAACCTCTACGCGTTGGCACCCAAATTCATCTTCCGGGCGTACGTCTCTACGACCTGGAGCGATGCAAAGGTGCGGCTGAGGTTTCTTTGGAAGAGTTCGATTGGCCAAGGAAGGAAGCAATTCCCCCGAAGACAAGCGCAACTCCTGGCGCGACGAGGAGATGAGTGAATGCTGAATCAAGGGTGTTGGCCAAGCCAAAAGCGCGTGCGTCGGTCCAGCGGCTTCTCTTGAACTCGGCCCAGGTTGAGATATATGCCGGTTCGGGCCTGGCGGCGAAGAACTGGAGCACGAAACCAGCGGCTACAGCGAGGAGCATACAAATGGCCGCGCTTGAAACCGCTGTGAGCACGCCCGCACGGACTGAGTTGAGAGAGCGTGCCATCCGAAATCCGGCTACTCCCCACGAAGTGAAGATTACCAGCATAAAGGCTATTGGCAGAGCCGGGGTGTGGATGGCGGGGATAACGTTCTCGAGTGCAATGTTCAGGGCCTCGACGATTCCACCCAAGATGCCGAATAGAGTCGCGACCCTTAGGATTGCGTCCCAGCTTGCGCTCTTGCTCCTTCCAATCGATAGAGCAGCAACCGCATAAGCAACGAGAACAGACGCCGACTCCAGTACGAAGATGCGCGCTCCGGGCTGGTAAAAAAATGGCGGATACTGCGCGACGGCGACAGCGATCATCGTAAGATTCGCGACGATGAGCGCAAGCATCGCGATAGCAGGGGATCGCAGGATCACGGCGTGCAGATCATCTCACGCAGCAGCAACTTCTGGTTAGTTAGGGCAGCTACCGGTAACGTTTAGCATAGGACTCCAACTTCTAGTAACAGCGCGTTGCCGCTGGCGGTGACAAAACCTTTACAACCTGTTGTGTGACTGTTACAGGGGCGAGCGCGTCTAACGGTTTGTAGTCGTTTTGAGGATGATTGTTGACACAGATGCCAAACCCGCTTGCGGAATAAAACCCAGGCGCGGCAGTTGCCTCTAATGACGGCTCCGAAATGTTCAAAGGAGAAATGATGAAAAAGCTGTGCTTGGGTATTGCAGTAGCGCTTGTCAGTTTCGCTGGGTCAGGCATCATCGCCAAGGCCCAGGTTCCAGACCAAATCGTTGTGACCATACCGTTCGAGTTTGTGGTCGACGGCAAAACACTTCCGGCGGGCACATACCGCGTGAATCGTGTGACAGATGATAAATGGGACGGGCTAATCTTCAGGAGCTTCGAAAATCGTGCCGGTGTGATCGTCCATCCAATTGCAGTCGAAAGCGCGCCTGCCGACAAAACTCAGGTTAGCTTCGAAACAGCCGGGGGCGAGCACTTCCTCAGCAGGATCCAGACCGCCAACAACGTATTCACCGTTCCGGTGTCACGTGCGGCGATTCTGCTGGCCTCAGGAAAATCGCACACCGGCACTCCTTCAGGAAGTTCTGCCGGAACCGACTAGATATTTATAATTTGAAAAATGGGGCGACCTTCGGGTCGCCTTCGTTTTTTTAATGTTACTGAAAAGGTTTAGGCTATTCTCGGGTAAGCGGAAACTGACTCGCTAGCCCGGGGGTGAGCATGTTTGTCTTTGCCCGCGCGGTCACTTACGCTGCGCTCTTTATCGGCTTCGTGCTCATCTACTTGCCGGGCCGGCTCTTGTCTTGGACGGGCATTGTCCGCCCGGCGTCGATTGCAGTGCCGCAGATTGCTGGGATGGTGATCGGAGCTGCTGGTGCGGCGATCGCGCTGTGGTGCATATTTACATTCGCAACCATCGGAAGAGGCACTCCGGCGCCGTTCGACCCGCCTCGCCGACTGGTGATTCGCGGTCCCTACCGTTTCGTGCGCAATCCCATGTACATCGGTGTAGGACTCGCCCTCGCCAGCGCCGCGCTCTTCTACGAGTCGTTGCCGTTGCTGGGCTATGCCGGCCTCTTCCTTCTCGCAACCCACGTCTTTGTGGTGTTGTACGAGGAGCCCACTCTAGGGCGGACCTTCGGGCAAGACTACAAAGCATACTGCCGCCAAGTCAGGCGATGGTGGCCGAGGGTACGAACTGCACATAATTCCGGCGCCGCCTAACGCGTTTTAGTGCTTATCGTCCGCTTAGGAGTTTCGCTTTTCGCCACCGCATGGACGCTCGATTTCTGGCGAGCATGAGTTGAATCCATTCCGCACTGCACAGCGCGAGGAAACGTGACAGAATAAACCAACGTGAAACTCCTGCCTAAACTCCTGTGGCTCCTGCTCGCGCTCTTCGCTTTTGTGAATGCGCTGGGTGCTCTTCGTTACCTGCTGCCGCACGTGCCCTTTCCTGCGGAACTGGACAACTTCAGCCAGCGGCGCATCGCGCTTTCGCTGCACGCCTTGGGTGGCGCGATCGCCTTGCTGGCAGGTCCGTTGCAGTTTGTCCCTCGCTTCCGTGAAAGCAACTGGAATCGCCATCGCCTCTTGGGATGGATTTACTGCAGCGCCGTCTTGCTTGGCTGGTGTGCTTCACTCTGGATCGCGCCACATTCGCAGACCGGTTGGATCGCTTCTGCGGGATTTCTCGCGCTCGGCGCGGCTTGGATTGTAGCGACCGGGCTCGCCGTGCAGTTCATTTTGCGAGGCGATGCGATCACCCACCGGCGCTGGATGATTCGCAGCTATGCTCTCGCCGGCGCCGCCATCACTCTGCGCATCTACCTGCCTCTTAGTGTCGTGTTCCATTGGCCTTTTTCGATCGTTTACCCCGCCATCGCGTGGCTCTGCTGGATCCCCAACGCGCTCGCCGCTGAGGTGTACCTGCGCTTCGTGCCAACGCCTCCGGGCATAACTCTGCCAGCTAGCCTAGCCAGCAGTTCCCCACAACTTCAAACCGCAAAGCATGCGGGACCCGGAGCTTGACTCCTAATCCACGGGCGTTTAACTTAGGTAGCGATGCGATTGTCGAGACTCACTCTTCTTACAGCACTTGCCGTCGCTCTTGCGGCGTACGCGTTTGACTGCGGTGCGGCAATTACGCCGGAACAGGCCATGAAGTGCTGCGATTCGATGCCCTGCTCATCGCAAGGTCATCAGGGTCAGGATTGCTGCAGCACAATGCCTTCCGAGAACGCTGCTTTTGTGCGGCCGACTTCTGTGGCTGGCGTGTCGTTCGTCCCGGTTGTATCCGCGCTGTTCCAAGCGTCGATCGAATTTTGCCACGCAGATTGGCCAGATCGTGTGATCGAGTCTCACGGCCACGCGCCGCCAATCCTTCCAGCGTCGGCTTTCGCGCCTCTCCGCATCTAGTCTGACCTTCCAACCGGTTCTCGGCCTGAAGCACTGGTGTGCTTCGATTCTCATTTTTTTATTGGAAGGAAACTCATGGGTAAGCGAATTGCGTTGTCTGCCCTATTGCTTTTGATGTTGAGTCCCTCAAGAGCCGGGGCCCAGGGGCCGGCTCCTGAAACCGCGCCGCCCTTATTTCCTGGCGGCGGCCTTGTCTCCTACAACTCCATCTTCAACACGCGACGCCCCATGCCCAGCGCATCGGGCAACCTCCCCGTGACCGTCTTCCCTACGTTCTCGCACGAAGGGGATATCAACTTCACCTGGGGCTTCCGCCGGGATTGGGACCTGACCGTTCTCATTCCGTTGGTCACAAATCGTTTTGATGTGCGAAGCGCTCAGAGCGTAGGGGGCACGGGTCTCGGTGATGGAATCGTGAGCGCCAAGTATCGGTTCTACAGGCGAGATTCGGAGCGCGGCACGACGCAGGCGTCGCTGACGGTCGGTCCGAAACTTCCAACTGGCGGAACTGGTTTGACCGACCCAAGCAGAAAACGACTGCCTGCGGGCCTGCAACCCGGCTCGGGTTCCACCGATTTGTTTCTCGCCGCGAATTGGACTTACACCGGACTCTTTAATGTCAGGCGCCTGGTAGCGGATGAAGACTTCCACACCCTCATCCGCACACAAGGAACACAAGCAACACGCCTCGGAACGGACGTGCAGTCGCGTTTCTGGCTGTCGTACAGGCCCTATGAATCGAAGAATGGGGCGCGCGAATGGTTCATCGGGCCAACGCTGACTTGGCTGCATTCGCAGGATGACCGGGTCGCGGGCCTCACGCAGAACGGAAGCGGCGGCGACGTTCTGCTGGCCGGAATCACGACGTACGCAGGGCTTCGCCCCGGACTGCACGTTTGGCTCGGAATGGATTGGGCCCTTGCGCACTCCACGGGCACGCTGTTCATGCCTGTTCGCCGCCATATCAGTTTCGGAATCACCCAGCAATTTCGGCTGCACCTATGAGGAAGGGGGAACGATGAACAGGAAAAAGTTAGTGTTACTTATTCTGCTTGGCTCGATGGTTGTTGTGCCGGCGGCACAAGCGCAGATCAAGCATATTGAGATGCGCGTTGAAGGCATGACTTGAAACTTTTGAGCATACGGGGTGAAGCAACACCTCGGGCGCCAGTCTGGCGTTCAAAGCGTAGAAGTGAGCTTGATCGATGGAAAAGTGAACGTCACGCCGAAGGAAGATGGACGAATTGATCCTGGACAACTTCTCAAGGCGGTGTACGACAGCGGTGTGAGCGTCGCAGAAATGGAGGTGACCGCGCGGGGAAAAATCATCAAGGATTCTTCGGGAAATCTCGCGTTGCAAACAGAGCCGAATCAGTCGTTTGTGTTTGCGCCCAACGAAGCGTCCAAGGGACTGGAAACGCTGGCGGGTTCGCCAACCATCGTGACGGTTCGAGGTCAACTCTACAAAAAGCCGACGGAAAAGAAGCAGAGGCCGGATGCTTCGGCACCGCTGAAGGTGCTGATCCTGGAAGTCCAGAAGAAGGAGTAAATGCTGAATAAAAGCCTGCTATCTCTGAGCTTTGCCGTGATTGGACTCGCCGGGTGCAACCAGCATCCGGCGAGCGTAGCTCAGCCGCGGAGAGCCGTGATCGCTCCAGGCGAACTGGGCTCCAGTTTGCCTGACTTCTCTGTGAAGGACTTGCAAGGGCGTAAGATTTCCTCTGTCGACCTTCGCGGCAAAGTAGTGCTGATTGATTTCTGGGCTACCTGGTGTCAACCGTGCAAAAAGGAGATGCCCGGCTACCAGAAACTTGTCGATTGCTACGGCGCTCGGGGCTTCGTGGTCGTCGGATTCAAGTTCGACACGATGGCGGACTCTGAAGACCCCGTCCAGTTTGCCAAGAAAATCGGTGTCCATTATCCGCTGGCGATCGCGCCCGACGAGCTGAAGCAAAAGTTTGGCGGGATCGAAGGATTGCCAACCACAATGCTCTATGACCGCAAAGGAATACTTCGCAAGAAGGTCATCGGCTTCGAGCATACCGACGCTTTCGAGACCGCTATGGGGCCACTCTTGTGACGAAAAAAAACGTTGCGGCCGCCGCGAAGTTGCGGGGTATATTTCTGCGCAGTGGCGTCGTTTTTTCCCCCGCGGGGCGATGCGGTGGCGGCGGAGGCGAAGACCGAGGGAGAAGTCAGCGGCCCGAGGCCGCCGGTTTAGACAGGCCCATGGCTTTGGCATATTCCAAAGCGAATAGCTCGTTATTCGGATATTGCTCGCTCAATTCGCGGAACAATCTTTGCGCGAGGGCATCCTGCTTTTCACGGCGCGCGGCGAGGGCCAGGATAATTTTGGCGAATGGCCGAAGATAGCGGCCGTTTTCCGCGGTCCTGGCGACTTGCTCCATGCCGAGCTTTTTGTCACCGTGAATTCCGCCAAACCAGAGCGTGAAGCGGGTACCGCCGCTCTGTGACCCGATAATGTAATTTGCGATGCCGGGGGCGATGTACGCGTCTGTCGCGTCCGGGTGCTGCGCCAGCAATTGCTTCGCATATCCATTGGCTTTTTTCATGCGCTTCAAGCCGGCGAGATGCTTTTTCTGCAGAATCGATTCCGCGTCCGATTCCATTCCGGCGGCCAGCGTCAGCGCAAGAAGCGCTTCTCCATCCTCGGGATTTATTTTCTGGCGCTCCATGGCAAGTTCGCGGGCGCGAGCCACAGCATCGCGAAAATGGTTCATGCGCTCCGCATCCGGGCTGCCGTCAATCCCGTGCAGGAATTTCTTTTCGTTCAGGAAAAAATCGCTGGTCAGTACGCCTTGGCGGGATAGCTCCTCAAAGAGATAGCTGGCGGCGACGGCCACCTCACCAAAAGGCTGTTCGGGATTGCGCGATTCCCAGTTTGCGAATCCTTCGCGTGCTTCTGCAAACTTTTGCTGGTAGAGGAGATCGAATCCGGCGCTGAGCTCTGGCACGGTGGTGAAGGACGGGGAGACGGCGTCTGGTGCCGCTTCCCGCGCCAAACCGACGATTGGGCTCAACAGCAGTAACAGCGAGAGAAAATAAGAGTGACGGAGCATTTATATATACCTGTCTGTTGCTCGTTTGCGGCTGGTCGCCGCCTATTGCAGTATGCGTTGCAAAATGCTCGTCCAAGCCTCCCGAACCCAACACTGAAACAAGCCTGGGTGTGAAACCCCGGCCGCGCGAAAGAAGTTTCATACGCAAAAAGAGACTGAGCAATAGCTGTTCCAGAGGGTGTAGATGACGAAAATGACTTGGAGGTTGCTGGGAGAAGGGGGGATACGTCTAGGTGACCACTTTCTTAGCCATGTCAGGTGGCCATGCGAATCTGTCGGAATGTTGGCACTTTGTCCGTGGAATCGACGGAGTGTTTGGAAAACGGGAAGGGGACGGGTGCCCTGCAGTGCCCTTGGAGGCGGGCACCCGTCGGTCGGCGAGGTCGGCTCGCCGATTAGGTCGCATGGTGGAGATGCTAGGGCGCGGTCCGGCGGGTCACAAGCAGGTATTCACCTGATAGTTCGCTAGGAGGAAGGCCCGAGGCTCTTCTTGTCACTGTTCGCGGAGGGCGGCGGTGGGGTCGAGACTGGCGGCGCGCCAGGCGGGAAGCCAGGAGGCCATGGCGGCGATGAAGAAGAAGATTACTGCCATAGTGACGAAGGTTGTGGGGTCGGTGGCTTTCACGCCGATCAGCATGGTGGTCATGCCGCGTGTGAGGGCGAAGGCGGCGATGAGGCCGGCGGCTACACCGACGGCGGTGAGGCGGAGTCCCTGGCCGACGATGAGCTGGAAGATTTGGCCGGGGCCGGCGCCGAGGGTCATGCGCACGCCGATTTCGGCGGTGCGCTGGCGCACGACGGTGGCGAGCACACCGTAAAGGCCTACGCTGGCGAGCACTGCCGCGATCAGGGCGAAGACTCCGATCAGCAATAGTGAAAAGCGCGTGCTGGCTTGGGCGCGCTCGAGCAAGGTCTCCATCGGCAGCATCTCCGTCACCAGCAGGTGCGCATCGACGGCTTTGATGGCGGCGCGAATGTCGGTTCCGTATTTTGCGGGATCGCCGGCAGCGCGGATGGCCCATTGGCGGGCCGCGCCGGATCCCACGAAGGCGTCGGCAAAGTAAACCTGCTCGCGGCCGCGTTCGGCCAGCGACTCTTCGCGCTGGTGTGCGATGACGCCGATGACCTCGACCCATTCAGCCTCCGGCGTGCGAAGGCGGATGAGAATGCGCTTGCCGACGGCCGATTGGTGAGGGAAGGCCTTATCGGCGAGCTGTTGGTCGATGACGACCAGGTTGCGACCGGGTACATTGTCGGCATCGGTGAAGGTGCGGCCCGCGATCAAGGGCGTGCGCATGCTCTCAAAATAGCCCGGCAGCACGATTTGAAAATCCACGGCCTGAAACTTTCCAGGGTCGGAAAGCGCTTCCTCGGTGCCCCAGCGGATGGGGCTGAAGCCTCCAGCCAGCGGAAAAGGAAACGAGGCGGCGACGCTTTGCACGCCCGTGATGGCACGCAAGTGATCCTGAATTTGATGCATAAACGCGGTACGTTCCTCTGGAGTCTTTCCGCCGCGATTGCCAAGGACTTGAAAAGTCAGGAGTCCGCGCGGATCGAAGCCGGGGTCGATGCGCTGGAGGTCGAGAAAACTGCGGAACATCAATCCTGATCCGACGAGCAGCACGAAGGAGAGGGCGACTTCCGTTACCACGACAAGCTTCCGTAATAGGCCGCCGCTGGCGAGACCTTCGCTTCGGCTGGTGCCGCGCAGCACATTCATGACGTCCGGCCGCGAGGCGCGCCATGCCGACGCCATCCCGAAAATGGCCGCGGCCAGGAGGCCGGCGAGCGTCGTGAAGGCCAGCACGACGGAATCGATGCGGATGGTATCAAGGCGCGGAAGATTCGCAGGAGCGATGACCAACAATTCGTGAATTCCGAGCCAGGCGAGCGCGAGGCCTCCCAGCGCGCCGAGGGCGGCGAGCAAAAATGCTTCGGCCAGCATCTGGCGCGCGAGATGCCACCAGCTTGCGCCGATAGCCGCGCGCACGGCGAGTTCGCGTTCGCGCAGAGAGGCGCGAACGAGGAGAAGGTTGGCCACGTTGGCGCACGCGATTAGCAAAAGGAAAATCACGGCGCCCATGAGCGCGAGAATGGCGGGCCGGACCTCGGAGACAAGATGCTGGCGCATAGGCTCGACGCGAATGGCGTAGCCCGCGGTGCGCTCAATCAGAAAATTCTTGCGCGCCTCCGCTGCGACGTTGTCGGCTGCGGCTTGCGCGCGTTCCAACGACACGCCATCTTTTAGTCTGCCCACGGCATGAATGGAAACGCCGTTGCGATTGGCGTTGTCGTAACCCAAGCGGTTGGCGATCCACACTTCCGGCGTGGGTTCTACGTTGGCCGCGGACGGGAAGTACAACTGAAAGCGCGGGGCCAGCACTCCGACGACCTGTTGGCTGAACTGCCCGTTCGCAAACATCACATGCCCGAGGATGGCGGGATTGAGGCCATAGCGGCGCTGGAAGTATTCGTAACTAAGAATGGCCATGGTGGGAAGTTGGGGCGCCGCGGTTCCTGGTGGAGCTCCTGGAGGGGGCGGGGCGGGTTGCGGCATTCCGTCGGCTTCGGAGAAATCGCGGCCGAGCGCGATTTTGGCTCCCACCAAACTGAAGAAGTTTGTGGTGACCACCGCGGAGCGCACTTGTTCGGGCGTGCCATCCTCCTTGGGCAGGACGTTGCGGAAAGTGAAGACGCCGGCGAGGTCCTGAAAAGCGTCCTTCGTCCCGTCGCGCAAATCGATGAAGCTCTCATTGGAGAGCGGAAAGTCACGGACGTTGCGATTGCGCATGTCGCTGGCGGCGATGACTAGGCGACCGGAGTCTTTATAAGGAAGCGGGCGCAACAGGACGGCATTGGTGACACTGAAGATGGCAGTGCTCGCGCCGATGCCGAGGGCAATGGTGAGTGCGGCGGTGAGCGCGAAGATGGGACTTTTGCGCAGCGTTCGGCCCGCGAAGGCCAGATCTCGTAACGTCATGGTTTGAGCCCGCGCATAAGCGAAACGGCGTAGCGAATGCCTGCAGCGTTGTTCGCCGCGTCGTTATCGTTGCGCCACCATACGCCAAATGAGGGGCTGCGAGCAATGCAAAGCCTCGCTCAGTCGCGGGCGCAGGCGTGGGCGCGGTCGAGGAGGAAGTCGCGCTCGCGGGCATTGCGTGTGAGGGAGGCGGCGCGGGTGAACTCTTGCTGGGCTTCGGCGAAGCGGCCGAGCTTGAAGAGAAAGTCGCCGCGGACGCTGGGCAGGAGATGGTAGGACTTGAGGGAGGGCGCGGAGGTGAGCGTGTCGATGAGCTCGAGGCCAGCGGCTGGGCCGAAGGCCATGGCGACTGCGACGGCACGATTCAGCTCGACAACAGGAGATGGGGTGAGCTGGGCGAGCTCGGCGTAGAGCGTGACGATGCGCGGCCAGTCCGTGTCCTGCGGCGCGACTGCCCGGGCATGACAGGCGGCGATGGCAGCCTGGAGTGCGTATGGGCCGCGCGTGCCGCCGAGCTTCGCGGCACGGTCGAGCGCGGCTAGACCCCGGCGGATGAGGAGTTGATCCCAGAGGGCGCGGTTTTGGTCGAGGAGCAGGATGGGCTCTCCGGATTGGCTGACGCGCGCGGCGGAGCGCGACGCCTGGATTTCCATGAGGGCGACTAGGCCGTGGACCTCCGGCTCGTTGGGAGCGAGCTCGGCCAGGATGCGGCCGAGGCGCAGAGCGTCTTCGCAGAGGGCAGGGCGCATCCAGTCGTCGCCGGCGGTGGCGGAATAGCCTTCGTTGAAGACGAGGTAGATGACTTCGAGCACGGAGGCGAGGCGCGCGGCAAGGTCGGCCTTGCGCGGAATCTCGAACGGAACGTGCTCATCGGCGAGCGTATGCTTGGCGCGAACGATGCGCTGGGCGACGGTCGGCTCTGCGACTAGGAAGGCGCGGGCGATTTCGTCGGTGGTCAGGCCGCCGAGCAAGCGCAAGGTGAGCGCCACGCGGGCCTCGGGCGACAGAACGGGATGGCAGGAGATGAACACGAGGCGAAGGAGGTCGTCGCCAACAGTGTCGTCGATGGCGGAATCGAAATCCGGCACGGCCATCTCCTGCTGGGCTTCTAGTTCGCGACCGAACTCCTGGTGCTTGCGCTCAAGGAGCTTGTTGCGGCGCCAGTGGTCGATCGCGCGATGCTTCGCGGTGGCCATGAGCCAAGCGCCGGGGTTGTCCGGGATGCCAGACTCCGGCCACTGTTCGAGTGCGGCGACGAGCGCGTCTTGCGCTAACTCTTCAGCGATGCCGACATCGCGCACGATGCGCGTGAGGCCGGCGATAATGCGAGCGGACTCAATGCGCCAGACGGCGTCGATGGCGCTGTGCGTAGCGGAGGAGGTCACGGCTACCCATCACACCATCTTCAAAACGTTCGCGCAAGGTGGCTGCGGAATGACGCGAATTCCCCGCCTTTTCTTGGCTTTCGGCTACAAGCGCGACTTCGGGGCCGGGCTAGGTAAAACGAAGGATCAATCGTGCCGAGCTGGGGTGCAGCGGTGCTGCACCCCTACAAGAGCAAGCGCGCGGGCACGTCTGGCAAACGGCCACCTTAGGGTGGCCGCTACACGGATTCCGGTTTGCAACGGGCGAAGTCTTCGGGGCCGAACATCTGGCGAATCTCGGTTTCGCCTTCCCACCCGGGCCAGTGTTTTTTGTGAAGTTCCATGAACTTCACCGCGCTTTCGACGGCTTCTTGCTTGGATTTCAACTCGAACTGGGCGTAGCCGCCGATAATCTCTTTGGCCTCGGTGAAAGGCCCGTCAATCACCGTGACTTTTCCATCGGAAAGACGGACGCGAGCTCCCAGCGCGGTGGGGCCGAGTCCACCGCCGCCGATCATGCTGCCGGATTTGTTGGCCTCTTCGCTGAGCTTGTCAATGGCTTCCATTAACTCCTTAGGTGGGAAAC
>Ga0307475_10000253_pt1 | contig 32966 bp, 25 predicted proteins | sample atmos_gasesECM1C_FD_203317 | JGI IMG/M metagenome (GOLD analysis project Ga0307475, IMG submission 203317) | Hardwood forest soil microbial communities from Morgan-Monroe State Forest, Indiana, United States - atmos_gasesECM1C_515 | ecosystem: Environmental > Terrestrial > Soil > Temperate... | reverse complement strand
CGGCGCACCCGCACGCTCATAGGTAAGGCGGGTTGGGGAGTTGCGCTTTTTGCTTTAGTTTTCACTTGGCACCGTCGATGAGGTTGGGAATTTTAGCATGCCGTTGGCGCGAGCAGTTGGAATGACATACCCAGGTCGCTTGCCGTGACGGGTGCGTGCCTTTATGCTTGTGGCGATATGGCGCTAGAAAATTGTCCATTGTGTAGAGGGACGGGGTGGCGGCTGGAGCAGCGGTTGAATGGCGTGCCGGGTACGGTGGCTACCGCTTGCGATTGCGGAATGGAACAGCGCGCGGCGCGGGTGATGGAGCGCGCGCGAATACCGAAGCGGTATGAACATTGTGATTTTGAAAGTTATGTGGCGGATCTGACGGATGGGAAGACTTGGATGCCGCAGCACGCGCAGTCCATGAAGCAGGCCAAGATGTTGACGCAGGGATTTGTGCGGGATTATCCGGTTGCAGCGGAAAAAGGGCTGCTGCTGATGGGTCCTTCGGGCGTGGGCAAAACGCATTTGGCCGTCGCGGCTTTAAAACAATTGATTCGTCGCGGACATGGCGGACTTTTTTGCGATTACAGAGAATTGCTGAAAGAGATTCAGGCGAGTTACAACCCGGCGAGTGAATCGACGGAGATGAGCATTCTGGAGCCGATTCGCAACGTGGAAATTTTGGTGCTGGACGACTTGGGAGCGAGTAAGCCGTCGGACTGGGTCCGCGACATTGTGGGGATCGTATTGAACGCGCGCTATAACGAGAATCGCACCACGGTGATTACGACAAACTATCTGGATAATTCCGCCTCGGAAGGGGAAACAACAAAGGGGCCGGACGGAAAATGGATCCGTGCGCAGCGCGAGGAAAAGCTGGAAGACAGAATCAGCACAAGAATGCGTTCGCGGTTATATGAGATGTGCCGGACTGTGGAAGTAATAGCTCCAGATTTCCGCCGTGAAAAAACACAGGCGGGGCGCGCACAGGGTTGATGTTCGCAGTTTGCCGCGCTTTCCATCGCCTTTCAGACATGACCGACTGTTTGCCCACGAGCAGCACGCGCGTTTCTTGATCGAAATGCGGTGGCTTCGTGGCTTCCGCCGAATAACATGACGGGTGATGTCCATGTGTTTAAACCGCGCGAGGGTGGTAGATTCCGAATCTCCCTCATGTACCAGGACCCTAAGCATTCACTAGCAGGCAAGACATCGCAGCATACCGACACCGTCCAGGGCAGATTTGTCGAATTAATTCCGGACACGAAGATTGTGGAAATGCCGGGCGGTATGTCCTGGCAAAGCATCGTGACTGCGGTTCCACCGTCGAATGATTCAGTATGTCAAACTTCGAAATGTGTCACTGCGCACAAGCGGGTGCTGGTGTCAGACACCACTACCCACAAGCGCGATTCATTGACAGGGAGTTGAGTCGGCGAGTATGCTTTTGGCTAGGTTGCGGCGTTCCTCGTGACAATTCCAGGAGTTCTGGTCCAGGAGTTCTGGCAGTGCTTGCAGTGACGCCCGCGGCACTTTTTCCTTAGCGACCAACTGAACGGTCCACCTCCTTGCACGGCTATCCAGGTAGGGATCTCGCAAGGAATTTTTTCGACTAAACAGGGATATTTATCCCGGAGGCCTACAACCATGTTTCCCGACCACGATAACCCGGCGTCCACAACGGCAAGCGGTGCTGCTGCCGCTGCTGCGCCGGAAGCGGAAAATACTGCAAAAGACGCTAACCGCGAGCAGCACTCCGCCGCAGGCACTGAAACACCAGAACAGAAAAACGAAGCAACACACGAGAGTGGCTCATCCACGGCTGCGCACAGCGAAGTCTCGCAGGACGGCTCGAGTTCCGAAGGCAGCCAATCCGGGGGCCACGCAGAGAATCGCACGGCGGTACCTCAGGCTGACGGCGATTCGCAGAACCCCGCCAATACATCGAAGGGGTCGACTGTACAAGGCTCAGCGGGCAGTTCAGGTTCAAATGGCATCGATGGCGAAACCGCGCCCCAAGGTGCCGACGGGCACGGCGGAGCTGCGGTCGCGGATAGCGAAGCGGCGACGGCAGCCGATGAAGCGGCCGGCTCAGAAGAGATGAGCAAGTTGATGGAGCAGTACGACGAGAAGCAGGAAGCCGCGTCGCACAGCGAAATTATCGAAGTGACGGTGGTTGCCTACACCGAGCATGGCGTGGTTGTGGATACCGGGCAGAAGACTGAAGGGCTAATTCCAGCTGCGGAATTTTCGGAGACGGAGATTCCACGTCCCGAGCCAAACGCCAAGATCGAAGTACAAAGAACGGGTGAACGCAAAGACGGCTTCGAGATTCTGTCCTACCAAAAAGTTCTGCGCCGCCGGATGTGGGAAAAGCTGGAGGCGGCGTTCAAAGCGAAGGAAACGGTCAAGGGTAAGGTTGTAGACCGCATCAAGGGCGGGCTGGTGGTGGATATCGGCGTTCGCGCGTTCCTGCCCGGGTCGCAATACGATTTGCGGCCGACGGCCAACCTGGACGACTTGATGGGCCAGGAAATGGACGTGCGCATCACCAAGCTGAACCGGCGGCGTGGCAATGTGGTGGTCAGCCGGCGCGCGCTGCTGGAAGAAGGTCAACTTGCCAAGCGCGCGGAGTTGATGGAATCGCTGAAAGAAGGCCAAGTCGTTCACGGCCACGTGAAAAACGTGACGGAATACGGCGCGTTCGTCGATTTGGGCGGAATCGACGGGCTGCTGCACCTGACGGATTTGAGCTGGGGGCGCGTAAAACATCCTTCCGACATGCTGAAGCCGGATCAGGAGCTGGACGTTGTCATCCTGAAATTCGATAAGGATAAGCAGCGCATCTCGCTGGGCCTGAAACAACTGATTCCCGATCCGTGGGTGAATGCGTCCGAGAAATATCCCGCCGGCGGCAAAGTGAAGGGCAAAGTGGTTGGCGTGGTGGATTACGGCGTGTTCGTGGAGTTGGAGCAGGGCATTGAAGGGCTCGTACACGTTTCGGAGATGAGCTGGAACAAGAAGCCGACGCATCCATCAAAGCTCGTGAAGGTGGGCGATGAAGTGGATGTGGTGGTGCTGGATATCAAGCCGAGCGACCGCCGCGTTTCGCTCGGGATTAAACAGGCGCAACCCGATCCGTGGATGGTCATCGCGGAAAAATATCCGGTGGGCACAGTGGTGACGGGCAAGATTCGGAACATTGCGGAATTTGGCGCATTCGTGGAAATCGAGGACGGGTTTGACGGGCTGGTGCACGTCGGGGATGTGAGCTGGACCGGGCGAGTGAAGAATCCGCACGAGGTTTTCAAGAAGGGCGAAGACGTTACCGCCAAGGTTTTGAAGATTGATCCGGAAAACCGGCGGGTATCGCTGGGCATCAAGCAGGTCAATGATATCTGGGGCGACTGGTTCAAACAGCACAAAGTGGGGCAGATCGTGAAGGGCAAAGTTTCACGCATCGCCACGTTCGGAGCGTTCGTGGAACTGGGTGAGAATATCGAAGCGCTGTGTCACAACACCGAGATCGAGGAGCACAAGCGGCGGCGCGATGAAGGACCGGCGCCGATGCATCGCACCTCGACGGGGCCGCTGAAGAGCGCGGGGCCGCTAGAGCCGGGGAAAGAGTACGACTTCAAGATCGTGAAGATCAGCCCGGAAACGCGGCGCATTGGACTTAGCTACCGCGCGGCGGTGAAGCAAATTGAGCGGCGGGAGATCGATCAGTACAAGTCGACTTCGACGGGGAAGTCTTCATCGACGGCGACAATTGGCGATGCCCTCAAGTCAAAGCTGGGCCGGTAGCGGTTCAGCCACGAATATTTGACTCTAACCCAGTTGGACAATTGTATTTACGCGGGCCTATTTTAATGATAGGAAGGGTGCACCCAGTGGGCGGCGGTCCGCTCTAACCCTTTTTGTAACACCGATTTGAGGGGCCGCAAAGCGGTCAGAAGCCCGGTGGCAGGACCCCGCGGGGCGACGAGGTATAGGGATTATGACCAAGCATCCTACATTGACAAAGGCAGACCTGATCGAAGAGGTGCTGCGCATCTCCGAACTCCCGCGTAAGGAGTCCGAGACAATTGTGGAGACCATTTTCGAGAGCATCATCGAGGCCCTGCAAAAGGGCGACAAGATCGAGATTCGCGGATTTGGGAGCTTTCGCACCCGGCAGCGGCGCGGGCGCATCGGCCGTAACCCCAAGACGGGCGCGAAAGTGGATGTGCCACCCAAGAAGATCCCCTTCTTCAAGCCTAGTAAAGAACTGAAGGACTTCGTGAACAACTCGGAAGGCGACGCTACGGAAGCCGGCGCTTCTGCAGCTGCGGCAAGGCCCGCCACTTCGCTGCCTGGCGACGCCACTCGTTCCTGAAAACGCCTCTGAATTCATTTCCTGAATAAAAATCGTGGCTAGTGATGCGCGCGGCGTAAATGGATTGTGCGCTATGCTGTGCGAGCGTCTTTTTTTGAGGATGCCTAATGGACTATGTGTGGTCGCCGTGGCGCTACAAATACATTGCACAGGAGAACGACGAGAAGCACCCGAAGTGTATTTTCTGCGATGCTTTGGCGTGCAATGATGACGGTGCAGCGCTGATAGTTTATCGCGCTAAAAAAGTGTTCGTGATCCTGAATCGCTATCCCTATACATCCGGGCACGTGATGATCGTGCCGAATGCGCATGTCGCGCAATTGGCGTTATGCGATGCGGAGACGCTGGCGGAGATGATGCAGCTGGCGCAGCGGGTGGAGCAGGCCTATGTTGCGAACTACAACCCCGACGGAATGAATATTGGGATGAATCTGGGAAAAGCTGCCGGTGCGGGTGTTGCGGGGCATTTGCATCTGCATGCGCTGCCGCGATGGTTTGGGGACACAAATTTTATGACCGTAACGGGCGAGACGCGTGTGCATCCGGAAGACTTGCGTATGACTTTTGAGCGCTTGCGAAAAGCTTTGAATAGGACTTCAGCGGTTTAAGCGCGGAGAGAAGAACGAGTGGATCTTCAACTGAGTGAGGAGCAGTTGCTCCTGCAAAAAAGCGTCCGAGAATTCGCGGAATCGGAAGTACGGCCATTCGCGAAAGAGTTGGACGAGACCGGGCATTTCCCTCGTGAAATATTCAGGAAAGCGGCGGAATTGGGGTTGACCGGGATCGCTCTGCCGGAAAGCGAAGGCGGGGCGGGATTCGATCACATCGCGTATACCATCGTGATTGAGGAGATTTCACGGTGCTGCGCGTCCACAGGCGTGATTTTGTCGGTGCAAAATTCATTATACTGCGATCCGATCCACCGATTTGGCACGGCTGAACAGAAAGAGAAATTTCTTCTGCCCTTCGCGGGTGGAGAGAAAATCGGATGCTACGCGTTGACGGAGCCGCAGGCCGGTTCAAATGCCGCGGCCCTGCAAACGAAAGCGGTGCGCCAGGGTGACAGCTACGTTGTGAATGGCACCAAAGCATGGATCACCAATGGGGGCGCGGCGGATGCCGCCATCGTGTATGTGAACACCGATCCGGCCAAGGGAGAAAAAGGCATCACCGCGCTGGTCATTGAAAAAGGCACGCCGGGATTTCGCGTGGGCAAGGAAGAGAAAAAACTGGGGGTTAGCGCCACGGCTTGCAGCGAGCTGGTTTTCTCCGACTGCAAGGTGCCGGCCGCCAATCGCATCGGCGATGAAGGTGAGGGATACAAAGTGGCGCTGTCGACGTTGGATGGCGGAAGAATCGGTATCGCCGCGCAGGCGACCGGGATTGCGCAAGGCGCGTTTGAAGCAGCTTTGAAATATTCGCAGGAGCGCATGGCGTTTGGGAATCCGATTTCGCAATTTCAGGCCATCCAATTCATGCTGGCGGATATGGCTACGGAGATTGACGCCGCGCGGTTATTGATTCGCAAAGCGGCGTGGAAGCAGGACAGCGGGGCGAGATTCAGCATGGAGGCCGCAGTAGCAAAATTATTTGCCAGCGAGATGGCCACGCGGGTGACGCACAAGGCCATTCAGATTCACGGCGGAAATGGGTATAGCCGCGAATATCCGGTGGAGCGAAATTATCGTGACGCGCGCATCACAGAGATTTACGAAGGCACCAGCGAGATTCAGCGGTTGGTGATTGCCTCGTGGGTGTTGAGATCTGGAGGCTAGACGCTAGAGGCTGGAAGAAATCGTAATACTTTAATTATTCAGTAACTACAGTAATATTGCGCGCGTTCGAATGATTTTAGAATTGTCGGCCGCAGCGTTCGAATGAGCAAGGTCCATCGGTGATTTCCACGCGAGATTAATGTACAAGGAAAAACGCTTTAGCTAGGGAAGCCAACCGGTGGAGCGTCCATCTTTGCGATCGAGTCATAGTATCCTGAGTGTGTGTTGGAACTTGATTTTTCCCTCGCATTTGACGCCGCGAACGACGCAGAATTCTTTTCCGCATTACCATCCAAGCCTGCGGTTTGCTTGGTCGAATTAAATGATGCAACTGCTGAACCTCTGCTCATTCGTACTCAGGATTTACGACGCAGACTGCAACGGCTGCTTGGTCCGCCTGACTCCACAAGTAAACGGCTGAATCTGCGGGCGCTTGCTAGCGGAACCAAATATCGGCCGGTGGGTTCCACTTTCGAGCAGAGCCTCACGTATTACCAGCACGCTAAAAAACTGTTTCCGCAGCGCTATCGCGATTTGTTGCGGATGCGTCCTCCCGCGGTGCTTAAGGTGAGCTTACGGAATGCGTATCCGCGATGTTACGTGACGCGCCACATTTCGGTGGACATTGCGGGAGTGCCGACGGCCGGAAGTTATTACGGACCATTTCCTTCGCGTGGCGCCGCACTGGCATTTGCGAATCGCGCGCTGGATTTTTTCAAGGTGCGGCGCTGCCAGATAAAAATCCGGCGCGATCCCACGTTTCCAGGGTGTCTGTATTCGGAAATGAAAATGTGCCTGGCGCCTTGCTTTGCGGGGTGTTCGAAAGAGGAGTACGACGCGGAGGTGCAGCGCTTCGTGAAATTTCTGGAATCAAGCGGCGAGTCGCTGCGGGCGACATTTGAAAGCGAGCGTGAGCGTGCCAGTGACGACCTGGATTTCGAGCACGCGGCAGCGTTGCACAAGAAAGTCGAGAAACTGGACGAAGTGTTGCGCGGGCGCCCGGATTTGGCGCGGCGCATTCAGGCGTTGGACGCGGTGATTTTGCAACGCGGCGCGCGCGACCAGGTTGTCGCCGCTTATCGTGTTCAGGGCGGGGAACTTTGCGAGCCGTTTTTTTTGCCATTTAGGGAGATTGCCAGCCAGCCGCGTTCTGCCGAACAAATTTTTCGGAATTATCTCGATCCGGCGGCCGATTCGGTAGCTGCGACACAATTGCCAAATGCTTTCGCGAATGAGGTTGAACCAGCGGGCGCTTCGCAGCAGCTAGTGGAACACTTGCCGCTCTCCAAAGGGGAATTGAGTGAGCATTTGTGGCTGGTGGCACGCTGGTTTTACAGCAATCCGCGAACCGGCGAGATTTTCTTCCGCGAGAAAAATGACTGGCCTTATCGCAGGATTTTGCGGGCTTGTTCGCGGTTGCTGGCTCCGCCAGAACCGCCCAAGGAACCAACCGTGAATTCATGAAGCGGTCGGCCTGTTATACTTCGCGTCATCCCGAGCAAATTAGGAGTGATCCAAAAATTGAGAGCACAACGATGACAAGCTTTGCCACCGCTGAAGGGACACGCCGTTATGCGGCAAGATTTCCCAAGGCTGTTGAGGGCCACTTTCGTGAAGCGCAGAGGCTGGCGGTTTCGTCGCTGGGAATCGGGACTTATCTTGGGGACCCAGACGAAAAGACGGACCGGGGTTATACGGCAGCGATCGTGGAGGCGGCGCAAGGTGGCATCAACGTAATTGATGCGGCCATCAATTACAGGTTTCAGCGCAGCGAACGCAGCATCGGAGCAGCGCTGGCCGAGTTAGAAACCAAGGGCATCGCGCGCGACGAACTGATTTTATGCACCAAGGCCGGTTATCTGACGCCGGACGGCGCTATGCCCAGCGACCCGAATGAATATTTCTTTCGGGAGTACATTCAGCCGGGAGTGCTGGGCGCGAAAGACATTGTCGGCGGCGGCCATTGCATGACGCCGCGATTTCTGAAGAATCAATTAGGGCGCAGCCTGCGCAACATGCGCATGGACTGCGTGGACGTTTTTTATTTGCACAATCCTGAATCGCAGCTGGGGGAAGTCCCGAAGGCGGATTTTCTCGAGCGCCTTAGGGAAGCGTTTACGTTTTTGGAGTCCGCGGTGGTGGCTGGAGAAATTCAATATTACGGTGTGGCTACCTGGAATGCTTTTCGCCAGGAAGCCAGCGCGCGCGACTCCATGCAGCTCGCCGAACTAGTGCAGATTGCGCAGGAAATTGCCGGCGGGCGGCATCGTTTCCGGTTTGTGCAGTTGCCTTTTAATCTGGGAATGACGGAGGCGCTGACGCTGGGAAATCAAACGGTCGCGGGACGCAAACGCACGATAACAGAAGCCGCGGACGAGCTGGATATCACGCTGATCGCCAGCGCTTCTTTGCTGCAGGGGCAAGTGGCGCGCAACCTGCCGGAATTTGTAGCTGATGCGTTCGGATTGGAGAATGACGCGGAGAGAGCGCTGCAATTTGTGCGCTCCGCGCCAGGGATTACCACCGCGCTGGTGGGGATGTCGCGGTCAGAACATGCGCGAGCGAATACGCGGCTGTTGAAACTGCCGACCGCAACCGTGGATCAGTTCAGCAAACTTTTTGCTCGCGGCGAAAGCGCTTAACCGTGTGAGCCGATTTTACTTTTTGAGTGCGGGGACTTGTTTGGTGAGCCAGGTGGTGATGGCTTGATCCACTTCGCTTAATTTGCCGGTGAAAAAATGGTCGACTCCTTCAACGATTACGAGGCGGTTTTCGCCCGGCAACGACGGCACCAATTCTTCTACCTTGCGCACGTCGCCGTGTTCGTCATTGCTGCCATGAACGAAGAGCTTAGGCTTGGGGCATTCGAATAAAAACGATATATCGGAATTGTTTATCGGGAGACCCAGCGCGATTAATCGCGTCACTTCTGGAGCCGCGCATCCGATGCGAAGTCCCATGACAGAGCCGAAACTAAATCCCGCGACCAGCAAGGGCACGCCGGGGAATTCGGCGCTGAGAAATTGCAATGCGGTGCGGACGTCATCGCGCTCGCCGATGCCGCGATCGTGAACTCCCTCACTGAGCCCGGCGCCACGGAAATTGAAACGTAGGACTGGAGCACCGAGGGCGTCAACGGACTTGGCGACCTGAAAAACCACCTTGTTATGCATAGTGCCGCCGAAAAGCGGATGGGGATGACAGACAACCGCGGCAAACGCGGACGGAGTGGGGTTGCGCGGCGTCCACAGGACGGCCTCGAGGCGGCCTACCGGACCGGAAAGAAAAAGATTTCGTGAATCGTGATGGTGGGTCATTTCATTTGATCGCCGAATCGTTGCCAATAAATTAGACCGTAACAAAGAAGGAATGTCACTGCGAGGGTCTGCACATCGAAGATCGCAGGTCCCGCGACCAGCACGGATAGCACGCTTGCCAAGTCAGCTTTTGACTTCCCCGCGCATGCAGGGAGGCCCGCTCTGTGCCAAAGTGATACCCACTAGGCCCCGACACAACAATCGCGTTTTTCGCGTTGCAGTTTGCGGGTGGCGGTGTTAGCGTTCCTGCATTCCCGCCCAAGCTGAGGGAGCTTTATGAATAGTGCTGCGGACCGCCGCGAAGCTCGCCGATTTAACATGCACCTGCCGCTCAGCATTCTCCCGTGGGAGCAGAAGGGCAAGGAATTGCCGGTGGACATGCGGGATGTGAGTTACCGGGGCCTGTACTTTTTTGCGAGAGAAAAATTTGAAGCTGGCCGCGAAATCGCTTTTATCATTACCCTGCCGAAGGACATGTTGAAGTCTTCCGATGTAAAGATACGGTGCCGGGGCATGGTGGTGCGTGTCGATGAAGGCGAGAACGGGAAGACGGGCATCGCCGCAAAAATTGATCGCTACGAGTTTATTGCCTGCAGCGCAGTGGCTTGATTCCTTTCCAGCCAAAAACTCTCCTCAGTTCATAAATTCAACCGGGCTACGAGTACAATCTCTTTGACCAACGTTTGGGGGGAATTTATGTATCACTACGACGCCAAGCTGGCATTGGAAGAATTGCAGGAAGACGCGCTGCTGCCGCACCCGGTGAAATTGCGCGACATGATTTTACGCACAAAACTGGGACCTACCGAAGCGCAAGCGTTGAACCAGGAATTTCAAACTTACCTGACGCGTTTTGGCGAGCTGCAAAAAACGGCGCGCAGCGTGCTGGAGAAACTTGCCGCAGGCCAGCGCAAAGCGTCCTGATGCCATAATATAGATTCAGATATGCGACGGAACACCCTGATGATCGATGCGGATGACACGCTGTGGGAGAATAATGTTTTCTTTGAAAAGCTGATTGAGGATTTCATCACCCTGGTGGAGTCCTGCGGTTACACCCGCGCGTATATTCGCCACATTTTGAATGAAACGGAACGAAAAAATATCCGCCAATACGGCTACGGCGTGCGGTGCTTTGGACGCTCCCTGGAAGAAACATATATCAAGCTGGCGGAGCAAATGGCTTGCCACGACACAGTAAAGATTATTAAAGAGCGAGTGTTGGAGCTGGAACGCACCCCGCCAAAAATTATGGATGGCGTGCCGGAAACGCTCGCGTATCTTGCGGAGCGGCACCGCTTGATTTTGTTCAGCAAAGGCGAGGCCGCGGAACAAGCCGCGAAGGTGGAGCGCTCCGGACTGCAGGGGTTTTTTGAATTTATTGAGATCGTGCCGGAAAAAGATCATGAAACGTACGGCAAGTTGGTACATAAACACAAAATTGTGAAGTCCCAGGGCTGGATGATCGGCAATAGCCCGCGAAGTGATATTAATCCGGCCATGAAGATAGGATTGAATGCGGTGTACATACCGCACCAGGACACCTGGCAACTGGAGCATGAGCCGGTGGTGGCGGGGGCAGGGAAATTGGTGATCCTGCCGGCGTTCCGCGAATTGCGGACACATTTCTAGCGAACCTTTGCTAGAGGGTCCGGCAGCCAATGTTTCCATTCAGACGATCTGCTTTTGAAGCGCTGCTGCCCAAATTGGACGTTGAAGTTTGTCTCGAGCGCTCGCAATCTCTTTAGGCAGTAACGGGAGGTATTGATGGCCACCGCAACGTCGAGTCCTGCGCAAACGAACTGGCGTGATGAATGGTTTGAATTTGAAGACGCAACTTACCTGAATGTGGCGGGCAACGCTCCTATGCCGAAGACCTCATTGAAGGCCGCGCAAGGTGCAATTGAATGGAAGAAATTTCCGCAACGTGTACCCGACGAGGCTTATTTCCATGTGCCGAATCGCATTCGCGCTTCGATTGCGCAATTGATTGGGGCGCGCCCGGAGGAAATCGCGCTTACTACTGGTGCGAGCACGGGAATGGCCTCGGTGGCGTACGGGTTGAGCTGGAAACCGGGAGACGAAGTGATCACTGCGCAAGGGGAGTTTCCTTTGCAATACACCACCTGGCGGCCGATGGAGAAGCGCGAGCGCATTGCGCTGAAAATCGTAGCGCCCAGCGACCGGTTTATCAGCGCGGACGATTTGATTGCTGCACTGTCGCCGAAGACGAAATTGGTGTCGGTCAGCATGGTGCGCTTCGACGATGGCTCGATGATCGACGCGCCGCGGCTGGCGGTGGCATGTCACGCGCAAGGCACGTTGTTGCTGCTGGACGCCAGCCAGTGTTGCGGCGCTATTCCCATGGACGTGACGCAACTGGGCGCCGATTTTATCGTGTGCGCCGGTTATAAATGGCTGCTAAGCCCGTACGGCACAGGATTTTTCTGGGCCAAGAGCGAACACATGACCAACATGAGGCCGGGTCCGTATTATTGGACAGCGGCGGAAGGCGCGAGTCACTTCGCCTCCATGGTAATGCCAGATCCCAAGATGGCGCCGGGCGCGCGGCGTTGGGACTCCGCGGAGACCGCCAGCTACTTTAATTTGTCGGCCATGGCGGTGTCGTTGGAGTTGGTGCTACGAATGAAACCAGAGACGGTCGAAGCGCATAACCGCGGGCTGATGGAGTTGATGTTTGAGCGCTTGCCGAAGGATCGGTGCGTGCCGGCCAGTCCGCTTGATGCGGCGCGGCGCGGACCGTATGCGTGTTTTGCTGCGCGAACAGCGGAAAAAACGGCGGTGTTATATGAGAAGCTGCGGGCAAATAATGTGTTCGTGAGCTTGCGTGAAGGAAATTTGCGGATATCGCCGCACTTGTTTAATACCGAGCGCGATATCGATAAGCTGATTGCGGTGGTTACTGCGTGAGGCGCGGCGCTGGCCGCGGAAAGATGAAGACGCAGCGCTAGTTGTCGCTGCTTGGGGCGCGAAATGGGATATGCACGATGGCTTCGAGGTCGACGGGCGTGCCTTGCCGCGTTGCGGGTCTGAACTTCCACTGGCTTAGGGCTTCCATGGCATTGGCATCGAGTTGCTGATCCAGGCCTCGAACCAATTCGACGCTGTCGACTGAGCCGTCAGCGCGAATCACCGCGTAAAGTACGACTTCTCCTTCTACATGCTCGTTGATTAAAGTGGGCGGATATCTGGGATCGCTCTTTTTGATTGGCGACGGACCCGACAAGTCAGCGGATGTTACGCGTGGGGCGAAACTCGACGAACGGAGCTCCGAGAAATTCAGGATCCAGCTGCCCGTTGCGCTGTTGAGGTTGGGCATGTTGACCAACATGGTGTACATCTTTTTCGCGGCAAAGACTTGTTCGGGTTTTGCCCCGGGGGGGAGCGCGGCGAAATTTGGGGGGCCGGTTCGATCCGGCGCTTCGGCGATTCGCGCGCGCGGATCGATTTTTGTTCCCAGCCGGTGAGGCGCGGCTGGATCAATCTTGGGCTGCGGGTTGACGGATAAACCGGACATGTTCTTTGGCGTAGGGTTGCCGCCGGTGATGCTTACCGCGGTCGAGTTCGTTCCCGCAGTATTTCCAGAAGCAGAACCGCCGGAACTTTCGGCCGCACCGCCAACACCGCCGTTATTATTTTCGAGGGGCGAAGGTTTGCCGCCAAGAACGCCGGGTGGTTTGCCTTCGGGAGAAATAACGACGTGCGCGGCGAGATTTCCTTGCGGCGGGGCGGTGGGCGGAGCAGGCCCAGGCGTTGCGGAAAGTGCGATGAGGGTAGAGGCGTTGGGGTTGATGGAGTATTGATGAGCGAATTCGGGCGCCGGCCCGGCATCGCTTGTTGACGAGCGCTGTTGCGCAACGCGCGGCGCAGCGCCGGCATTCAACTCCAACTTGGGACGAGCAGGCGCGTTCGAATTTACGGCTAGCGTGATTTCCGCGGAAGGGCCGTCAGTCACCGGAACATCGGGTAGCGCCGCAGCTTTCACAGCGGCCATGCGGTGTTCGCGTGGATGAAGCTGAGCTAGCGTCTGTTCGGTGATTTCCATGCGCGGCTTCGCGGGAACGGCACTCTGCTGCAACAAAACAATATTGGGCAAACTGGGAAGAATTTTGGGCGGAACTATTCGGGCGGCGGTGTTGATCAAAGTTTGCCGGGGGTGCGTTGGCGCGATGGGGTCGGTGAAAATGCGCTGGCGAGGATGGAACGCTTCGGCGCCCTCGCGGGCGATGGGCTTGGCGACCTCGCCACGCGGGCTTGGAGTTGCGGGCGCTGACGAAAGTCTTAGCGGCGGGAAGTCATTGATGGGGCCGGACCAGGTAAGTTGAAAATTTTCAAAGGCGGGATTTTTGCGCGGTGTTGCGGGTAGGTCTGGCCAGGGTGTGAGCAGAAAAACAATGTGCCAGAGGGCGGCTGCGAATACGGCGGCGCGTGGGATGCGGCCTTCGACCGAACAATCTCTGAAAATATTTTTGCTTACAAAGTTTTTTCTTGGGGTGGGGCCGGTGAGGAGTGCGTGGATGCTGCTTCCGAGACTTTGCTGGAAGCTGTTCCAGCGGACTTCGAACTGCGGGCCCGCAGCTGAGGGGGACTCCTTACGCGCAACAAAGGCGCCTTGTGGTCCCAACAGACTCAATGAATTGCTAGCTTGACCAAATGACATGCGCTCTCGATTATAGCTTGGTGCTCGCTGGTAAATTTCGCGTCTTCATTCGCGACTGCGTTTTGCAACTTTACTTTGCAGAGCGAATAGAGTCAAAAGCCCCACCCGCCAGGGCGGGTAAACCCTAAAGTCCGAGGGTGGGGCGCCCTCCGCGTTTCGGAGTGCTTGCTGGGTCTCGACCGGGCATTGCGAACGGATGTCTTGCGAAGCTCGAGGTCATCCGAAGATAGATGTGTGGGCAGCGCTACGGGTTATCCGCGGTCGCGATGGATTGGATGCCTTGCTCGCGGCGATAAAAGCTGAGGGCACCGTCACCCTGGCGCACCAGGCGGACACGCTTCAGAGTGTTGAAGGATTCGGGCAGATCGAAAGTTTTGCGATGCTCGACGATTACGATTCCCCGGTGGTTGAGAACGTTGGAGACGCCGACTTTTTGCAACACCCGGGAATAGTCCGCGCTGGCGGCGTATGGCGGATCGATGAAGATGTAATCGTAAGGGGGATCGCCGGCTTTTACTTTGGCTTCCAAAGTTTCCAGGCCGCGAATGGCGTCCGCGCAGATGACTGTCACTCCGGACTGCACTTTTAGAGCGGCGAGATTTTTGCGAATGAGCGCGGCGCTGGGTGCGTGATTTTCGATGAAGGAAACGTACTCAGCGCCACGGCTTAGGGCTTCGATTCCCACGGCGCCGGTTCCGGCGAACACATCAAGGTAGCGCGAGTCCTGAATTCCTGCGCCCAGCACGTTGAAAAGTGTTTCGCGCAAGCGGTCGCTGGTGGGGCGTAGCGCCAGGCCTTTGGGAGTTTTCAGTATGCGGCTGCGGTAGGTTCCAGCGATGACGCGCATAATTTATTTCTCACCCTAAAAATTTCAGCCGATGCGTGCCAGATGGTAGCGGCGTTGCCAGTTTTGCGGTAGCGATCGCTGCACGGCGCGCAGCTCAGCGGCTCGCTCGGGATCGTCGGCGAGCGCAAAGGCTTCGCGACGCGCCAGTTCGAGCAACTCGCGGTCGCGTAACGGACTTGCGATGTGAAAGCCCATGTCGCCGGATTGGCGTGTACCGAAAAATTCGCCCGGTCCGCGCAACCGCAAATCGGTTTCCGCGATTTCGAATCCGTTGGCGGTGCGCACCATCGTTTCGAGGCGCGCCCGCGCTAGTTCGGTCAGGTACGGCGGCGCCATCAAAATGCAGTGAGACTTGGCGGCGCCACGTCCGATGCGTCCGCGCAATTGATGCAGCTGCGACAATCCAAAGCGCTCGGCATGCTCGATGACCATAACGGTGGCATTGGGGACATCGACGCCGACTTCTACAACGGTGGTGGCCACCAGAATTTGGACCTCGTTCTTACGGAACTGCTGCATGACGGTTTCTTTTTCTTCGCTAGAGAGGCGGCCATGCAAAAGGCCGAGTTTCAGTTTGGGGAATACTTCGCGGGAGAGGCGTTCGAATTCCTCAATGGCGGCTTTCAATTCGAGTTTCGATTCCTCGATAACGGGATAGACGACGTAGGCCTGATGACCGGCGTTTACTTCTCTGCGCACAAATTCCCATACTCCCGGAAGATGCGGCTGCGTGGTCATGCGTGTTTCGATGGGTGTGCGGCCGGGAGGCAGCTCGTCGATGATGGAGACATCGAGATCACCGTACAGCGTGAGAGAAAGGGTGCGGGGAATCGGGGTGGCAGTTAGCACCAACACATGCGGCGCGTGCCCGTGCGCCAACGATTTATCCATCAGGCGCTTGCGCTGCAACACGCCGAAGCGGTGCTGCTCGTCGACGGCGACAAAACCGAGGCGCGCGAATTCGACTTTGTCTTCGATGAGGGCGTGAGTGCCGAAGACTAGTTTGGCTTCACCGGTGCGAATACTTTCGAGCACGGCAGTTTTGTCGCGAAACTTCAAGCCACTGATCAACAATTCAACGCGATAACCGGCGGGAGCAAGAATTCTTTTCGCGGCGAGGTAATGCTGCACGGCAAGAATTTCGGTGGGAGCCATTAGGGCGGCTTGCAGTCCATTTTCAATGGCGATTACCGCGGCTTGCAGAGCGATGATGGTTTTGCCGCTGCCAACGTCACCCTGCAAGAGGCGATTCATGGGCGCGGGCTTTTCCAGATCGGCGGCAATTTCCGCCAGCACGCGTTTCTGAGCTGCGGTGGGCTTGAACGGCAGAATGCGTTTCAGCGCTTCGCGGATATTATCTTCGCGGAGGCGAAAAACGATGGCCTTTTCCTTGCGGCTGGTCTTGCGATCCAGGCCCAAGCTCAATTGGTAAAGAAAAAATTCTTCAAAAATCAATCGTTGTTGGGCGGGCGAGCGGAAGGTGTTGAGGGCGTCGAGAGACTCATTTGCGGGCGGGAAATGTGTATGAATCAGCGCCTCGCGGCGCGAGGGGTAAGAAAGACGCTCGCGCAATTCGGCGGGCAGCACGTCTGGCATATTTGGGTCGAGCAGATCGAGCGCGGCATAAATAGCGCGACGAATGGCACGGGATCCAAAGGTGCCGATGGCTTCATAAATGGGGACGATGCGGCCGACCTCGGTGGAGTCCATTTCATCGCTGGTCATCTCCATCTGCGGATTGACCATTTCAATGCGCGCGGGACGGAGCTTATCTATCTCGGCCTTGCCATGAAGAATCAGTGTTTGACCGGGTTTGAGGCGGCCCTCCAAATAGCCACCGTGAAAAAATTTGCAAGGGAGTTGGCCAGTGGCATCGCCGACCAGCAGATGAAAAACTGCGTCACGTCCGCGCATGGTGCGCACCGCCTGGCCACTCATGACCTGCGCGCGGACGGTGTAAATCCCGTTGGGCTGAATGTCTCTTACATTGGAAAAATGGATGCGGTCTTCGTAACGGAAAGGCAGGTAGGTGAGCAGGTCTTCGAGCGTGTGGATTCCGTGCTTGGCCAACAATTCCGCTCGTTGCGGGCCGACGCCCTTGATCATGCGTACATCAGTGGTTGGGGTTTGCGTGGGCACGATGGAAAGTGTTCGAGTTGTGAACGCCGGATACGATTCCGCTCCTAAGATTTGCACAGTAACGGCAAAATAACTCCATCTTTTATACCATTATGCCTAGACCGCACCGCGATAAGTCGCTGTACAGGCGAAACTTGCGCTGATTTCGCGCGTACTCTAGAGTGATGGCGCTGCGCATTTATTATGTGTACCTGTTAAAGGAACCGACTCTGTTTGTAGCTAGCCAAAATCCCACCTGCAATTACGCTGCGTGGGGTACCCTCGTTACCCAGAAAGCTCGAAATTGCTCCTGCGAAATTCACTGATGCAGAGATTAGATTCTGGAATGAGCCCGTGGAGGTTTCGTGTCGACTGACCGTTTAACGTCTGCGAACAAACTTGCGTTACTGCTGTGGGTGGTCGCCGGAATTGCCGGCGCGTTGTTTGCGCATAAATATTATTTCCGCGCGTTTCCAGAAGCGTCGGTGAATTTCAAGGTGTCGCGTGGAGAAGCTCTAACACACGCAAAAGAGTTTTTGGCGAGCGAGGGCCAGGACGCCGCCAGTTATCAGTCCGCTATCGTTTTTAACGTAGACGACAACGCGAAAACATATCTGGAACGTGAAACCGGGCTGGAGCAAGCCAACCGGCTGATGTCTTCGGAGCTGAATATCTGGTATTGGGATGTGCGTTTTTTCAAACCGCAACAGGAAGAGGAATTTCACGTACGGGTGAGTCCCGCGGGCCAGGTGGTGGGCTACGAGCACCACGTGGAAGAAGCCAGAGCAGGAGCAACGCTGGAGCGCGCCGCCGCTCAATACGATGCTGAAAATTTTCTTGAAAGCAAATTGGGTATCAAGTCGGGCTGGGATCTCTTACCGGAGGAAATAAATTCGGTGAAAAGACCGAACCGGCTGGACTGGTCATTCACCTGGGAAAAGCATGGGTTTCGCGCCAAGGGCGCGCCGTACCGGCTGAATGTGGTACTGCAAGGCGATCAGATCGGAAAGAGCGAAGAATATCTGAAGGTGCCCGAAGCGTGGGAGCGCAGCTATGCGCAATTGCGCTCGACGAACCTGCTGTACAACCAGATCGCGATTATCCCGTACGTTTTGCTGATGGGCAGCGCGCTGTGGCTGGGAATTTCGCTGTGGCGTAAAGGGCAAGCCGACTGGATAGGGGCGATAAAGTTGGGCGCCCTGGTGGCGGCGCTGTATTTTTTCATGCAGCTCAATCAGTGGCAATCGACGCGGGCAAATTACGATACCCACGCTTCTTATGGAAGTTTTGTCGCCCTGCAAATTCTCTTGACCATATTGCTGGCGATTGGCACGGCGCTGACGGTCACGATGGTGTTACCAGGGGCGGAGCCCCTGTATCGCGCGACGCAGCCAGACCGCCTACAACTCGGCAAAGCATTTACTTTGCGCGGGCTGCAGTCGAAGGAATTTTTTTCCGCTGCGGTGGTGGGCTTGTCGCTGGCGGCGGCGCACATCGGTTTCATCGTGGCGTTTTATATGTTCGGCAGCAAAGTGGGGGTCTGGGCGCCACAGGATTTGAATTATTCGGACGCGGTGAACACCTCTTTTCCGTGGATCGCGGGAGTCGCGATTGGGTTGCTGGCGTCGACCAGCGAAGAATTTCTCTTCCGCTTATTCGCCATACCTTTCGTGGGGCGTTTGACCAAATCACGCGTGCTGGCAATTATTCTGCCGGCATTTTCGTGGAGCTTCCTGCATAGCGCATATCCACAGGAACCTGGTTATACCCGCGGAATTGAAGTGGGAATTATCGGCATCGTGGCCGGAATCGTGATGCTGCATTGGGGCGTTCTGGCGACACTTATCTGGCACTACACGGTTGATGCTTCGCTGGTGGGCCTGCTGCTGGTGCGCTCCAACAGCTTGTATTTCAAAATTTCGGGCGTGATTGTCGGCGCCGCGGCGCTGGCCCCGTTGATCTTTTCGGGGGTGGCGTATTTGAGGCGAGGTCATTTCGCGCCGGTGGATGATTTGTTGAATCGAGCGGTATCCGCTCCGGACATTAGTGCGGTGGATGAAGTCGCTGAAGAGCTTGCGCCTTCAGGAAAGGCGCGCGTATACCAGGCGCTTACACCGGGGCTGATTGGCGTCCTTGCGGCTTGCCTGGTGATTGGGGGTCTGTTGGCCTGGCGCTTCAAAGAAGCTGCGATCGGAGATTACTTGAAGCTTTCGGTTAATGCGCGGACGGCGCTTACCGATGCGGATGAAGTTCTTCGTCACCGCGGGATAGATCCGAGGACTTACCATCACGCGGTGTTACTCGCCAATACTACTGATCCGGTGACGAATGAATTCCTGCGCGAGCGCATCGGTGTCGACAGAGTGAATGAAATTTACGACCAGGAAGTGCCCGGGGCGCTTTGGAGAGTTCGCTATTTTCGCGACAGCCAACCGGAAGAATTCGCGGTGGTGCTGCGCCCGAATGGCGCGCTGCATTCCGTGCATCACATTTTGAGCGAAGACGCTCCTGGCAGCACCCTCAGCAAAGACCAGGCCGTGAAGCGCGCGGAAGATTATCTCCGCAACACGCAGCATATTGATCTGGCCCAATGGGCGCTGATCGAAGCCAAGTCCGACAAACATCCGCATCGGGTGGACCACCAACTCACCTGGGAACAAAGTCGCGCGCTCGTTGACTCGGGGACCCAGACTGATTCCAGATCATACGCCCACGCGCGCATCGAAGTAGCGGTTCTCGGCGACGAAGTGGCCAACTATCGCACGTACATAAAAATTCCCGATGAGTGGAGGCGTAGACAGTCGGAGTTGACGCTCCCCCGGGTACTGATTTCGATGGTGCTGCCGATTCTGGTTTTGGGCGGCTTCATGGTGGTGGCGCTGATTGTCTTCCTGAAAAATTTACGCTCGGAGGATGCGCATTCCATTCCCTGGCGACGTCTGGCGGCCTGGGGCGTGTGGGGGCTGGCGGCGTACCTGATTATTTTTGCTTTCGGCGATCGCATCGCCAGCTTTTTGAACGCGTATCAGACGGCCATTCCATTGAAGACCATGCTTGTGGGAATCGCCATCGGCGCGGTGCTGGGAGCGGCCGTGTATTTCTCCGGAATCGTGCTGCTTTTTGGCATGGCTTGGTACTTCGCCCGGCGGGCATTCGGTGAAGAGCGCTTGCCCGGCTGGACGGGCATGCCGCCGGCGTATTACCGCGACGCGGTATTGACGGGCTTGGGCGGCACGGCGGCATTGATCGGATTTAGCCGCCTGATTGCGGCTCTGTCGGCCCACTGGCCCACCGTTCATCGTGCTATTGAAGCTTCGTTTAGCGGCGACTTTGATTCGACGCTACCAGCGGCGGCGATTTTTGGCACGGTGTTGCTCAGGACGTTGATGTACACCGGGCTGGTGGGGCTGTGCGCTTCCTTTGTGGCCACCAATGTTAAGCAGCCCTGGCTGAGGTTATTGCTTTTTCTTAGCGCCGCGTTGGCAACCGTGGGCACGGCCTGGGGGACGCCTGCGGATTTCGCCAAACAGTTCCTCGCCGGGGCTCTCCTACTCGGGTTGTTGGTGTTCGGCATAACGCGGGTAGTGCGCTTTAACCTGCTCGGTTATTACCTGGTGGTGGCGGGAACTTCGCTGCTGGCAGCGGCGGCAAAACTGGTTTCTCAACCGGACGGTTTCTACCGCGGCAATGGTTACTCGGTTTTCCTGATCTTAGCTGGTGTGCTGGCTTGGCCGCTAGCGGCCTGGAACACGCGAACTGCTCGCGAACGGGTCTAGACCCTAAGGCCGGAGATTTTACATTCCCTTAAGAAAATAAAGGATTTTCGCCTTTTAGATGCAATAAATAAAAGAAACAAAACACTCCATTCCTGCGTTGTTTATTCAGGAAGCGATGCTCACCCACGAGGTAGCGGCCCGTCCAAACAGGGTGGTCGCACGGGTCTTCCGTGTTGGCCTAATGAAGAAACTTGGATTATCGTGTAGTGGCGCACGTCACGACACGTTTTCAGGGACGGCACGCGAACAGAAGGCGAAGAATGTCGCTTCCACGATGGGTTTTGGCTGTGGCCGGTGAAGCTGGAGGCGCGGGCGGCGGAGACGCAGCCCTGGGCGCGGTGACATCTCTGCCGAACCTCGACGACCGGGCCTTGGTGGTGGAAGCCCAGGTGGGCAACCGGGCTGCCTTCGAGGAGCTTGTTCACCGGTATGACCGGGACGTTTTGCGGCTGGCGCTGAATTTGATGAAGCGCCCGGAAGACGCGCGGGACGTCTATCAAGAAGCGTTTCTGAAGGTTTACCGCAACCTGCATCGATTCCGTTTTGAATGCAGTTTTTATACCTGGCTGTACCGCATCGTCACCAACGTGTGCCTCGACCATCTGCGGCGCCGGCAAGCGCGGCCCGAGGATCAATCGCCGGAAGTGAATCACGGGCACAATGATGAAGGCATCACCGACTTCTTCGAGCGGCAGCGTGAACACCGGCCGACGCTCGATCCTGAACGCACTATGTTTGGACTAGAGATAAAGGCGCGAATCGCGACGGCCATGGAACGCCTTTCGCCTCGCGAGCGCATCGTATTTGAGATGAAGCACTATCAGGGGTTGAAGCTGCGGGCTATCGGAGATGCACTGGGAACCACCGAAGAAACGGTGAAGAACTCGCTGTTCCGGGCGACACGCAAGCTGCGGCATGAATTAGGAGAACTACGATGAACGCGGCGGAAAAAAAGTCGCGTTGTGCCAACATTGCTCCGATCCTGGTTTTCTATGCCTGCGACGAGGTTAGCGAGAACGAACGCAAACTGATCGATGAGCATCTTGCGGCATGCGTTTCGTGCGCGGAACAACTCGCAGGTGAGCGAGCGTTGTGGGAGGCGATGAACGCCGCGAATCCGCCGGAGGGGGAACTCAAATCCGCGGACACGCTGTTGTCGCAGTGCCGGAGCCAACTGGCGGAAACGCTGGACGATCTTTCGGTGACCCCGGTGCGTGAGCATTGGCAGCCGTTTGGCTGGGTGCACCGGTGGATGGCGTTGCGTCCGGCTTGGAGCGGCGCAATGTTGATTTTCCTCGGCGTTTTGTTGGGTGCTGAAGTCATGCCCTGGCTGCAGAGTGGACTTCCCGGCAACAGCAACGGCCGCGCTGTAAACGTCCTGGCTTCGCAAAAACTTACCGACGATCAGCTTTCAAAAATGGCGGTGGCGGGAATTAATCTTGCGCCGTGGCCCAATGCCGCGCCCGGTACGGTGCAACTGCAACTGCGCGCTGAGCAGCCCATGGTGCTTTCTGGCAACGTGGATGACAGCAACATGCGCCGGGTGCTCACGTACGTGGTGGAAAACGGCGAGCGCTTTGATGCTGGTGTGCGGCTGGATTGTCTGGATGCGCTCAAAGCGCAGGCGCGAGATGCGCAAGTTCGTAAGGCGCTTTTACTGGCCGCGCGCAAAGATCAGAATCCCGCGGTGCGCATGAAGGCACTCGAAGCGCTGAAGGGTTCGGCTGCGGATGACGCCGTTCGAGAAGCCATGCTGGATGCGCTGGCGCACGATGCGAATCCCGGAGTGCGCGTGGAAGTTGTGAATATGCTGGTGCACTCGCTGGAGCATGAGTCGCGTGACTCGGTGGTTTCATATCCCAAAATTGCGGGCGCGCCAGAAAATTTGGACGACCAGTCTGATGACGTGGAGATGAATTCGTCCAGCGAATCCATCGCGACGATATCGAACGCTTCGGTGGAAAAAGTGATTCGCACCCTGGAAGAACTGCAAAAACGGGATCCCAGCCGTTATGTGCGGCTGCGTAGCGCGGCCGCGTTGCGGCAGATCGGGCCACGAGAACCTCAGTAGTGATCAGCGGGATTTAGTTCATCGATGAAAGCTTCTTCCCATTACAAACGTGAGTGTAAAGGCGGGAACTTTCGCGGTGCGCCATGGCTGTGCGGATTGGCGATTGTTCTTTGTGTCGCTGCGTTTGCAATTCGCGGCTGGGCCACCGTGGAGCTGGATCCTCTCGAGCATACCAAACCTGGTGATCCTGGACCGCCGCACGCCTTCGACCAGCGCACCGGTATTCTTGAAACCCAAGATGGGTTGACGTTGCGGCTCAGCGCGGATCTGGGCTCCGTGCGTATTGTTACGTTGGAAGCGGGCGCGGCTCCGGCGGTGCGCTACACCGTGCACATCGAGACGGATGCGCGAGCGCCACAGGCTCAGGCGCTGCTGGATAAATATGTTCTGCGCGCCAAAGCGACTCCTGCGGGCGTGGAGATTGAAGGGGCGTTGCCTCCACAGGCGGCGCGAGCAGCGGCATCCGGCGCGCAATTTTGGCTGCAATTTGAAATTGCCGTGCCTGCGGGATATAGCCTCGACGTGAACACCGAGGCAGGCGACATTGAAACTCAGGATATTGGCGGCACGGCGACGCTGATCACGCAAGGAGGAAATATCCGCACCGGGCGCATTGGCGTCGACGGCTTGCAGCACGCCGAGCACCACATGCACCATGGCAACACTGGCAATTCTCCCCGGGGCTTATCCAAACTGCGAACCGGCGGCGGGCACATCCAAGTGCTGGACGTGGCGGGCAATTTGAACGTGTTTACCGGCGGCGGACACATCAATGTCGGCAACGTGACGGGTGACGCCACGCTGCGCAGTGGTGGTGGGCATATTCGCGCGGGCGCCATTGGCGGGCGCGCCGATCTGGACACCGACGGCGGAAACATTACCGTTGGGCACGCGGGCAGTTTCGTAAATGTGCGCACCGGCGGCGGACAGATTGATTTTGGCGAGGTGCGCGGTTCGGTGCACGCCCAAACGGGTGGCGGCGGGATTCGAATTATGTATGTTGCCGGGCCCATGGAAGTGGAATCCAGCGGCGGCAGCATTTGCCTGACGCGCGTTGCGGGCGCAGTGCAGGCGGCCACCGCAGATGGAACGATTACTGCATGGATTAATCCCTCAAGTGGACCCGATAGCGGGTCCGGCGGTGCAGCAAACGGTTTGCCCGGCGGGGCATCTGCAAATCCCGTGACCGTACAACTTGCGGGAGCCTCGCAACTGGCTTCCGGAAATGGCGACATTATAGTTTTTTTGCCGCGTAACCTCGCGGTGAATATCGACGCGGTGGTAGCTAAAGGCGGCGAACACCGCATCGAAGCCGATCCCGCGCTGCATTTAAGTTTTCAAACCACGGAGTCCAATAACACGGCGGTACATGCCACGGGTGTGTTGAACGGCGGGGGCATCCCGTTGAAGCTGCGCACCTCGGCGGGAAAGATTCGATTGCAATTCCTGGATGCCGATCCCTCCCTGCGGGAATCTCAGATCCGCGAACAGCAGGAACGTTTGCGTGTCGTGGATGTGGCTCAGCCGACGCAGCCGGTTGCTCCGGCACCATCGCAGACACCACAACAAGCTGATTCGCAAAGGGACTGGTTGGAAAGCTGGATGGGCAAACTGGAAGTAGCGGTCACCGGAGGCTTGCGCGAGGATGCTGACGATTTTCGCAACCGCCTTACGTATTCGCCTCATCCGGTTTATCCGGAGCTGGCGCAACGCGTGGGCATTCAGGGAGTAGTGAAGTTGCAGGTGCGGGTGCAGAAAGACGGGCGCGTGGAAGTATTGAAATTGCTGCAGGGCGAGCCGGCACTGGCAGAAGCGGCAATCACCGCCGTGAAACAGTGGCGAGGCAAACCGGCATGGATCAATGGGAAACAAGTGGAGGTGGTTTCGACGGTGACATTTAATTTTCAGCTGAATTGAGTTTGAGGGCGCAGTAATTTGCGCGGCTTTCGCGATATTTAGATTTGTTCGGGTGCAGGTTGTAGTTTCGCGGTGCGGTCCGGGTCCGGCGTAAAAATCGAAGGGGGTAAAGACGATGCTTCGACATGCGTTGCGCGCAGCTTTAATTCTATCTGTGGCGGGTGCGGCCTGGGCCGCTTCCGGTTTGGCGATGAGTAAGGATTTCGATCAGAGTTACCCGCTGCAACCGGGGGGCACATTTGAATTACAAAATGTGAACGGCACGGTGGAAGTGGAAGGCTGGGACCGCGACGCTATTGAAGTTCACGCGGTGAAGACGGCCAAGAGCAAGGAGTCGGATCTGGATCGCGTGTCGATTGAAGTGGACGCAAAACCGCGCGCGGTGTCTGTCGTGACGCGCTATCCGCAGAACGCCGGCGTTGAAGTCGCGGTGGAATACGTGATTCACGTGCCGCACAGCGCACATGTGGAGCATCTGGGAACGGTGAACGGCACGCTGCGTATCGCGGGCGTGGATGTCATTGAGGACCTCCATACCGTCAACGGAAACATTGAGGTGTATGAAGGTGGCGGCTCCGTTCATGCGCACACTACGAATGGCAACGTGCATCTGGAGCTTGCGCATCTGGGCGCCACTCGAGACGAGAAGGGCGAAGCCACGGCCGAAACGACTAACGGTTCTTTACTGCTGGCCGTGCCTTCAGACGTGCAGGCAAATTTGGACGCACGCTGCTTAAATGGAAATTTTTCTTCGGAGCTGCCGCTCGCGCTCGAAAGTTCGCTGCACCCGCGGGAAATACACGGAAAGTTGGGCAAGGGCGGGGCGCCCATTCATTTGCGTACCGTGAACGGTGGGATTCGCGTAGTGGTGTTGAGGTCAACGGTTTAGCTTTTGCTGCGTCTAAACTCGCAGAAGCTATTTTTTTGGAGGAAAGATTCATGAATAAGCGCATATGGACTATTGCAGGCGGCACTGCCGCACTCTGCACGGCATTGATAGCGGCGCCGGGATTTACGGCCGCTCAACATGCGCACGTGGTTGGTGCTCAGGAGATGGCTGAGCCGCAGGTGCGCGATTTCAACGTAATATTCGGGGACGAAGGCGGGAGCTGGCTGGGCGTGGAGACCCGGGAGGTTACCAGCGATAACGCCAAGGAATTAAAACTGCCAAGCGAACGCGGCGTGGTGCTGGGCAGAATTGCTCCTGACAGTCCCGCATCAAAATCCGGACTTCGCGAAAATGATGTGGTTACGGAAATCAATGGGCAGCAAGTGGAAGGCGCGATGCAATTTCGACGCATGATTCGGGAAATTCCTGCAGGACGGAGCGTGCAACTTACGGTGTGGCGAGACGGACGCACCCAGAAGATCAACGTCACCCTGGGCCAGGCTGAAGAATTGAGACAGAACATGACTAGAGTGGCGCCCGGTATGCCTGGGACGTTCGCGTTTCGCATGCCGGACTTATCGGACATGCCGGACCTTCCCGAAGTGGCGGAGATTCCGGGGATGCCGTCGACGGAATGGGGTGGCCCAATGGTTTACGCCGGCCGTCCGCGATTGGGCATTGACGCCGAGGACCTCGTTGGACAGCTAGGATCATTTTTTGGCGCGCCCGACGGTGAGGGCATTCTGGTGCGATCCGTGAATTCGGGTTCACCGGCGGAGAAGGGCGGAATAAAGGCCGGCGATGTCATCACCTCGCTGAATGGCGAGCGTATTCGTACGGTGGGAGACTTGCGTCAAAAGCTCGCGGCACAACACGGCGAGAAAGATAAAGATGCGGAGAACAAAGACAAGGACAACAAGGACAAAACCCGTACGGTAAAGCTCGGCGTGCTGCGCAATAAAAGCGAAATTTCACTCAACGTGGAGCTACCTGCACCTGCAACGTCGACAAGACACGTTATCGGACGTCGCACAAATATCTAAACAGCAAAACCAGGAAAACCCCGGACATTTTTACGTCCGGGCTTTTTCATTTTCAGATGCATCGCTGATTTAACAGCGCACTGATCAGGATTTTTCGCTGCCACGATATTTCTTGGCAAGGCGAACTGGCCTTCGCAGCGCTGCGAAGCGCCCGCCATGTTTGTTTTCCACGCCGGCCGGCCAATCTTCCTGGGTGGGCGAGAAGGTAAGACGAAGCAAGTAACCTAATCCTGCAACTACGCTCCCACGCATGCGCACACGATACAGAGCGCGCGCGAATAATCCCGGCGGTGTCTGCCCAGCCGAAGGTAACCAGGTCGCAATTTTCGCACCAAGTTGCGAGGCCGTTCGATCCGATTGCAACGTCGTCTGTACACTTTGCGGTAGAGCCGCGTGGAGCAGATTGCCTGCCAGTAGCAGACCGGTATGCAACATACGCTCCGCGCCGACAGCGCGCGCATTGGCAAAGGTGCGCTCCCAATTCAAAGAGTTTTGACGAGTTACGAAACCGGCAACGTCCGCGACCAGCGATAAACGCTCCCAGAGATGCTTCGCGCCGTGAATACAAATCAGCAGCAGCTCATCTTCGATGGCGAGAGCGGGAATGTGGTGGCCATCGACGCTCATATATTGTCGCCGCGCGAAGAATTCTTCGATGGGAAGCCCGCGAGGGAAATAACGCATGGTGCGCTCGGTATGTAGCTCCACCAGGAGCGGACCTGCGGTTCGAACGAATAGATATTGGCCAGGAATTTTTTGGGAGCTGATGGCCTCGACAGGAATTTCGGGCTGGTAGCCGGCGGAAATCATTCGCTCGGCGGCGCGAAGGATGTCATTTTGGCGGACGAGAAAGTCGAGGTCGCCATATTGCCGGGCGCCGGTGTCGCCATAAGCGCGCAAAGCCAGAATAGGGCCTTTTACCAGCACGGTATCCAATCCGGCGTCGCGAAATTGATCAACCAGTCGAAATAGCTCGGCGGTCATCTGTAACGCGGACAGCACCTGCGCGCGGTGAAGTTCGCGGATTTTCTGTGCGAACTCTCGCGGGGCGAGGTCTTCCGGGATCCGGGCCACACTTGAGGCGAGCAGCGAAATGACGCCATGGGCTTCGGCCAACGCGACTAGCGCGGGCCAGGATACCTTGCTGAGCACTGCGGAAAGTATGGATAAGTCGGAATGCGGAGAGGCGCAGCGCAGCAGAGCAGCCCATTCTGGGGAACCGCAGGCGGGCAGATTGTTTTGAATATTTTTTGCGTCAGTCGATCGCAAAAGAAGGACTCCAGGGCTCCTGCGGCATAGTGTACGCGACGGTCTTTAGCGCCGTAATGACACAAAATTCCCCAAGCCACAACCGCCAGCGGCGCACTCATGACGCAAACCGCATCGATGTTTGCCAGAGCAAATAAAAAAGGCCGGTCCAGTGGAGCGGAACCGGCCCTGGAAAAAGCAAGCAATCAATCAATTCTTCTTCTTGCGCGTATTTACTTTAGTGTCGATGCCGGGCTGAATTTGCTGCAGAGCTTCGAGACCAAGCTTGGCCTGCGCTCCATAGCTATTCGGGCCGCCGTTGGGATCAAGTTCCACGGCTTTTTGATAGGCTTCGACGGTTCCCGGTTGAATGATGAATTCCAGCTTGTCGCCGTTTTTCTTGGTCTCCATCGAACCTACCAGCGCAGCGCCCAACAAATACCAAACCTGGGGATTTTTTGAATCGAGTTCGCTGGCTTTCTTAAGAGGTTCGACGGCTTCTTTCAAACGGCCGGCGTTGTACAAGCTGATACCAAAGTTGCGCCACGCAGTAGCGGCATTGGGAGGGTCGAGTTCCGCGCTCTTGGTGTAGGAAGTGCGCGCGTCGTCAACCTTGCCGCTTCTCGCCTGCACATTTCCGAGATTGTTGTAATAGCCAGGGACGTCCGGCTTGGCCGCGATAGCTTGTTGATAGGCGTTGATGGCGTCATCGTTGCGGCCGGCGAGGTCGTAAGCTTCCGCAAGCTTGGCCCAGATAATGTGCTGATTAGCATCTTTTTCCGAAGCTGCTTTTTGTGCGGCGGTAAATTCCGCGGCGGCCTGATTTCCAAGATCGGTGACTTTCGCTTTCGCGGCGTCACGTTGATCAGCGGGAGCTTTGCCTGCATCGTCTTTGGCTTTGCGCTCCTGGTCCAAAAGCGCGACACCGGCAGAGAAATGCTGCTTCATACCCTCGAATTTGGCCTTTTCTTCTTCCTGTTTTTTGATTTGCTCGGTGGCCGCCGCACCCTGTTTGGAGACGATGTCTTTGAAATTGAGATCGGCCTTAGCCTCCTGGCCGCCTTGCACCTGAACCTTGACTTCGAACGGTTTATTGGGAGCGGGTAGGACCACGAATACGCTATAAGTGCCCGCCTTAAGGTTGCGAAAACTGTAATTGCCGCTCTTATCGGTTTTCGAGTCCTGCTTCACGCCTTGGTCGCTTACCAACTGGATCGGAATATCAACCCAAGGCTTAGCGGTCACATCCAGAATTTGTCCGCGAACCACGCCTTCGCCTTGCGCAGCGGCGCGCGGAACCAGCACAGACACAAATAGCGCAACCGTGCAGAAACTCGACAGCCACGAACTCGCGTATTTCTTGCTCATGCTTGATTCTCCTTTGCAACAGGCCTACCGTCCGGGCGAGGCGCGCACCATTATTACTGGATTCGGGGCTGGATTCAAAGGTCAGGAGTGGGCTGCGGCGCCACGCTGAGAAATGGGATCGCTTGCGCCAGTCTCAGCGAAAGCACGCATACGCAGCAGACAACTGTCACATACACCGCAGGGGACATCCTCGCTCTGGTAGCACGACCAAGTTAGATGCAGCGGGGCGCCCAGCTCGATGCCCTTGCGAATGATTTCGCTTTTCTTCAAGGCGATGACCGGCGTGGCGATTTCAATATTTGTTTCTGGACGAGTGCCCACCCGAATCAGTTCCTGAAAGACGCGATAATATTCCGGCCGGCAATCGGGATAGCCGGAGCTGTCTTCCGCGACCGCGCCGATGTAGATGGAGTGAGCGCCGAGGACTTCAGCCCAGCTGACCGCTACGGAAAGAAAATGGGCGTTGCGAAAAGGGACGTATGTGACGGGGATTTCGCTGATGTCTCGGTTGTCAGAAATGTGCTGATGCTCCGGGACGGCGATGCTCCCGTCGGTAAGCGCGGACCCTCCGATGGCGCGAAAATGATCCAGTTGAACGACCAGCCGGTGGGGCACATGATAAAAATCGGCGATGGATTCGAACGCCTGGCGCTCGCGCTTTTGAGTGCGCTGTCCATAACCGGCGTGCAGCAACGCGACGTGTTCCGCGCGGTGAGCCCGTATGGCCATCGCCGCACAAATGCACGAATCCATGCCGCCGCTGAGCAGCACGACAGCTTTTATGTTTTGAGTCTTTGAGGCGGGCATATTTCAAACGCCTTTCGTTGCCGGGTCCCACACGAACTTGTGCAGCTGTAATGCTAATCTCACCGGCAGAGAATCCTCTAACATCCATTCCACTAATTTCCGAGGCTCAAGGCCTGGCCATTTGCCTTCTGGGCCTTCGAAGACCGGGGAGAACAGCACCTGGTGGACACGCTGACGCAAATTGTGGCGCAGAGTAAATTCTCGCGCGAACTCATAATCGCGGCGTGTGGAAAGCACGAATTTTATTTCGTCGTTTTGGCTGAGCGCTTCCAGGTTACGCATTTCAAACCTGTCTGGCTCGCCGGAGTCGGGGCATTTCACATCCACGATCTTGATCACTTCTTGCGGCAATTTGCCGACGAAGCGCTCGCCGCTGGTTTCGATCATCACGGTGTAGCCAGAAGCGAGTAAGCGCTGAGCCAGTGGGTAGATTTCCTCTTGAAGCAACGGTTCGCCGCCGGTTAATTCCACCAGCGGCACCGCGGCAACCGGATGGCCTGCTTCTGATGCGGCTCCCGGAGGGCGACTGGCGAGTTGATCAACACGGGCGGCTACCTCCGCGACGCTCATCTTGGTACCGCCATGAAAGGCGTAAGCGGTATCGCACCAGGTGCAGCGCAAATTGCATCCGGTCAAGCGCACGAATATGCACGGCAAGCCCGCGCGAGTGCCTTCTCCTTGAATCGATTTGAATATTTCGGTGATAAACATGGGCTAGAAATTCGAATCCTCGTGAAGAATTGTTTCGAAGGTAGACTACCGATCTCTCGCATCACCCTTGTGCGATTTACGCGCCAGCCATAAGATCGCGCCGAAAAAAAGGGTTACGGCGACGAAGAGTCTGAAATAGCCGGGCGGAATTCCCAGCGATCGCAATAGCAAAACGTAACCCAATGCGACCAAAATTACGGGAACCATGACGATGTAAAATGCCCGGTACATGAGTTAGGTGGCCGGACGGTACTGCGCCCGGCTGGTATCCGTCTCCCACAAAATCACCTCTGTTAAATGCGCACCCGGAGGCAGGCCGCGCAACAGCCGGGTGACCTCGTCGTAAAAATATTTAGCTAAATTTTCCGCCGTGGGATTGACGGTCTTGAAAGGCTCGAGATCATTAATAAATTGATGATCTAGCCGGCCCATGATTTCGCGAACGACGCGTTTTAATTCCGTGAAATCCACCAGGAGACCGATTTTGTCCAGTTGCGGTCCTTCGAGCGTGACGCGCACGCGGTAATTGTGGCCGTGCACATTTTCGCACTTGCCCTTGTATCCCCGCAGGGCGTGACCGGCGGAAAATGTTTCTTCTACGCTGACTTCAAACATGGATCCTCAATTGCGAATTGCGCCGGGAAGGACTCTGTGTATCTTTTATCTTTCTATCTTTCGAGGAATCGCGCAGCGTCAGCCGAATTATGGGTAACACGGTAGTTCGGCAGCGATTCTCGGAAAATTTTACCATAGGGCATGCGTTGGATGCGGGTGTCCAGCAGGGCCAGCACCCCGCGGTCGGTCTTGGTTCGAATCAAGCGCCCGAAACCTTGTTTCAAGGCCAACACCGCTTGCGGCACCTGAAATTCCGAGAAGGGATTGCGGCCGTCGTCCTGCAAAGCGCGCACGCGGGCGGCCACGACGGGGTCGCTGGGAACTGCAAAGGGTAAGCGGTCCACGATCACCAGAGAAAGTTGCTCGCCGGGAACGTCCACACCTTGCCAAAAGCTGGAAGTGGCGAAGAGCACCGCGGCGGGCGTGTTTTTGAATCGCTCCAATAACACCGAGCGGGGCGCGGTGCCCTGCAGTAGTAGAGGGAAACTTACGCGGGTGCGTACGCGTTCGAACAGATCGTTCATCTGGCTATAACTGGTGAAAAGACAAAACGCGCGGCCCCGGCTGTGCTCCAGCAGTTGCACAATTTCATCGGCAGCTTTGGATGCGAAACCTGCGTCGCGGACGTCCGGCATTTTAGTTGGCAAATACAGTAGAGCTTGTTGGGGATAATCGAATTCAGGCGGCAGGGTGCGCTCTTTGACATGATCGAGGCCGAGGCGCTGGCGAATGAATTCGAATCGTCCGCCGACCGTAAGCGTCGCGGAGGTTAAGATTACGGTGTCGAATTGCTCGAAAAGGCGCTGGCGCAGGATCTGGCTGACATCGATGGGCGTGGCGGTTAGAAATACGCCTTTGTTGCGGCGCTCGTACCAATACACGTAATTCTTTTCATTGGACTCAAACAGGAAGGCCACTTCCTGACGGAGCTCAAAGCTGCGCCTGGCGATGCGCAGCAATTCCTCGGGCTTTTGGGGCATGGCGGCGATTTCGGTTTCCAGGCCTTTTAGCGCCGTCAACACGGAATCGTAGGCTTCGCGATGCTGTTCGACAAATGCGTCGCGTTCATTGCGCGCAAAGGGGAAGCGCCCGTCGCGAGGCGGAAACGCTTCAAAAAAGGCACGCGTCCTTTCGCGCACACGCTGCGAGCGGCGCAGAATGGAAGGCGAGCCGAGGTTGAGGAGCCTCAAGGATTGATCGGCGTCGCGCGCCAGCTCTTCGAAGCGATAATTGGAAATCTGCCGGCCAAAGTAATCGCTGGCCACGTCCTCGATTTCGTGGGCCTCGTCGAAAATTACCGCGGAATATTCGGGGAGGATGCTGCCGAAATCGTCCTGCTTCAGCGAAAGGTCGGCGAAAAACAAATGATGATTGACGATAATGAGGTCGGCTTCTTTGGCGCGCTGATGCATGGCAGTCA
>Ga0307475_10000251_pt1 | contig 33033 bp, 26 predicted proteins | sample atmos_gasesECM1C_FD_203317 | JGI IMG/M metagenome (GOLD analysis project Ga0307475, IMG submission 203317) | Hardwood forest soil microbial communities from Morgan-Monroe State Forest, Indiana, United States - atmos_gasesECM1C_515 | ecosystem: Environmental > Terrestrial > Soil > Temperate... | reverse complement strand
TTCGTCCGCTTCCGTATCAGGAGCCGCAACGGCTTGTAAACATCTACGCCGTCGACTTGCAGAAGGCAATTGCGAACGGCCCAGTTTCCTTCGCTGATTTTGAAGACTGGGCAAAGCGATCCAAAACTCTCGACCTCGCTTCGTGCGTCTACTGGACGTTCAACTTCACGGGGCAGCAGATTCCAGAACGGATTGTGGGTGCTCGCACGAGCGGCAATTTTTTCGAAGTGCTGGGCGTTCGCCCAGTTCTCGGGCGCGTCTATTCGGCGATAGACGATCAGGCAGGGAGGCCCGATCTGGCAGTTCTGAGCTATGGTGTCTGGCAACGGCAGTTTGGCGGTGACCGCGGAATTGTCGGCCGCACGTTGATGCTCAATGGCGTTCCCACAACTGTGATCGCTGTCATGCCTCGAACATTTCGTTTCCCAGCCGAAGACGTCGAAATTTGGGAGCCAATTGCCGGTCAGATGGAAGGGACGCCGCGAAACAGCCGCTTCTTCATGGCAGTCGGGCGCCTGCTTCCGGGAGTGACGTTCGAGCAGGCCCAGGCTGAAATGGACACGATCGGCCGGCAACTCGCGCGCGCGTATCCGGAGACGAATTCCATTTGGGGCGTTCGCATCGTACCGGTAAAAGAGGACATCGTTGCGCCTGCGCGCACCGCATTGCTGCTCTTTCTGGGTTCTGTGGGCGTGGTCTGTCTGATTGCCTGTGTAAATGTCGCGAATCTCTTTCTGTCACGTGTCGTGGGTCGTAGCAAAGAGATCGCGATTCGCGCCACGCTCGGCGCCAGTCGCACGCGCCTGATCCGCCAGACTCTTACCGAGAGTGCGCTTCTCGGGATTCTCGGCGGTGGCGCAGGGCTTGCCCTAGGCTATTGGGGTGTGGATTTTCTCATAACGGCGGGTCCGACCAATATTCCGAGACTCGCTGAAGTGACCGTGGATGGCAGGGTCCTCGGCTTCACATTCGCTCTGTCTCTGTTGACCGGGCTGGTGTGCGGCCTCGCGCCCGCTTTGCGGTTTTTGAATCGGCCGCCAAACGAAGGGCTGAAGGAAGAAGGCCGCACTGCAACAGCTACTTCGGGCTTGCGCGGCCTGCGCGAGGGCCTCGTTGTCTCCGAGATTGCGCTGGCTTCCGTTTTGCTGGTCGGCGCCGTTCTGCTCACTCTGAGTTTCACGCACGTACTGAATGTCGGCCCTGGCTTTCGCCCCGATCATCTTCTGACGATGCACGTTTTCATGACGGGTCCGAAATACTTCGACCAGCAGAATCAGAAGAATTTTGTGCGTGACGCTCTGCTGGGCATCGCGACTCAACCGGGAGTCACGTCCGTAGGAGCTGTGAGCACTCTGCCCCTCGATGATTCCGGCTCATCCTCTAGCGTTCTATTTGCTTCGGAAGGACAAGCCATCGAACCCGGCAAGGCTCCGGCGGTGAACTATCGCCTGGCCGATCCGAATTACTTTTCGACGATGGGAATTCCGCTTTTGCGCGGCCGCATGATCACGCCACAGGATGACAAAGACGCGCCTCACATAGTCCTGATCAACCAGTCGATGGCTCACCGTTACTGGCCCAATGACGATCCGGTCGGAAAGCGCGTGCGCTGGATCGACCAAGAGACCGACACAGGCTGGCACAGCATTGTGGGGGTCGTGGGCGACGTGAAGACGTTTGGTCTCGACGAAGAAGAGCATCCAGCTATCTACGCGCCCTATCCTCAGCGAACATTTCCATGGTTGCGTTGGATGACTTTCGTCATGCGCACGCAGTCTGACCCCAGCACTTACGCCGAGGCTCTGCGCCAGCGCCTCGCGAATTTAGATCGCAATCAGCCTGTTTATGGCGTTCGCACAATGGATCAGCTACTCGCGAAGGCCCTATCGCAGCGTCGTTTTGCGATGTTTCTCGTCGGCTTGGTGGCCTCTATCGGAATGATCCTCGCGTTTGTCGGCGTATTTGGCGTGATCAATTATTCCGTGAGCCAGCGGACGCACGAAATCGGCGTGCGCGTGGCTCTCGGAGCGCAGCGGGGAGACGTCTTGGGCCTTGTGGTCGGCCAAGGATTGCGTCTCATCGCGATCGGAGTCGGGTTTGGCATTTCCGTGTCATTCATCGTCGCGCGACTCATCGAGAGCATGTTGTTCGGTGTCGGGCCGAACGACCCCAGAACGTTTGCCGGAGTGTCGGTAAGCGTGGCTGCAGTTGCCTTGCTGGCCTGCTACGTTCCGGTGCGCCGGGCGCTGCGAGTTGATCCGATGGTAGCTCTGCGATACGAGTAGGGTGCGGACCGGCCAACTTCGCCTGACAATTGAGATGCCCGATAAACCGGTTGTCAACGAAGCACACCTGCGGAAGAAGTCTTGACCCGCGCCGGCGAGGTGCCTAGAGTAAACGGGTGGGCTTGGGGGGATTAGGAGGCATTACCATGGCTACTGCGCGCGCTATGCTGGAGCGCCGCCGCTCAAGCCGCGTCGCGATACGCATCCCCGTGAAGGTCTTCAGTAACGGCCACCAGGGACAACCGCTCAACGCTACTACAGAGGCCGTCGCTGTCAGCCGCTATGGCGCGTTGATTCGAGTGCCGTTTTCGCCGGCATTGGGTTCGCGAATCGAGGTCCTGAATGGCCTTTCGCAGGAGATGCGGGAATTTCGCGTGATCCGTGTTGACGCCACAGGCGACGGATTGTACGAGCTGGGCGTCGAAATCCTCTATCCCACGCGGAACTTCTGGGGCATACAGTTTCCGGGCGAGCGCCGCCCGGCATAATACTCCGCTCGCTTCTGTTGGTGCTATAATCCCGCTACTTTCGACGTTTTGACGTAGTTCTGGCGTAGTCTGGCCCGCATGGGCCGCAGTCCTTCCGGAAGACCTCGCGGCCTGTGGGCAGGGAGGTGGACATGGAAACGATCGGCTCGACGTTATTCGGCTTGATGGTCACCTGGGGCGTGGTGACCTCGGCCCTGATTTGCCTGCTGATTTACCGGGGAACGCTCGAAGCGCACGAGGACGATCAAATTTTTCTCGACGCAGCGGGAGATTCCATGGCCCGAGAGCAGCGGTTGATTGTGGCGCGTATTGACAAGCTGAGCCGCCCGATCACGCTGCTGATCGTAGCGTCGTGCGGGCTCCTGGTAGTAATCGCGGGAATCTGGCTGTATCAGGGCTTCCAGAAGTTCTGACCTCCTCGCAGTTCGCTACTTGGGCGGAGCTGACGCGGGAGGGTTCTGCGCCGGTTGCTGTTGCGGCGCCTGTGGCTGAGAAGGCGCGGCGGCATTGCAAATCTCGGAAGTGTGGTTGTGTACGATCAGCCAGTGGTCTCCTACCTTGTTGAACACCAGCGTGGTCTGCCCGCGCGCGGTAAACGGCTTGCCTTGGTAGCCGGATAAGAATTCCCACTGGTAGGAAGCCCAGGCGACATCGCCGCTGTTGAAGATGTAGGTGTTGCGGCGGATGAGCTGCATTCCTTGAAAGGCGGCGCGCTGCTTGTCATATAGAGCGGCGTAATTCTGCCAGCCGACCACGGGTGCTTCGAAAGTGCCGCGGACGAACGTGGCGTTGTCCGCGTAGTATTTATGCATGGCCTCGATGTTGCCTACCTGAAACGCGCCGAGCATTTCGCCGATGGCGGTGTCGATTTGAGCCGCCACGGGCCCGGGGATGTTGGGCATCGGCGAAGTGTCCACCGGCTTTTTGTCTTTCTGTTTCTTCTGGCCCCACGCGCCGGACGAAAGCATCAGGAATACAGCAAGGATGGCTACAACTCGGCTCCCAGCGGTTCCCCCCAGCCTGATCATCTGCTTCTCCTCGTCGTTCATCTGGCTCAGGCTCGGAGCATAGCACGCGGATGAAGCGCCGGGCGGGGCTTCAGCCGGGAATGTTCACGCAAGAAAACCCCGGTCCGCACGCCAGAACGAACCCCTCGGGCTTCAGAGGTTGCGGGCCACGCGGAAGCCGTAGTCGGCATATTGAAATTCGGGAGGGATGCTCGAGCGCGCCGAGCAGCGCGACACCTTCGTTTGGTGGCGCCAAGAACCACCGCGCGAGGAGCGGCGCGTCCCGTCCGCCGGGCCGTTCGGGTTTCGCTCCGGCGAGAGGCTGTAGTAATCCGTTTGAAACCAATCGGCGCACCACTCGTGGACGTTCGCGCCGATGTCGCAAAGCCCGAATGCGTTTTTTTCGGCGCGGCCTACTGGCTCGGGAACCGTCCTCCAACGCGAAGAATAATTCGCTAGCGATTCGAGCGGTTCATCGCCCCAGGGGAACAATTTCTGCTCGAGACCGCCGCGCGCGGCGCGTTCCCACTCGGCTTCGGTCGGCAGGCGATAATTGCGTCCCGTTTGCGCGCTGAGCCATTCGCAATACGCGACGGCGTCGAACCAGGAAGGCGCAACCACAGGCTGATCGGGATGCGAAAAATTCGGATCCTTCCAGTGGAGCGGCGCGCGGTAATTCGTGGCCGCGAGGAAACGGGCGTAGTCGGCGTTCGTCGCCTGGCAAGCCCCGAGTTCAAATGCGTCCACCCAGACGTGATGGATGGGCCGCTCGTTGTCTTGCCCCGACTCGCTGCCCATCCAGAACCAGCCCTCGGGGATGTGCATCATGCGCGGTTCGGTGAACTCCGGATGCGCGGCTGAGGCGTGATGGAGTGCGCGGGCTGGTTGCGTGGTCATATATTCGGACGTTGGGGAGCGGCGGTGATGGTTATGATCTTCAGGGTCTGAAGCTCCGTACCTTAATCACTGGTACCCTTCGGCTGATTCTGGCGGTGCGTCTGGCTCAGCAAATTGATGAACAGGCGATACGCTCCCGGAACTCCCGCCGGCAACTCGCGGAAGAAGGAGAGGCCGGTGTAGATGTAAACGCCCTTGCCGTATTCCGTGTAGACAAGCCCACCTTTCGCTTCCGCCTCACCGGGATCCTGAAGGCCGAGCACCGGCTTATACTTCGCGTCAAACTTGCCCCAGAAATAGAGGCCACGTTCCTGCACCCAGCCGCCAAAATCTTCGGCGGTGATTTTGTTCGGCGAATTGAGCAGCGGACTTTCCGGTTCAAGGAAATTCACCGGAGAATTTGCGTCGGTGACGCGCGAGGTTTCATCCGGCATTTCCGCCGGGTAAGGAGCGGGAAGCACTTTGTTCCACGCGAAATCGCGCTGGTATTGCACGAGCAGCGTTCCTCCGCGCTTCACATAATCGAGCAGACGCTGGTTCGACCGCGGAAGGTCCGGCCGCAACTCGTAGCCGCGGATTCCCACTGCGATTGCATCGTAGCGATTCAAATCGCCGAACGCGAGCGCGACGTCGTCGAGCATATCCACGCGCACGCCGAGCTGGCGCAATATTTCGGGCAGCGGATCGTTTTCTGCGGTGATGTAGCCGACGTGCAAGTCGGCGGGCACGTTGAGATTCAGCACGTGCACCGTAGCGTCGTCGCTTTCGCTCCAACTGCGCGTCGGCAGCGTGGGAACCGGCTCAAGCGACGTCGAAAAAGTCTGCTCGCCTAACTTCGCCGAGGGTCGAAGCGCGTAAGCGCCGGGCGCAGGGTCGGCCGGAGGGGTCACGACGAAGCGCACCAACTGGTCGCCGGCACCCGAAAAATCAAGCGAACCCTGTTCGGCAGGAGGCTGGACCGTCCAGCCTTTCGGCGCGTCGAGCGCGACAGAAACTTTTGCTGGTTTGGTTCCGTGATAGCGCACGCGCGCGACGAGATTCACGGCCATCGCAGCGCGCTTTGCGGGCACCATCACTTGTTTTGGCTCGACGGTGAGCGTAACGGCGGGTACCAGAGCGAGCGGGTAGGTGACGATTCCGGTCGTCGCGGCTTGAACGGATTCCACTGGTTTTTCGATGGTAAAATTGTAGCCGCCCACATCGGCGCGAAGCGCGAGCCGAACGAGCGGCGGCGGAAACGGAAGAACTACGTCTTGAGGCGAGCTCGGCGGCTTGGCTCCGGCGGGAATCGAAATCTTAAAGTGATAATCACGGCTGCCCTCTTTCGCATCCTCGGCCTCCACGTTCCATCCGGCCGGTACAAGGAGGCTTGATTTGTCGATCGTCCATTTCACGGGAGCAGCCGGCTGATCGAGGAAATTCGCTTCGACTGAAAAAGGTTCACCCGCGACGAGGTCATGGCGTTCCGCCTGCGTCACGACCGGCAACGCGACATCTTCGGTAAGCGCAAGGTTGATTCTGTCGCGCACGCGATCGAGCTCCCAAATAGCGTTGGCTGCATCGCTGCCGCCCTGCTTCGAAAGCTGTTCGCGCAGAGCGGCAATTTGTTTTCCAGCTGCGGCAAGCGATTTTGCGGCTCCGGCGCGATCCAGGTCGAGCGCGGATTTTGCGGCGGTAGCGAGCTGCTGGTCAACCGAGGCTAGCCCGGGCGCGAGCAGCTCCGGAGCACTGGAGAAGCGCGATGCCAGCGAAGTAAGCGGCTCGGCGAGAAGTTTCGCGTCGAAGATTCCCGCATTGTCGCCCTTCTCGTTTTCCTTCGCCAAGCCAATCGGGCGGCGGAAAAACGGATTGCCGAAAAACGCGGGTGTGCCCTGCGAGCGGTGTTGCGCGTGCCCTTCCATTCCCATCTCGACATAGCTCTTGCCCCACAGCGGCGACACATCGTTGATGTCCATCTTCACCGAATTCGTAGAGCCGTCGCGGGAGCCGCGGAGGTCCAGGCGCACTTTCCACGGTGCGAGACCTTCGGCGATCTGCTCCGGAAACATTTTTGGATCGGCGGCCGCGGCAACGGCCTGTGGCGTGAGAATCCCGCTTTCCTGATGATGGCCGTGTCCGCCATGCACGCCTCCCCAGCCGTTGATGACTACGTCCGGGCGAAATGTGCGGATCGCGCGGACCATGTCTTCGAGCGCGACGTCGCCCCAAATTTTCTTGGCTTGCTCGGGAGTTCGGACGTAGCCCGTATCAAGGGCGCGGGTGAAGTACTGGCTCACACGGTAATGCTTGTCGGCCGCAAGAAGTTCTTCCGTGCGGACAATGCCGAGTTGATCGCCTTGTTCGGGGCCGATGGCGTTCTGTCCGCCCTGCCCGCGCGTGAGCGTGAGGAGGGTGACATCCGCGTTTAAACCCCGCGAAAGATAGGTAAGCAGGCTGGCCCATTCGTCGTCAGGGTGCGCGGTGACGAACATGATGCGCGTTGCGACGCGTGCTTTATGGATCGCTTCGACCGTGTCCGGAAGCGATTGCGCGGAAGCCCGAGGTGGGGCAACGTCGAGACCCGCGAGCGGCGCGCAAGTGATCGCGAGCACAATCACTAGGAACCTCCTCATCGATTATCCTCCCCGAATCAGCCCTTCGCCGCTTGCCCGACCGACTTCCCGAAAGGCCATTGGTCGAGGAGTCGAGCGCGCCCCAGATACACAAGGATACCTGCTGCCGTCGCCGCAAGCGAGGCCAGCATGGGAATGCGGCCCGTCGAAATGAAAATGGCCGCCCAACCAACGATCGCCATCACGACCGGCAGCGGATAGAGCCACATCCGGAAGGGAAGGTGCTCGCGTCCCCATCGCCGGCGCAAAATTACAAGACCGACCGCCTGGCCGATGAATTGGATGAGGCAGCGCATCGCCAGGATGGAACGAATCACGTCCATGAGGCTCAGCGACAGGCAGAAAAAGCATGCCGTAGCGCCGAGGGCAATCAGCGACACGTGGGGAAAGCGCTTGATCGGATGCACGCGCGCGAAAACGGAGAAGAAATTGCCGTCGAGCGCCGCGGCGTAGGGCACGCGCGAATAGCCGAGCGTCGCGGCAAATATCGAGCCGAACGCGCTTACAAGAATAAGTGCGGTGGCTACCGACGCCCATGTGGCGCCGTAAACACGTTCGACGAACAGGCTCACCACTGCTTTGGTCTTCGCGGCTTCTTGCCAGGGTATCACGCTTAGAATGCTCGTCTGCATCGCGAAATAGAGCAGCGCGATCCCGATAATCGAGAGAAAAATTGCGCGGGGGATGTTTCGCTCCGGCTGCTTCATTTCTCCGCCGAGATTGCAGACGTTGTAATAGCCGAGATAGGAGTAAACGCTCTGCACAGTCGCGTGGCCCAGCCCGGCAAAAAATATCCACGACAAATCCCACGCGCCGGGCGGGAAGGAAAGGACGAGGCTGGCATCGAAATGTGTGGCGCCGCCGTAGATCAGCCAGAGAATCGTCGCCAAGACGATGGCGCAAAGGACCACCGAAATTTTCCCGATGGTCCTGATGCGCCGGTAAAGCAGCACAACGGCCAGAACCACAATTCCTCCGGCGATGAATTTTTCGGGATGCGTTCCGAGCGCGGCGAACGCTCGCGCCACGCGGCTCGATTTGGCCGCGAAATATGCGGAATAGTTGGCAAAGCCCAGCGCACCGGATGCGATGCTGAGCGGCCCCTGAAACAACGTCTGCCAGATAAAAAGGAACGACATCAGGCGGCCCCAGCGTCCCGGCCCGTAGGCTTCGCGCAGGAAGACGTAACTTCCGCCGGCTTGCGGCATGGCCGCGCCGAGTTCCGCCCACACGCAGCCGTCAAATACGGCGAGGAGCGCCCCCGCTAGCCAGGAGATGAGGCATTGCGGCCCGCCCATCGCTTGCACGATGAACGGAATCACCACGAACGGGCCGATGCCCACCATGAAAGTCATGTTGAGCGATACGGCCTCGACGAGACCTAGCCCGCGCTCGAGCTTTTCCGTTTCTTGCATCGTTTTTCGCGGCAAAAGAATGCAAAGCATAGCAAGAAAGAAGATGGCGCTTGGCCTAAAACTGCGGCAACCTGCGCTACCATGAAGGATGCATGGTCGGAATTGGAACTGGGATTGGCATCGGCGTCACTGCAACCACGGTCGTGGCGCTGGCGATCGGCTTTTTTCGAACTCGAAGGCAGCGCCCGTTCCCTGTCCAAGGATGGCTCGCCATAATCACGCTGGTGGGGGCCGAATGGTTGATGTTCCGCGGCGTGGATCCAGTGGCCACGTTTTTCACGCCGATTGCATGGAGCGCTTACATCCTGATCGCCGATTCGGCGGTGCTCGCGATTACGAACCGCTCGCGCCTGCACGATGCGCCGCTGACCCTGGCGCGAATGGCTTTGCTTTCCATTCCACTGTGGCTGGTTTTCGAGGCCTACAATTTTCGACTAGAGAACTGGACGTACGTAGGTGTGCCCTTGCGATTGCCGCAGCAGTTGCTTGGTTACGGGTGGTCCTTCGCAACCATTACGCCCGCAATTTTTGAGACCTCCGATTTCGTGCAAGCGCTGCTCCCGTCATTGCCGGGAGAACCGTGGAAATTCTCGCGGGCAGCCGAAAACGCCTGGATCGTTTGTGGCGCGGCATGCTTGATTGCTCCGCTCGCACTGCCGCGTGAAATTTCGCGTTATCTATTCGCGCTGGTTTGGATCGGATTTGTTTTACTTCTCGACCCCATTAATCGCCGCCTTGGGTTGCCGTCGTTTACCGGCGATCTCTCGGAAGGATTCCGCCGGCGGTTGTGTGGATTTCTTTTGTCCGGCTGGGTCTGCGGCTGGCTCTGGGAATTCTGGAACTGGAGAGCTGCGGCGAAGTGGCACTACATTTTCCCGATGTTTCAGCAGTTGAAAATTTTCGAGATGCCGGCGCCGGGGTTTCTCGGCTTTTTACCTTTTGCGCTCGAGTGTTTCACGATGTACGTGACGGCCGCCTGGTTTCTCGGTTGGCTGAAGAGGGTAAAATGATACGCGCCGGTGTCGCACGCTCCGTGGCGTTCGCGCTATTCGCGACTCTTCTCGCTGCGGTCCCTGCCGCTCGTGCCGGGAATGAAAAGCTAACGCTGCCTCCTGAAATTTTGCAAGCGATGGAAACGATGCACGGCGGCGATCCGGACACGGCCATTCAAATGGCGCACGATTTCGAGCAGGTCCATCCGGAGGATGCGCTCGGCTATTTGCTCGAAAACGAAGCGCGATGGTGGAAAATTTACTGCGGCGCGTGCGAAGTCAAATACGGCATGGTGAATCCAGCGAAAGGCAAAAGGCGCGAAGACGAGTCCTACTTCGCATTAGCTGACAAAGCCATCCACCTCGCGGAAGCGCAAATCGCCAAGTCCGAAACCGCCGAACTTCACCTTTACGTCGGAATGGGATTTGCCCTCAAGACACAGCTCTACGGGTTGCGAGGCGAGAATCGCAACGCCGCTCACGCGGGGGTTGCCGCGAGAACGGCATTCATTCGAGCGCTTCAGCTCGATCCGCAGATGGCCGATGCGCAAGTTGGCCTGGGCCTGTACAACTATTACGTGGACACGCTTTCTTCGTTCGTGAAGGTTTTGCGATTCTTTATGGGTATTCCCGGCGGGAACAAAGCCGAGGGTTTACGGCAACTGGAAACCGGGATGAAGGACGGAGTGCTGATGGCTGTCGAAGCGCGCTTCTATCTCGCGAAGAATCTGCGCACCTACGATCAGCAATACCAACGCGCTGCCACCATCGCCGAGCCGCTTGTTTCGCGTTACCCGCGCAATCCGATTTTCCTGCTGCTGCTCGGTAATCTAAATGCGGAACTAAACCGCAGTAGCAAGGCTTCCGAGTATTTTCGCACCGCCGCAAGCCTTCCGATGCCCGATTCGGTCTGCACAGGCCGCGTTCGCGAGATTGCGAAGACGTTCCTGGCCTCTCTTCCATAGGCAATCAACCAATCGGCAGACGAGCAGCTCCAGGGAGTTCTCCTTCCAGAAACTCAATACTCGTCTCCATGTTGCCTAGCAACGTCGGGAAACAATTTAATCGCTTATGACCGAGCCGAGCGGTACCCAGTCCTTGCCATTGAACTGAATCAGAAAAAGCTGCTTGATCGGCTGATAATCGGTGGGACTCGTCTTGATTCGGATGCCCGGCCGGAGCATGCCAAGCTCCACGTCGAGGCTGGCGGCTTGCTTCATCAGGTTTGCGCGCGTCAAATCGTCGCCGCACTTCCTCAGAACTTCGATCAGCGCCTGCGCGCGTTCGTAGCCCGATACATTGTTTTGATCTCGAAGACTCGCCTGCGGATTGTACTGGTGCATCCACTCCAGAAAATCGCGCACCGCGGGGTCGTTTCGCGCTTCCGCATGCAGCCAGCCCTTAGATCGGGCATTGGTGATGATTCCAGCGGCCTTCTCGAGTCCCGCTGGATCGAGGAAAGCGGCAATGGAAAGCGAAGCGTTGGGGATGAACTCGAGGGGATGCCAATCGATATCGTAGGCCTTCCGGAGGGCACGTGTTGCGAACGGCCCGACCGACAAATTGAGAAACATGTCGGCGCCGGAGTTTTTCAGCGCAACCACCTGCGAATCGAATTGTGGGTCGATCTCCGAAGAAGAGTCTTCGTAGGAAGCTTCTTTGACGATCATGGACGAACCTTTTTCACCAAGACCCTGGTGAATGCCCGCCAGATATTCTTTCCCGGTGTCATCATCCGCGTAGAGTACGGCAATCCTCGCGCCTGGTTTGTTTTGCAGAATGTATCTCGCGTAGGCCAACCCCTCTGTGCGATAGGTTGCAAAAAAACCCATGGTCCACGGAAAATGTGACGGATCGTCAAAAACCGCCGAACTGGACTGAATGAAAAGCTGCGGTACTTTCTTTTCGTTCATGTAAGGACGGATCGCCAGGTTGCTCTCCGTTCCGAACATGCTGAAAATCAGCAGGACTCCTTCCTGTGCGACAAGTTTTCTCGCGAGATCGGCGGATTTCCCGGTATCGGATTCCGAGTCCAGGCTTATGAAGTTGATTCGGCGGCCGTGGATGCCGCCGCGGTCGTTGATCATCTGAAAGTAGGCGGCTTCGGCGCGTGCAGTTGCGCCGTATTCTTTAAACAAACCCGTATAGGGCACGACGTTGCCGATCTTGATCTCGCTGTCGGTGACGCCGATATCGTATTTCTTCTGTGCCAGCGTCGTCGCGGCCGTTACGCTTGCGAGCAACAAGATGGCAATGACGCGAATAACGCCGTTTTGCACCGCGGCTTTCCTCCTCTTTTTGACGGTTCTGACGCCCTCAAATTGGCAGATGAGAACGTTCGCGAATCCTATCACGCCGCGCGCGCGCGCCGGCTAGACCCGATGCGGCTCATCAGCATCGCCGAGATCATTCCGCTCGCAAACGCTGCGCTCCACAGCACGCGGGGTCCCCATCGCTGCAAGACTTCCGCGCCCAGAAATGGTCCCAGCGAAAAAGCGATGCTGAACGACATCGTATAAAGTCCCATATATTCGCCCCGGCGTTCGGGTGGCGCAATTTCGGCCGCATAGGCCGAACTCCCGGGCATCAGAATCATTTCGCCAAAGGTCCATACGACGACGCCCGCGAACACTCCGACAGGCCCGCGCACGATGGCATACGAACCGAAACCGATCGCGTAAAGAATTGCGCCAAGCACCAGAGTCCGACGGTGCGACCACCGCGCCATCGCCGTGTTCAACGGCACCTCAATGGCCACAATCATTAACGTATTCAAAGTGAACACGGTGCCGAACACCGATTCCGGCAACCGCAAATGCCGTACCAAGAACAGCGGCAGCGTCGATGTAAGCTGAAAAAACACAACCTGCACGGGAATCAGCGCCGCAAGAAAATACAGCATTCTGCGGTTGCGAAAGGCGCTTAGGTCGGCCACAGGATGAGGCGCAGCCAGCGGTGCCGAGAATTCAGCCTCCATCTCGCGCCCCAGATCTTCGGCATCTTCCGCCGCTTCCCAATCCTGCGTGCTCGCGCCTTTCGGCCTGCGCTTGCTAACTGATTTTGGCCAGGGCGCCAGCATCAGCCAAATCCCGGCCAGAATCGATGTGGCTCCATCGACGAAGAACAATGAACGAAACGAAAATACCGCCAATATCCCACCGATCGCTGGGCCGATGCTCATGCCCACATTCACCGCCAGGCGACTCAACGCAAAAGCCGCTTTGCGCTGCGCCGGCGCCACCAGGTCCGATACCAGCGCGAGGCTGGGTGGACGCACCGATTCATTGAGCATGGCGAAGAGAAACGTAACCACCAGGATCGCTGCGAAATGATGCGCACGCGGAAAGAGCAGCAACACAGAACCGGAGAGCAGCAAAGACGCTTTCATCACCGCCAGCGGACCCACACGATCGCTCAGCCGTCCCGCGATCGGCATCGTCAGCAGCGCGGCGATGCCGTATACCGTGAGCGCGAGCGCCGCGCGCGCTGGCGTGATTCCAAGGGTTCGCGTGAGGTAAAGCACCAGGAACGGCAACACCATCGTGCCGGCGCGGTTCACCAGCGTGGCAACCGCGAGCATCCAGATCCCTTTGGGCAAATCTCTCAACCCGCGCCACGGATTCATAGACAATTAGAGTGCGGAGATAAGTTTCGCTGCGCCAAAGTCAGCGCCGCGCGGCTTCTTCTTGTTCGAATGCGTGGTAGGAGGAACGCACCAGCGGTCCTGCTTCGACGTGCTGAAATCCCATCTGCTCGCCACGTTCCTTGAATTCCGCAAATTCATCGGGATGGACGAAACGCTCGATGGGCAAATGTTCTGGCGTTGGCTGCAGGTATTGCCCGAGCGTGAGAATGTGGGTGCCCTGCGCGGCGATTTCTTCCATCGCCTCGAGCACCTCGTTGCGCGCCTCGCCGAGGCCCAACATCATGCCGGTTTTGGTGGAAAGCGCGGGCGCAATTTTCCGCGCGCGGCGCAGCAGCTCGAGCGACCGCTCGTAAACGGCCCCTTTCCTCACGCGGCGATACAGGCGCGGCACCGTTTCCATGTTGTGGTTCAGCACGTCGGGACGCGCCGCCATCACCGTTTCCAGCGCGGTCCATTCGCCGCGAAAGTCCGGTATGAGGACTTCCACTTTGCAGCCGGGAACGCGCTGGCGAATCCGAGTTATGGTGCGCGCAAATATGGCCGCTCCTCCGTCGAGCTGATCGTCGCGGTTTACCGACGTCACCACCGCATATTGCAATCCCATTCGCTCGACCGCTTCGGCCACCCGTTCCGGTTCGTCCTCCTCGGGCGGCCCGAGAGGTTTCCCGCTCGGGACCGCGCAGAATCCGCAGGCGCGCGTGCAGATGTTCCCGAGAATCATGAACGTCGCGGTCCGGTGCTCCCAGCATTCGCCCATGTTCGGGCATCGCGCGCTCTCGCACACCGTGTGCAAATCAAGCGTGCGCATGATGCGCTTCAGTTCCTGATAATTCGGACCGCCAAAAAATCGCACGCGCAACCAGGACGGTCGCGGATGGGCCGAACGAGGTGGTGCTTCAGCGCTCGATAAAATGTGAAAGGGAGAAGCCATATTTCTCCAGCCTTCTTGGAAACGTCATTTTACGCGTTCGTGCACCTTCGAACAACCGCTGGCCGGCTTGCTCGGCTTGCTAACGACATGCGAACGCCAGGTCCTATGCAGCGCTGCCAAGTCCACGAACTTAGCCGAACCTAAGAACTCCGTCAGACTCCGGGCATGTCCCGGATTGGCCACGCTGCCAATCAACGAATCGTTGTTTTCTTACAACACCACTTCCTGGGACCAGGCCCAGTCCGTCCGTAACTTGATGATAAAAAAGTAGTTAAAATACAAGTGTGCGGAACCAAAGATGCAAGTATTATCAATGCCGGCCCCGAATGTCGCATCAGCTCACCATCCAGCGCCCTGTTGAAACCGAAGGCATCGGCTTGCACACAGCCGTGCGCTGCCATTTGCGCCTGGTTCCCGCCCCGGCCGACACCGGGATTGTTTTCCGCCGCGTGGATCTCGACAACTTCGAAATCGAAGCGCACGTTCGCAATGTCGCGCGCGTCAGCTACGCCACCAGCCTGATGAAGCAGGGCGTGCTGCTATCGACCACCGAGCACGTCCTCGCGGCGCTTTACTCCTGCGGCGTAGACAACGTCTACGTCGAGATCGATGCGCTTGAACTGCCCATCCTCGACGGGTCCGCGGAGCCGTTCATCGACCTGCTCGCGCGCGCCGGGATTCGGCGCTTGCGCCGTCGGCGTCGGTACATTCACGTCGTGCGGCCGCTCGAATTCTCCGATGGCGATCGCCGCATCGGCATCTATCCCGACAACAGTTTCCGCGTGCACTGTTTTGTCGATTACCACCATCCAGCCTGCGGCCCGCAGCAAGTGGAAATAAAAGTCGACCGGGACTCGTTCAGCCGCGAACTAGCGCCCGCGCGAACCTTCGGCTTCGCTAAGGATTTCGCGGGGTTGCGAGCCATGGGCCTGATTCGCGGCGGGGCAATGGACAACGCCATCGTCCTCGACGATAAGGGCATCACGAACGGTCCGCTGCGCTTTCCCGATGAGTTCGGGCGCCACAAAGCGCTGGATTTGATCGGCGACCTCGCACTCGTGGGGCGCCCTCTTAAGGCGCTAATCATCGCGCACAAAGCGGGTCACGCCCTCCACACCCAGCTCGTTACACGTCTCCTCGCCGATCGTTCTCTCTGGACGGAAACCTCCGACGTCGAGCCGAAATCGAGCGCCGCCTTTCCCCAGCCTCTCACCGCCGCTTCCTCTGCCCGTCCGCAAGACTGATTCCTGGTCCATTCGCGGTTGCCGTTTCCGCCGCAAAATGCCAATAAAACACGCCTTTTCGTTGCCAAAGTTTTCAGAGGAGGCGACAATGAATCCGTCATGGCTGCAAGCGACACGGCCGTCATAGTTCTTGCTGCGGGCAAAGGGACGCGCATGCGTTCCGATCTCGCGAAGGTGCTGCATCGCGCCGGCGGACGCACGCTTATCGAGCACGTCGTTCGAGCCTGCCAGCCGCTCAAGCCGGCCCAATTGCTCGTCGTCGTGGGCCACCAGGCCGACGATGTCACTGCGATCGTCGCTCCGCTTGGCGCGCAAACCGTGAAGCAGCAGCCGCAGCGTGGCACGGGCCACGCCATTCAGGTCGCTCGACGCTCGATTCGACGCAGCGCGAAACTCGCCGTGGTTGTGCCGGGCGACGCCCCGCTGCTTCGCGCGGCAACTCTTGCCGCGCTCGTCGACACCCATCGCCGGGGCGAAGCAGCCGTCACGATTCTCAGCGCCGAACTCGACAATCCCACCGACTACGGCCGCATGGTCCGCGATTCCGAAGGCCGCGTCCAGGCCATCGTTGAGGAAAAAGCGGCCACGCCCGAGCAGCGCGCCATTCGCGAAGTGAATTCCAGCATTTATTGCTTCACGCTCGTGAAACTCTGGCCTTGCCTGAACGCGCTGCGTCCGGACAACGCGCATCATGAACTCTATCTCACCGACGCGATCGCTCTGCTTCGTCAGCGCAACGAGCGGGTTCTCGCGCAGGTCGTCGCCGATCCGAAGGAAATCATGGGCTGCAACACACGCGTCGGCCTTGCCGACGTGGACCGCGTCTTCCGCGCCCGCAAAGCAGCGGAGTTGATGGATTTGGGCGTCACTATCTATTTGCCTGAGACGGTTGTAATCGACCCGGAAGTCACCATTGGCCCGGATACAGTCGTGGAGCCCGGCGTGCAACTTCTGGGCTCGACGCGCATCGGCGCACGCTGCACCATCCGCACCGGAAGCACTCTACGCGACATGCGTCTCGACGATGATGTCTTGATCAACGCACATGCAATTCTTGAATCCAGCCGCGTCGCCGCCAAAGCGCAGATCGGCCCCTTCGCGCGGCTGCGTCCGGGCGCCGACATTCGCGCCGGCGCGCACATCGGCAACTTCGTCGAAGTAAAAAAATCGGTCGTCCACGAAGGCGCGAAAGCAAATCACCTCACCTACATCGGCGACGCCTCCATCGGCCGCGATTCGAATATCGGAGCCGGCACGATTACCTGCAACTACGATGGTGTCGCGAAACATGAAACCAAAATTGGCGAGCGCGTCTTCATTGGCAGCGACACGGCCCTGGTCGCGCCCGTCCGAGTCGGAAATGGCGCCTATGTCGCCGCCGGCTCGACCATCACCGACAACGTTCCGGCCGACGCACTCGCCATCGCCCGCGGCCGCCAAGCCAACAAGCTCGGCTGGGCCACCCAGCGCCGCCGTGAAATTGCCAGCGCAGCAAAACCAAAGCCGAAGAAACGATCACGCCGATCTCCGCCGAAGCACCGCGGGAAATCCAAATCCCGTCCGCGCTCCAAAGCACATCGTCGCCGTTAAGTTACGGCTCTTGTGTAGCAGGGATCCCGAAGCGCGAGGCTCTTGTTTCCTATGCTAAAATGCAGCAAAGGAGCGCTCGGATGAAATTCGGAGTCGTTCAGTTCCCAGGTTCGAATTGCGACGATGACGCCTATCACGCGATTGCTTCGATTGTGGGTCAGCCGGTGGACTTCATCTGGCACCAATCCGAAAGCGTCTCCGGTTTCGACGCCATCATCCTCCCCGGCGGTTTCGCCTTCGGCGACTACCTCCGCACCGGCGCCATCGCCCGCTTCTCGCCTGTGATGCGCGCGGTGGACCGCTTCGCGCGTTGCGGCGGCCTGGTCCTCGGCATCTGCAACGGCTTTCAAATTCTTCTCGAGGCCGGGCTGCTTCCCGGCGCGATGATGCGCAACAAAGGGCTCCGCTTTCTCTGCCGCCAGGTCCACGTCCGCGTCGAGAACACCGACACGCCCTTTACATGCGCCGCGCGTCCCGGCCAAGTGCTGGAAATGCCCATCGCCCACATGGAAGGAAATTATTTCGTCGATGCCGCCACGCTCTCGGATCTCGAGCGCAACCATCAAGTTATTTTTCGCTACGTGCATTCCGACGGCCGCCCGGCAGGCGGCGGGCCGCAGCAAATAGCCCCGGAAGACGACCGCGAAGCGAATCCCAATGGCGCCCTCGCCGCAATCGCTGGAATCTGCAATCGCGAGCGCAACGTGGTCGGCCTGATGCCGCATCCGGAGCGCGCCGTCGAATCCCCACTCGGTTCCGCCGACGGCTTGGTGCTCTTCCGCTCCGCCGTCGAGAGTTTTTCACGCCGCGTCGCGGTCCCCGCATAGTTCTGTTGTTGCCGTTATTCCGGGAGAAGCGAGGAGTCTGCTTTTTCTTGACCGCGCGCCGCGCTTGCTCAGACTACTTTTTGCTGCGACAATTTGCGCTCTGGACTTCACAACTCATGATTGACGCCGAAATCAAAGTAACGCCGCAGGTCGCGGCCGAGCACGGCCTCTCTGCGGACGAATACGCAGGCATCCAAAAAATCCTCGGCCGCGACCCAAATTTCACCGAACTCGGCATCTTCAGCGTGATGTGGAGCGAACACTGCTCCTACAAATCGTCCCGCCTCCACCTGAAGCGGCTGCCCACCACCGGCGCGCGCGTGGTGCAAGGCCCCGGCGAAAACGCGGGCGTGGTCGACATCGGCGACGGCCTCTGCGCCGTCTTCAAGATCGAATCGCACAACCATCCAAGTTTCGTCGAGCCCTTTCAGGGAGCCGCAACAGGCGTGGGCGGAATTCTGCGCGACATTTTCACCATGGGCGCGCGGCCGATCGCGGTGCTCGATTCGCTGCGCTTCGGACCAATCACGTCAGAGCCTTCCCAAGGACGCCCCAGGCAAGCGAAGGCGGCAAGCTTTGCGGGCGACAGCACGTCGGCGCCCGCCGTCGCACTCGCTGCCGACGCAACCCCTGAAGAAATCGCGCGCAATCGGCGTATCCTCGACGGCGTTGTGCGCGGCATCGCCTTCTACGGCAATTGCTTCGGTGTCCCGACGGTCGGCGGCGAAGTGCAATTCGAGCCGTGCTACTCGAACAATCCTTTGGTCAACGCGCTGGCCCTCGGCGTCGCGCGTCGCCAGGATCTTTTTTTCGCGCGCGCGCGCGGCGATGGCAATCCCGTAATTTACGCCGGAGCGAAAACCGGCCGCGACGGCATTCACGGCGCATCGCTCCTCGCTTCGGCGGAATTCAGCGAAGAATCGCAGCAGAAGCGCCCGAACGTTCAGGTGGGCGACCCATTCATGGAAAAGCTGCTCCTCGAAGCTTGCCTCGAAGCGATGCGCACCGGAGCAGTGGTCGCCATTCAGGATATGGGCGCCGCCGGTTTGACCAGTTCCAGTTCCGAGATGGCGTCGCGCGGCGGAATGGGAATCGAAATCGATCTCGCGCGTGTGCCACAGCGCGAAACCGGCATGACACCGTACGAAATCATGCTCTCGGAATCCCAGGAGCGCATGCTGCTGGTCGCCGAGCGCGGCCGCGAACGCCAAGTGTTCGACGTGTTCCGCAAGTGGGGACTCGATGCCGTCGAAGTGGGCCGCGTCACGTCCGACGGAAAATTGCGCGTCCTCAATCACGGACAAGTCACCGCGGAAATTCCGGCGCACGCGCTCGCCGAAGAAGGCCCGCGTTACGAGCGCCCGATGGCAAAGCCGCCTACGGCCGCCCTTTCACCCTACGAAGTCGCGCATATTCGTTACGCGGAATTGCAACGGGAAGGCGCGGACCTTACCGAAGATTTCCGCCGATTGCTCGCTTCGCCCGCCATCGCATCGAAATACTGGATCACCGAGCAATACGACTCGATGGTCCGCACGAACACGCGCATCGGCCCCGGCGGAGGTGACGCCGCGGTGCTGCGCCTGAAAGAAACCGGGCGCGCGCTGGCGCTTTCCACCGATGGCAACAGCCGGTGGTCGAAGCTTTCCCCGCGAATCGGCGCGATGCATGCCGTAGCAGAAGCCGCGCGCAACGTCTCCTGCGCCGGTGCGCGCCCCCTAGCCGCAACGAATTGCCTGAATTTCGGTAATCCCGAAAAGCCGGAGGTGATGTGGCAATTCAGCGAGACGATCGACGGCATCGCCGAGGCCTGCAACGCGCTCGAAATCCCCATCACTGGCGGTAACGTCAGCTTCTACAACGAAACGCTCGGCAAGCCGATTTATCCTACGCCCGTTCTCGGTGTCCTCGGCATTCTCGAGGATGCCGATCGCGCGCTTGGCATGGCATTTCAGCACGAAGGCGATTTGATTCTGCTCCTTGACGGATCCGGCAAATGGGCCCAGGAAGCGCGAAGTGTGTCCTGGAAGAATTTCACCGACCTGCTCAGGGCTTCCGCAGCGCCCAGTGAAGAGTTGCGGGCATTCTCTTCGAGCGAATATGTGAAGACCACTCAAGGTGTAGTGGCGGGCACGCCTCCCGCTCTCGATCTCGCCGCCGAGAAACGACTGATCGCTTGCCTGGTCGCACTCGCCAGCGAATCTGCGGTTTTTTCGGCCCACGACGTAAGCGACGGCGGTCTCGCCGTGACGCTTGCCGAATGCTGCTTTGCGTCCGTGGGCGGCGCGGGCACGCTCAGGTCCTCCGCCCTACCACCCCTTTCGGTCGATGTCTCGATCGGCGGCACCACCGACGGAGCGCACGAAAACGCCCCGGCCGAAGCCGCCCTGTTCGGCGAACGCGGCGCGCGCGCCGTCATATCCCTTTCACCCTCTGCGCTTGCCCGAGTCAACGAAATTGCGGCACAATACAAAGTCGGCACGCAGCGCATCGGCACAGTCACAACCGGTGAATTTTGCATCCACTATAATGGAAGCCCTGTGATACGCGGTGAGGCAGCGTCGCTCCACCGCGCCTGGAGCGAATCGCTTCAAAAGGCTATCGAGAGCGCATGACCTCACGAGCTTATAGAAAGCTGTGTATCACGCTGCACCAGTATCCGAGGGTACGGCTATTCTCGCCACGGGCGCGAGCCGAATTTCAGGGCAGTGAGATTTCGATTTGAGCCAAGACATTCAACTCGCGGACGATCACTTCCACGACGAATGCGGCGTGTTCGGCGTCTTCAACCACGCCGAAGCCGCGAAGATGACGTATCTGGGCCTTTACGCGCTCCAACATCGCGGGCAGGAAGCCGCCGGCATCGCTTCGACCGACGGCGCGAACATCCACATCCACAAAGCCATGGGCCTGGTGCAGGAAATTTTCACGCCGGAGGTGATTTCACGCTTGCCCGGCGCGGTCGCCATCGGCCACACGCGTTATTCCACGGCCGGCGACAAATCGCTAATGAACGCGCAGCCCGTGGTCATCGATTGCAACAAGGGCAAGCTCGCCGTCGCCCATAACGGCAACCTCACCAACGCCATGGAACTTCGCCGCAAGCTCGAGCACCGCGGCTCCATCTTCCAAACGACCAGCGACACCGAAGTAATCGTGCATCTCATCGCCCGCAGTTCGGCGCGCAATCTCTCTGGCGCTATGGCCGACGCGCTCAACCAGGTCGAGGGCGCCTACTCGCTCATCATTCTCACGCGCGACGAAATTTACGCCATTCGCGACCCGCGCGGCTTCCGCCCGCTCAATCTTGCCCGCCTCGACGCTTCCTGGATCGTCGGCTCGGAAACCTGCGCGTTCGATCTGATCGACGCTGAATACGTCCGCGAGGTCGAGCCCGGCGAAATGGTGCGCATCTCGCGCAGCGGAATCGAATCGATTCATTTCGCGCCCGAAAAACCGCATCAGTACTGCATTTTCGAGCACGTCTATTTTTCGCGCCCCGACAGCATCATTTTCGGCCGCCCCGTAAATCAAAGCCGCGAGCGCCTCGGCCGCCTTCTCGCGCGCGAGCATCCGGTCGATGCCGACATCGTCACACCGGTGCCGGACTCCGGTGTTCCCGCCGCCGTCGGTTATGCCGCCGAATCGGGCATCCCGTTTCGCATGGGGCTGATTCGCAATCATTACATCGGCCGTACGTTCATCGAACCCGAGCAAGCCATCCGCGATTTCGGCGTGAAACTGAAACTGAATCCCGTTCGCCGAATGCTCGAAGGCCAGCGCGTCATCCTCGTGGACGATTCCATCGTCCGCGGCACCACCAGCCGCAAAATCGTCCGCTTGGTCCGCGAAGCCGGCGCCACCGAAGTGCACGTTCGCATCAGCTGCCCGCCGACCATTTCACCCTGTTACTATGGGGTGGACACTCCGCGCCGCGATGAACTGATCGCCGCGCAGAAGCCCGTCGAGGAAATTCGGCAGTTTCTTGGCGCCGATTCGCTGGGTTATCTTTCACTCGACGCCTTGCGCGACGCCCTCGAAGATACCGAAGGAAAATTTTGCACGTCGTGCTACACCGGCAGCTATCCGACTGAGCTGGTGCAACTCGAAGTGGAGGCTCATCGTGAGGGCTGACGTGGAAGAAGAAGCCGTCGCCGCGGAAAAAGCCGCCGAGCGCCGCGAGAAAAACGCAACGCTCGGCGACAAAATCTGGCGCGAGCTGGTTTCCTGGTTTTGGGTGATTCTCGCGTTCCTGGTCATCGAAGGAACACTTGTGCAGGCTCGTGTGATCCCCAGCGGTTCGATGATACCCACCGTGCTGATCGGCGATCACCTGATTGTCTCGCGCATGGGCTACGACGCCGGCATTCCCTTCACCGATTACCACGTACCTCTGTGGCGCAATCCAAAACGGCAGCAGATTATTGTTTTCCGCGCCCCCATCCCGGAGCAAGGCTATCCCGACTTCATCAAGCGCTGCATTGGCCTTCCCGGCGACACACTCGAAATCAAGCAGGGCGTGGTTTACATAAATGGGGTTCGCCTATCGGAGCCATACCGCAATGACCCGCCGAACCCTCAGGAGAACCACCCCGCCATCCACGTCCCGCAGGGCGAATACTTCATGATGGGCGATAACCGCGAGAATTCGAACGACAGCCGCTACTGGGGTTTCGTTCCGCGCGCCAACATCATCGGAACGCCGCTGATAATCTATATGTCGATTGATGCGCCAGAAGACGTCTGGAATCCCGGGCACATCGGCGAGCGCTTCGCCACCTACATCAGTGTGCTGTTTCGTCCGCGCGAAGTGCGCTGGAAACGTTTGTTCCATACGTTCTAAAATTCAAGGGACCGCTCAGCCCCCTTCCGAAAGAGCATTCTTCATGCGCTATGCCGATGCTGGCGTAAATATCGCGGCGGCCGACGAAGTGAAACGCCGCATCGCCGCCATGGCCGGAAAAACATTCCGTCGCGGCGTCCTCGCGCCCATCGGGGGCTTCGGCGCGCTGTTCCAGCTGGACCGCAAGCGCTGGCGCGAGCCGATTCTGGTCGCCAGCGCCGATGGCGTGGGCACAAAACTTAAGATTGCCATTGCCGCCGGAGTCCACTCCACCGTCGGCGCGGACATTCTCAATCATTGTGTCAACGACATTCTCACCCAGGGCGCCGAGCCGTTGTTTTTTCTCGATTACCTCGCCATGGGGAAACTGGACGCGCGCGTCATCGAACAGGTCATTGAAGGTATGAGCCGCGCCGCAAAACAAGCAGGCTGCTCGTTGATCGGCGGCGAAACGGCCGAGATGCCCGACATGTATGCGCCCGGCGAATACGATCTCGCAGGTTTCATCGTAGGCGCCGTGGAAAAAAAGCAGCAACTCGATCCGCGCGCCGTCCGCCCAGGCGACGCCCTGCTCGCGTTGCCCTCGAGCGGCCTCCACACCAACGGCTATTCGCTCGCCCGCAAACTCGTGTTTGGCGTCGCGAAGCTCAAGCCGGATACTTACGTCGCTAAAATTGGCAACAAGATTGGCGCGGAGCTGCTCAAGCCCCATCGCGCCTACTGGCCCCTGCTGAAGAGTATCCTCGCGCGCGGATGGGTCTCCTCGATGGCGCATATCACAGGCGGGGGAATTACGGGCAACTTGCCGCGAGCCATGCCGAAGAACGTCCAGGCCGTCGTCGAGCTTGGCTCCTGGCCGGTCCTCCCAATCTTCCGTTACCTCGCGCAGCTCGGCAAAATCGAGCCTGAAGAACTTCTGAAAACGTTCAACCTCGGTGTGGGAATGATCCTCATCGTCCCGGCAAGACTCGTCTCGCGTGTCGAATCCGAATTGCGCCGCCGCCGCGAGAAATTTTACTTGATCGGCCGCATCGAACGCGTGACTCGCGGCAAACCCCGCGTAATTTATTCCGGCACCCTGCCGTTGTAGCGGGCTTTAGAGTCTCCGGTGGTTTGCTCCTCCATCTGCGTTCATCCGTGTTCGTCTGTGGTTTCAAGCCTTTCGCCCGCGTCATTCTCACGAGCATTTATGAAGTAGCTCTCCGATGCCGCCGCTGGTGCGTGACGGCCTTCCGCTTTGTCGCCGCCGGCGCCGCTGCAGCAGGCGCATCGGGATTGTCGATATCCACGGCTACCTTCCACGTTCCGTCAGCCTGCTTCTTCCAGGCCGTCAGGTATTTGCCCTTCTCGTCGTGAATCCGTCCTCTCTTATCCTTCGTCGCGAAATCGAACGTTCCGTACTCGTAGGCAATGTCGCCCGACCGCGCCACTGCCACACTGGTGGTCGCGAACGTCAGCCCCGGTCCCGGCTCCGCCAGCATCCCAGCCCAGCCTTTGCGGATATTCTCTTTTCCCTGAATGATCGCGCCCCGGTCCGGCATTTGAATCGCGTCATCGGTATAGACCGCCACCGCCTTGTCCACATCCTTGGCCGCGGACGCCTGGCTCCAGGCCACCACCGCCGCGCGGATTGCCGCTTCATCGGCCGCTCGATTGTCGAGGGGTTGAGTGGGCTGCTTCGGCTGCGTCGAGCAAGCGGCAATAAAGTTCATCGCGAAAAGGGACGCCGCCAAGAGTAAAAAGGGACGCGAACATGCCATCGAAAATCCTCCTGAGCTTAATTTCAGCGCTAAAGATGCCTCGCGGCCAGCAGCGTGTCAAGCCGCGTCCTTACGGGAAGTGCCGGCGTCTCGCGCTCGCCGGGTTTTTGCTACACAACAATTACTTGTTTCCTGAAGTTTCAGTGCTAGGCTACATTTGGCGTTATGCTGCCAGGCGATGAAACGCGCGCAAGACGGCCCGCAGAACACCGCAGGCCATGCGTGAAAGAGCTTTCCGTCATCTTGCTGATTCTTGTCTCGCTGCTTTGCTGCCACGCAGCCATCGCCGTGCAAGAGCCGGCCCCCGCGACGGCTTCCCCCACTTCTGCGCAAAACGCCGCGCCGCAACCCGCTCATCCTATCGTGACCGCCTACACCTTGCCGCCGGATCTTTACAAAAAGGCGCACGACCTCAACCGCATCCATTTCCGTTTCAACCTGATCAGCTTCGTCTATGGACTTGTCGTGTTGTGGCTCGTTTTGCGCTGGAGACTCTCGGCGAAGTATCGCGACTGGGCACAGGCCGCTTCCTCTCGCCGATTCCTGCAAGCCGCCGTTTTTTCTCCATTGCTCATTTTGACGACTGCGATCCTGGGGCTCCCGGCGGACGTTTACGAAGAGCATGTTTCGCGCCAGTACGGAATTTCGATCCAGGGTTGGGGCTCGTGGATCTGGGATTGGGCCAAGAGCGAGTTCATCAACATCATCGTGGCCACCATTCTCATTTGGATTCTTTACGCCGTGATTCGCAAGAGCGCGCGGCGCTGGTGGTTTTATTTCTGGCTGGTCTCGCTGCCGATCGGCCTGCTTCTGTTTTTTCTCACGCCGCTGGTGATCGATCCCATGTTCCACAAATTCGAGCCGCTAGCGCAGAAAGACCCCGGTCTCACGGCGAGCCTCGAGCAGATGGTGCAGCACGCCGGGAAAGACATTCCGCCCGAGCGCATGTTCTGGATGGGCGCCGGAGAAAAAACCACATCACTCAACGCCTACGTCACCGGAATCGGCGCGTCGAAGCGCATCGTCGTGTGGGACACCACTATCGCGAAGATGAACACGCCGCAAATCGTTTACGTCGCTGGCCACGAGATGGGCCACTACGTCTTAAGCCACATTCCAAAAGGTCTCGCCTTCGGCGCCGCAGTCCTCCTGGTTCTTTTCTATCTCGGCTATCGCACCGTCGGCGGCCTGCTTCGGCGCAGCGGCTCAAGTTGGGGCATACGCGGCATCGACGATCTCGCATCCCTGCCCGCCTTGCTCTTGCTGTTCTCCATTTTCGGATTTGCGGCAGGACCGATCTTCAACGCGTTCAGCCGCCACATCGAACACCAAGCGGACCAATACGGACTGGAAGTGACGCACGGGCTCACTCCAGACTCAAATCAGATTGCCGCGCAGTCGTTTCAGATTCTTGGGGAAATAGGTCTCAGCGATCCCGAACCGAATCCTATCAATGTATTTCTCTTCTACAATCATCCGCCGATTTCCGATCGCGTTCGTTTCGCGCTCGACTACAACCCATGGGCCAATGGCGGCCGCGGCGAGTTTTTCAAATGAGAAGGCGACCACGTCGCGTGTATCAATTGCGCGCGTGCAGCGTCATGCGGATTCCATGGCGCGGCCGCAGCGTGACCAGCGGCTCGGGTATCACGGGGTGCCCGGGCAGGAGTCGAAAGCGAAATCGCTGCGCGATCGTTGCGATCACCAGCGCCGCTTCCAGCAGCGCGAATCCTTGCCCGATGCATCGCCGCGGTCCATCGCCGAACGGAAAATAAGCCCCCGCAGGCAGGCGATCGGCAAGCCCGTCGAGCCAGCGCTCTGGACGGAACGCTTCGGGCTCCTCGAAGTATCGCGCGTCGCGGTGCATCACCCACTGCGACATCAGGATCGTGGTGCCAGTTGGAATGTCGTAACCGCCGATGGTGCAGGGAGCGATGGAAGTGCGCGCGAGAATATACGCCGGAGGATAAAGCCGCAGCACTTCGGTCAACACTGCCTGGAGGTAAGACAGCCGCATCAGGTCCGCCACTTGGGGCGCCCGTCCGGCGAGCACGCCACGCAACTCTTCTTCGAGCCGCGCTTCAGCCGCCGGGTTCTGACTCAGCAGATACCATGTCCAGGAAAGCGTCAGCGCCGTCGTTTCATGGCCGGCGAGAAACAGCGTCATTGTTTCGTCGCGAAGCTGCTTTGGACTCATCTGGCTGCCGTCTTCGTCCATCGCGCCCATCAGCATCGCCAGCAAATCATCGTGATGGTTCGAGCCGGATTTTGCGCGCCGCTCTTCGATAATCCGGTAGACGAGCGAATCGAGAAATTCCACTTCGCGTTGCGCGCGGAGGTTCCTCGGAGTTTTCCAGCTGGCGGGCACTCGAAACGGAGAGCGCTGCCGCCCAAGTTCGTGGCGCATCAGGAACGTCATCGCGCGGCCCACTTGCTGCGCCTCGCCGGGAAGCGTCGTGCCGAACAGCGTGCGAACGGCGATGTCGAGCGTCAACGCCGTCATCGCGTGCGCCACATCGCGCGATTCGCCGTCGCGCCAATCCCGGATGTGCGCCTGCGCGATCTCCACCATCGGCGCGGCGTATTCGTTGATTCTCCCGCGGTGAAACGCGGGCTGCGCCAGCCGCCGCTGCCGCCTCCAGAGATCTCCCTCGCTGATCAGCAGGCCCTGCCCGAGCATCCGCTCAGTCACTTGTTTCGTGAGCGTGCTCTTGTGGAATTTTGCCTGCTGCACCACAAACACTTGCTCGATGTAATCAGGATGATTGAGCAGGATGCGGTTCCCGAGCGGGACGCGGATGCTGGCGATGTCGCCGTACTCGCGAGCGACGCGCCGCAGCAGCGCCAGAGGGTCGCGCCGCAGCTCGAGCGCTACGCCGACGATCGGCAGTCCTCTTGGACCCGGCGGGAATCGCTTTCCGTTAGCTGGCATCGCCGCGCGCGGGCGCCGTTCGAGGCACGCCCGCTTCCTCCTGCTGTCCACTACGCTTATCTACGTTACTTTACTTCACGAAACTCGAATTCACGAATTGATGCAGCCTCGCGCGCGCTGCCGAATCCAATAAATTGCCGCTTTGGTGATTTTGACCGCGAGCGGTTAACATACCCGCTCGCACGGGCAGGCTGCCGAAAGAGAGCGCCGGTGGAAAGACCGGAATGGCTACAGCAAGTCGAGGGCATCCTCGAGACGCTGAATGAAGGTGTCTTGATCGCGGACGACTGCGATCGCATCCTCTTCGTGAATTCGGTCTTTGAAGAAATGACCGGGGTGCCTGCGGCGGAAATCGTTGGCCAGGATGCAGGCAAGTTGTACTACGCGCCCGAAGACTTCGCGCTCCTTCAGGCGCGCCGCCAGAAGGCTCGCGCGCTGGGCCGCAGCCGCGACGAATTTTTTCTGCCCCTCAAAGACGGAGGGCGCCTCCCGGTGGTGGTGAGCGCTCGCATCATCGAGGATCCCGACGGGCGCCAATTCGCGATCGTAACGTTCACCGACATCTCCGAACAAAAGACGGCGCTGGCGCAGCTTTCCGAGGCCAACCGTCAGCTTGAGGAGCGCCACAAGGAGATCGAAGAAGATCTCGCGCTTGCGGCGCGCGTGCAGCAAAGCCTTGCGCCGAAATCCATCATCTGGGGCGGACTCCGCGTGGAAACGTACTACCACCCGGTGCGCACGATCGGGGGCGACTTTGGATTGGTCAGCCCTCTCGACGAAGAGCATCTGAATCTTCTCGTCTGCGACGTTTCCGGCCACGGCATTGGCTCGGCGCTCGTCGCGAACCGCATCTATAGCGAGACCATGACGCAATTGCGAAACGGAGCGCCGCTCGCGGATATGCTGCGCTCGCTGAATCGCTTCGTGATGCACAACATCGGCAGCTCGGTTTTCTTTTTCACCGTTGCCGCGGCCCGAATCGACCGCGACGGCCGCCGCATGATATTTGCCGGTGCGGGGCATCCTCCGGCCATGGTCGCGCGCGCGGGAGAAGAACCGCGGCTGCTGGAATCCCGCAGCATGGTGCTCGGCGCCCTGCCCGATGCCGTCGATAGCGAGGCGACGCTCGAAGTGGATCTCGAACCCGGCGATCGTCTCGTGCTCTACACCGACGGCATCACCGACGTATTTGATTCCCACGGCGAGATGCTCGGCGTCGAAGGCGTGCAGAAATACGTGCGCGAAACTGCCGAGCTGCCGTTCGGCGAAATGAAGAAGGGCATCCTCGACCGCGTCGCGGAGTGGCGCGAAGGCCCGCCCGCTGATGACATGTCGCTCGTGCTCGTCGAAATCCGCTGAGCGGGCATGGCCGAACTCACTTTCTCAATCGATTTCATCGCGCCACCGAACGACGTTTTTGTTTTCTTCGTTCCTCAGCGCATGCCTCTGTGGTACGGCGTGGAGATGGACGCGTGCTTCGAGGTCCAGGGAGGCGCGCCCGATTTCGCGGTGGGGCAAAAAGTGCGAATTGCGGGACACCTGGGATCGCACCAACTGACGCTGACGGTTGTCGTCACCGCCTACGATTGGGGCCGACTACTTGAATGGCGGTTTCAGGATTCCTACGGCGTGCGCGGCTTGCAGCGATGGGAGCTTGCCCCGTCAGTATCAGGAGGCACGCGGCTCACGATGCGGGACTCCTACGAAATGCCCAGCGCATTCGGAAGATTATTCGATCGCGTGTTTACGCGGCGCGCGGTGGCGCTACGCGACCGCGAGTCGCTCGCGCGCTTGCAGCGCCTGGTGCCTCAGTGATGGACTGGCACTTGCAACCAGCTTCCTGCGCAAAACCTCCAAGATAAGGAGGTCTTCGGTCATCCAATCATTACTGGCCCCGGAACTGTGCGCTACGAAGCGCCGATGACGCGGAGGAATTTCTTTTTGCCCACGCGCAGCGGAAGCAAGTCGCCGGGATTCAGCACGACGACGCGTTTGATGTCTTTCTCCACTTTTCCGTTGATCTCGACGGCCCCTTGCTTGATGAGCCGCTCGGCTTCGCTGCGTGAACTCGCGAGACCCGATTCGGTGAGCACGGCGTGCAGCGGACGCGTGCCCCACGCGAGGCGCATTTCGGGGATGTCGGTGGGCGCTTTGCGGTCGCGAAACACCAGGCGAAATTCTTCGCCGGCTTTCTTTGCGGCCTCTTCACCGTGGAATCCCGCGATGATCGTGTGCGCAAGCTGCATCTTCGCGTCCATGGGATGCAGCACGCCGAGGCGCACCTCTTCGCGCAACCGCACGATGGCGGGCGAAGGAAAATCCGTCAGCAGTTCGTAGTAAGACCACATCACCGCATCGGAAATGGACATGATTTTCCCAAACATTTCTCCGGGCGCGTCCGTGATGCCGACGTAGTTCCCGAGGCTCTTGGACATTTTGCGTTCGCCATCGAGGCCCACGAGAATCGGCATCGTCAGGATCGCCTGCGCCGGCAATCCGTACTCGCGCTGGATTTCGCGATGGATCAGCAGATTGAATTTCTGTTCGGTGGCGCCCAGCTCGACGTCGGATTGAAGCGATACGGCGTCGAACGCCGTGAGCAGCGGATAGAGCAGCTCGTGAACGGCGATCGGCTGGCTCTTATCGAGGCGCGAACGAAAATCCTCACGCTCGAGCATGCGCGCCAGACGGTAATGTGAACACAAGCGGACGACGTCCGCGGCATTCATTTTGCCAAGCCATTCGCTGTTGTATCGAACTTCCGTTTTCTTCTTGTCGAGTATCTTGAAGACCTGCGCGAGATAGCTCTCCGCGTTTTTCTCCACTTGCTCACGAGTCAGGGGCGGACGCGTTTCAGATTGGCCGGTGGGGTCGCCGATCATCGCGGAAAAATCGCCGATCAAAAAAACGGCGGTGTGGCCGAGGTCCTGAAACTGCTTGAGCTTGCGAAGAACGACGGTGTGGCCGAGGTGAATATCGGGCGCCGTGGGATCGACACCGAGATAGACGCGCAAAGGAGTACGCTCTTTCGCGGACTTTTCGAGCTTCGCCTTGAGCTCGTCCTCGCGAATGATCTCGGCTACACCCTTCAAGATGAGCTCGAGCTGGTCTTCCGCCGGCTTGAATCTTGGCGCTGACACAATTTCTTCTCCGCCCTCCAATTTATCAGGCACTCGCTTTTTCCGGGGTGATCAGCACGCGGCGTCCCTCGATGCGGTAACGGCCTTCGAGGACGATGCGCACGGCTTCGGTGTAGATGCGGTGCTCCTGGCCGAGGATGCGCTCGGAGAGCGTTTCCGGCGTGTCACGATCTTCAATGGGCACAACCGCCTGCATGACGATGGGTCCGGCGTCGAGATTTTCATCGACGAAATGTACAGTGCATCCGGCAAATTTCGCGCCGTGTTCGAGGGCCTGTCGCTGCGATTCAAGGCCGGGAAACGCCGGGAGCAGCGACGGATGAATATTCAGGATACGTCCGCGAAACGCGGCGACGAACTGAGGCGAGAGCAGCCGCATATATCCCGCGAGGCAAACTAAATCCACTTTTTTCTCTTCGAGCGCGGCCATGACGAGTTTGTCGTACGCCTCGCGCTCGAGGCCTTTCGATGGAATGGCGCGCGCTTCGATGTTTCGCGCCCGGGCGCGTTCGATTCCCGGCGCGCCTTCCCGGTTGCTGATCACCATGGCGATTTCAGCGTTGGGGATTCTTCCCGCGGAGACACTTTCGGCGAGCGCTTCGAAATTCGAGCCGCGTCCGGAGAGCAACACGCCGATGCGTTTCTTCATGGCCGAGCGAAGTTAGCACAGTTCGTCGAGGCGGCAAAACGACGTGCTGGTCCGCACAACAAGCAGCACACAGATTGCAAACGACGCACGTACCAGGCGGTGAGTTCTGGTGCGAGGATTTGCCCATGCTAGACTCGCGCGCATGGGAAGCCTGAAGCTGTGTCTCGCAATTTTATTGTTGTCCATTGCGATTCCTGCGCCGTCCAGAGGCCAGTCAAATTGCAGCGCCATCGCCGCAGTTGAAACAAAGACGTACGGTTTCCGTCCCGCCAAACTCTCCGATCGAGAGCGCAAAGAGAACGCCGCCGCGATGGATTCCTTCTGGAGCCTGGTGAAGCGTTCCGGGCCGGAAGGCGTGGCTTGTTTACGTTCCCTGCTCGAAAAACAGCAGGATGGATTCGCAGTATTCGATGAAGCGTCGCTGCTTTATTCCTTAGATCACTCCGCGGAATCGACTGGCGTTGTGGCGCGTGCCGTCGCGAAGACCAACTTGGCAGACGTACAGGCTGCGAATTACGTGGGCATGGCGCTGCGATTGGCGCAGGAAGGCGCGGACATCGAACCGATCGCCAACAATTACCTGAATGCCAAAAACGACGTGACTACGTATCTGGCGCGCCACGGCGGCTACAAGCTCGACCGCACGGCGGGAGCAATTCTGCTCTATGGAATCATGCCAACCGACAAAATAGACGAAGCGATGTCTCGCGCGGCGAACTCCGATGTCGCCGAGGTTCGCAATGCGGCTGTGGTTGTGTGGTCCCTGAATATGACGGAACGAAGCTTCCAGGGGCTGACAGCGCTCGGCAAGCTGGAGGGGTTTTCCGATGAGGCGAAACACCAGGTGCGCTTCGTAATGACGCCGTTTGAAGTGCGCGTCACGGCCCCCAAGTACACGCGCGAGCAAATGCTCGCTAAGATTTCGAAGTTCCCGGAGATGGACAGATCGGAAGACCCGGCGCGGGAAGACAGGGCGCTGGATAACAGCGTCTATGCGACGTTCACGAACGCCGACGTGGAGACGCTTCGAGAATCACGCCGCAAACTGATCACCGGCGTTTCAAACGAGTCTGTGGAGGGCTACGTCGAAATGTCCCGCGTGCTGATCCACCTGATCAACAAACTACACATGTATTCCGAGTACCGAACTTTCGGGCAGTAGGGATCTCGGAGATCGCTTCGACGGCCACGGCTATTGCTTCTTCGCCGGAGCGGCGTGAACTGCGGGCTTACGGTTCACGAAGATGGACTTCGGGATTTCGCAGTGGACGCCCTTGCGGATGTCCACGACCTGCGTGACGCGGCAATCTGCGGCCATGGACGCGAGAGCGTAGGCTTCGTAGCGGTCCATGGGCACCGTTTTCTGCGAACTGAGAAAATCGATGGTGTTGCGAACCGCGATTTTCATTGCTTCGGTTAGGTCTTCGTCGAAACCCGTAAAAATCCAGACACTCTCATTCTCCGCCCAGGGCCACTCGGTCTTCAGATCCTTGCGCACAATAGGCTCGATTTCGATCTCCTGGTAGGCGCATTCGAGCGCTTCGAGATTGACTTCACCGTTGCCTTGCCGGCAATGCGCGTCGCCAATCCAGATGAGGCCGCCTTTCTGGAAAACCGGAAAGTAGATCGTCGAGCCTGCCTGGAGCTCGTTGAGATCCATGTTCGAGCCGTTTTTCCACGGGCGGAGAGTGCTGGTTCGCCCTTTGTCATCCTTGATCGGCGGGCCTGCTTTTTCCTTCGGCTCGTTTGGGTCCACGCCGACCGCGAGAATCCCG
>Ga0307475_10000250_pt1 | contig 33235 bp, 31 predicted proteins | sample atmos_gasesECM1C_FD_203317 | JGI IMG/M metagenome (GOLD analysis project Ga0307475, IMG submission 203317) | Hardwood forest soil microbial communities from Morgan-Monroe State Forest, Indiana, United States - atmos_gasesECM1C_515 | ecosystem: Environmental > Terrestrial > Soil > Temperate... | reverse complement strand
TATTTTTTCTTGCGTGGGAATGATTTGACGCAGGCCCTGCCAGGCGTCGCGTGGACATTCGACGATGGTGACATTGTTCGCGGAGTTGAGGTTCGGCTTCACGTTTGCAGCACTCCCGTCTTGAATTCGCGGACGTCGGGATTCAGCGCGGCGGCCTCGAGGGATTCGATCAGGGCTTCGCGGGTGCGGGCTGGGTCAATAATCGCGTCGACCCACAGGCGCGCCGCAGCGTAGCGCGGATCGGTTTGATGCTCGTAGGTGGCGCGGATGGATTCGTGCAGCTCTTTTTTGTCGGCGTCGCTGAGTTTCTGGCCTGCGCGTTCCAGCTGCTTGATCTTGATTTCGACAAGCGTGCCAGCGGCGGAATCTCCACTCATTACGGCGTAACGGGCCGTGGGCCACGCGAAGATGAAGCGAGGGTCGTAGGCTTTTCCGCACATGGCGTAGTGTCCGGCGCCGAAGCTTCCGCCGCAAATTACGGCGATCTTTGGCACGACGCTGTTCGCTACGGCGTTTACCATTTTTGCGCCGGCGCGAATGATGCCGCTCCATTCGGCTTCTTTGCCGACCATGAAGCCGTTGACGTCATGGAGAAAAACCAGCGGAACCAGATGCTGATTGCAGTCGAGAATGAAGCGAGCGGCTTTGTCGGCGGATTCGGTGTAGATAACGCCGCCGAATTCGGTCCGCTTCTCTCCCGTTCCGGGCGCTGAGACGGTCACGTGCTTCTTCTGGTTTGCGACGATTCCCACGGCCCAGCCGCCGATCCGAGCGTAGCCGCACAGCAACGTTTGCCCATATTCGGCGCGATACTCTTCGAACTTGCTGCCGTCGACGATGCGGGCGATGACGTCGCGCATATCGTATTGCTTTGAAGGCTCCGAAGAGAAGATTCCGTAAATTTCCTCGGGCGGATGGGCGGGCATCTCGGGAGCTTTGTGATCGAAGCGCGCCACCGGCGAGTGGCCGATTTTGTCGACCAGCGCGCGAATGCGCTGGAGGCAGGCGGCATCATCGGCCTCGCGAAAATCGATGGTGCCGCTGATCTGCGCGTGCATCTGCGCGCCGCCTAGTTCTTCCGCTGAAGTTTTCTGGCCAATGGCCGCTTGCACGAGTGCCGGTCCCGCGAGGAATAGGCCGCTTCCCTCGGTCATCAGAATGTGATCGCACATTACGGGAAGGTAAGCACCGCCGGCCACACACATTCCCATGATAGCCGTAATCTGCGGGATGCCCATCGCGCTCATGACTGCGTTGTTGCGGAAGACGCGGCCAAAATCGTCCGTGTCGGGGAAGACGTCTTCTTGCAGCGGGAGAAAGACTCCGGCCGAATCGACGAGATAGATTGTGGGGATGCGGTTTTCGATGGAGATATTTTGCGCGCGAATTACTTTTTTGGCGGTCATTGGGAAAAACGCGCCGGCTTTCACCGTGGCGTCGTTGGCGATGATCATCACCTGGCGGCCCGAGACGCGCGCTAGCCCGGTGACCGCGCCCGCCGCGGGAGCGCCGCCCCATTCCTCGTACATTTCGTGCGCGGTGTAGAGGCCCAACTCGAAAAATTGCGATTTCGCGTCGATCAGCTTCGCGATGCGTTCGCGGGCTGTAAGGCGGCCCTTCTTGTGCTGCGATTCGATGGCCTTCGAGCCGCCGCCCTGGCGGATTTGTTCCTCCTGGTTTTTGATCTCCGTAAGGCGATCCACCATTTGGCGGCTATTTTTCTGGAACGCGGCACTCTTGGCGTCGACGCGCGATTCGATAAGTATTCCGCTCACGTTCCGCTCACTCATTCCTCTGCCGCTCGGCATATCTGCTAAACTCCAGCGTTCAGCGCCTGAGGGTTCGGCGCTGAGTCCGAAACTCCTCATTCTACCATTTTAGGCGGGCCTTTTGAGTTCGACGAAAGGCGGCGTATAATCGCGGCGGCTCGCGGAAAATCGCGAGTCACAGTTCTTCAACGGAGGCGCCTATGCGATGCGGATTTTGCGCGAAGGATAGGTCTGCCCCCATTCGCGTCCTTTAGGGCGCGGTTCTGGCCGAGACTTCTCCTTTATCTCAATCCCTGGTGTAGTCATGCGGATTCGCTCGCCTCGAGCGTCGGGGCTCTGCTGCAAACCGGAGTGGCGCTCAGCGGCGCCGGTCGAAAAGGAGAATCGAGATGAAATTCATGGATTTGGAGTTGGCGCGTCGCGTGGAAATGGCGGAAGCCTTTGCGGCGCGCGCTTGCGCCGAAGGAGTCATTCGCATGCGGCCTGATCTTCCGGTCGCTATCGAGTCAATCGCCGGAGGGATTGCCGTTTTTACAGGCGTCGGCTCGCCAATCTCGCAAGCGGTCGGCGTAGGGCTCAACGGGACGGTGGGGGAAACTGAACTCGATCGACTCGAGGAATTCTTCTGGTCGCGCGGCGCACGGGCGGAGCTGGAGGTCTGCCCGCTGGTGGAGCTGTCAGTTTACGAGCATTTGGCGAAGCGTGGGTACGTACTGCTCGAGGTGTCCAACGTGTTCGTGCGAGAGCTTGTTGCGCAGGACTCATTCGACGAGCCTGCGCCTGGGGTCACGATCCGCGAAGCAGAACCCGGCGAAGCAAAGTTGTGGACCCAGACCGTGGCGCAAGGATTCGCGGAACACTTTCCCGTGACGCCGGAAATCCTAGATGTGATGGAGGGATTCTTCGAGCGAAAGGGCGCCGTGTCTCTTCTAGCGTTTGTGGACGGGAAAGTAGCAGGGGGCGGGGTGGTGTCGGCGCACGAGGGAGTGGGCGGATTGTTCGGAGCGAGCACCTTAACCGAGTTCCGGCGGCGCGGAGTGCAATCGTCGCTGCTCCGAGCGCGACTCGCATGGGCGAAGAAGCGGGCATGCGACATTGCGGTGAGCATCGCTCAACCGGGAAGCGCATCGCAGCGCAATATCGAACGGCACGGGTTTCGCGTGATGTACACGCGCACCAAATTGGCACGTGCGAAGCCTTAGGTCGCGCGCGACTCCGCTAAGCTCCCTGGGGGGCGGCCGGGATTCGCTGGCGAATGAAGTCGACGATGGCTTGCGTGGGAGTGCCGGGGAGGAAAACCTCTGCGATGCCATTCTGCTTCAAGACCGGGATGTCGGCTTCGGGAATGATGCCGCCGATCAGCACGGTGACGTCGTTCATTCCTTTGCCGCGAAGCAATTCCATCAGGCGCGGGCACAGGGTGTTGTGCGCGCCGGATAAGATCGACAGGCCGATTACATCAACGTCTTCTTGTGCCGCAGCCGATGCAATCATTTCTGGAGTTTGACGAAGGCCCGTATAGATCACTTCCATTCCGGCGTCACGCAGGGCGCGAGCAATCACTTTCGCACCGCGGTCGTGCCCGTCGAGGCCGGGCTTGGCGATCAGCACTCTTATTTTTTTTTCCGGCATCCGCGTTTCTCTGCGACTGGCGCTGGCTAAGATTGAAGATTGTTGATACGCGCTATGGACGTGAGCAAGGATACTTCAAATCGGCCGCCCACGATAGCGCGAGCGGGATTCGTGCCAAAATCGTTTAGTTCAAGTCGAAGATGAAATCCTCGAGAAGGCCGTTGAAACGATCGGGATCATCGACGAACAAAGCGTGGCCGTCGCCCTCGAATATCTCGAGACGCGCGTTCGGAATGCTTTTTTGCATCTCCCGATAGCGCGGCAGCATGGAATTCGTCGATGCGACGATGAGCGTTGGCTTATCAATCTTGGGAAGGGCGCTGCGATTGTCAGTGGCCCGAAGCGCCAGGAAGGTTTCGATTGCCGCGTTGGTGGGCATCTCGAGCGATGCCTTGGTCAGCCTGGCAAGATAATCTTCGTTCTGCGGCTTACGGAACATGGAACGCACGAGGTTCGCTGCTTGCTTTTGCCGGTCGGCCTTCAGCGAATCAGCGAATTTCTCAGTGCCGCTCGGAATCCCCCCGTCAAGACCTACAACGCCGTCGACAAACACGATGCCTGCAAGACTGCGGGTGCCAAACTGGTCCACGTAGGACGCGATGTCCGACACAGCCATCGACCAGCCGACAACAATCACAGGGGGCAGCTTAAGGCGCTCGATTACCGCCTTGATGTCGCGCGCGCGAGCCGCGGGAGTAAAGTCGGTTGCGTTTTTGGAGGAAGCACCCTGAGATCGCGGGTCCATCGCTACGACGCGCCAGTCGTCCGAAAAATAGTCAATCTGCTTTTCCCAAATCCAGCCGGGCATCGCCCAGCCGGGAACGAACAGAATGGAAGGGAAGCGGCGCGAAGGTTCGAGTGAGGCGTCACCTTTAGTGATGATTGCGTCTCCCGGCGCGGGATTCGCGACCGCCCCTCGCATTCCCACCTTCGTGTGTCCGGACTCGATGTAGTGGATTTTGACCCCATCCGGAGTGGTGATGAATCCACTCTTTGTGCTGTTGCCGTCGCCTGCGGGCGAGGCATTGGCAGCAGGCAACCAGAAGCTCGCTGTTCCGACGATCAGCAGGAAGACCAGTTGTTTCAGGATTCTCGGCATTCCTCACCCCGCAAGAATTGGCTTCTATTGAGGAGTTTACGGTATTCCGGGGAACTCACGGCGGCTAAGTGATGGCCACCTCTTCGTAGATGCCGAAAACGTCACGCAGGGCGTCGCAAATCTCACCCAGCGTTGCGTACGCCTTTACCGCTTCGTAGATGAGCGGCATCATATTTTCTTTTCCTGCCGCGGCTTTGCGCAGCGCGCCCAGACGGCGCGCGACTTCGTCACTGGATCGATCAGCGCGGAGTTTCCGGAGGCGCTCGGCCTGCCGTGCCGCAACGGTTTCGTCGATTTGCAGGATCTCGAGAGGCTTTTCTTCGGCGACGTAATCGTTGACGCCGACAATGATCTTTTCTTTGCGGTCCACGGCCACCTGGTAGCGATAAGCAGCCTCGGCAATTTCGCGCTGAGGATAGGCGCGCTCGATGGCATTGACCATGCCGCCAAGCGCGTCAATCTTCTCGATGTAGTCCCGGGCGCCGCGTTCCACTTCATCGGTAAGCGCTTCGACGAAATACGAGCCGCCAAGGGGGTCCGCCGTGTTGGTCACGCCGCTTTCGTGCGCGATGATCTGCTGGGTGCGCAGCGCAATGGTGGCTGCAAATTGGGTGGGAAGCGCCCAGGCTTCGTCCAGCGAATTGGTATGCAAAGACTGTGTTCCGCCCATCACCGCCGCCAAGGCCTGCAGCGCCGTGCGAACTACGTTGTTGTAGGGCTGCTGCGCCGTCAGCGAACAGCCGGCGGTCTGAGTATGGAACCGCAGAGCCCAGGCGCGCGGATTCTTCGCGCCGAAGCGCTCGCGCATGGTCTGGCACCAGATGCGGCGCGCGGCGCGGTATTTGGCGATCTCCTCGAAGAAGTCGTTGTGTGCGTTAAAGAAGAAAGAAAGCCGCGGCACAAAATCATCCACGTCCAGGCCGCGCCGGATGCCCCAATCAACGTATTCAATTCCATCCCGCAGCGTGAAGGCAAGCTCCTGAATGGCCGTAGAACCCGCCTCACGAATGTGATAACCGCTGATCGAGATGGAATTGAATTTTGGCGTGTGCTTCGCGCCGAACTCAAACGTGTCGATCACCAGGCGCATCGAAGGCTCGGGCGGGTAAATGTATTCCTTTTGCGCGATGTATTCCTTGAGGATGTCGTTCTGGAGCGTGCCGGAAATTTTCTTCCAATCCGCGCCTTGCTTCTCCGCGACCGCCAGATACATGGCCCAGATCGCGGCTGCCGGTGAATTGATCGTCATCGAGGTTGTGACGTCCGCCAATGGAATTTTGTCGAAGAGCACTTCCATGTCGGCCAGAGAGCTGATCGCGACGCCGCACTTACCGACTTCACCCTCCGAGAGCGGGTGATCGGAGTCGTAGCCCATCAGCGTGGGCAGATCGAACGCAACCGATAAACCGGTTTGCCCCTGGGAGAGCAGATAGCGGAAACGCTGGTTGGTATCTTCGGCGGAGCCGAATCCCGCGAACTGCCGCATGGTCCACAGGCGTCCCCGATACATCGTCGAGTGAATGCCCCGCGTGTAGGGCGGCTGGCCGGGATAGCCTAGGTCGCGCTCGGCGTCCCAGCCTGCGAGATCAGCCGGCGTATAAAGACGGCGAATCGGGTAGCTTGAGACGGTTGTGAATTCGGGGAGCCGTTCGGGCGATTTATCCAACGTGGGTTGAAGAGTGTTCTGTTCCCACTCGATCTCTCCTGCGGAAGGCTTGCGTTCGGACTCAAACCTGGCGATCGCTGGAAATTTCGGCTCTTTTGCTGCCTTCAGCGTCATTGGCCGCACTCCTTCCGAGAGAGACTCGCGTCGAGCCGCAAGGTGTTCACAGAATCATTTTAGGGCAAGGGCAGAGCGGCGGCAACAGATTGCTCGAAGCGCCGTGCCGGCGGAGCGTCCTAAGAGCGACGCTCCCAGACGAGAAATCCGGAGTTGCTTCTACTGATTTCCCGTCACAGGCGGTTCGGGCGTTCCCGGGATGAGCGGCTGGCGGAGGGCTTTGCCGCGGATCGCGTCCGAGACAACGATGCGATTTACTTCGAGCGTTCGGCCCATGGCCTGGTTGAAGTTCACAGCGGCTTCTTCGAGGTTGACTCGCGCCCGAAGCAAGTTGCCCTGCGCCGTCGTGAGGTCGCGCGCGCGAAGAACGACGTTGTAACTGGTCGAAGAACCGAGCTGATATTTCTTCTGCTCGGCGTCGAGGGTTTGCGCGGCGAGAGTTTGCGCCTTTTCCGCCGCGGCCACCTGTGCGCGGTCCTGTTGCAGCGCAATCTGTGCGTTCCTCACGTTCAAAACGATGGAATTCTGAAGCTGGCGGTATTGAACTTCGATTTGCCGTTCGTCTAGCAACGCGCGGGCGCTGTCCGCCTGAGCCGATCGGTTTCGAATCGGGAGTGTGATGTTGAGCCCGAAAGCGTAGGTTGGGAAATTGTTGTTGATCATCGTGCTCAGCGCTTCGGGCAGGCCGCCCGGCTGGAGAGCTCTGGTGGTATTGAAATTCTGTATTCCCGCGAAGGCCGGCGTGCCGTTAACGTTGAGAATGTTGCCGTTTTGGTCGACCAACGGAACCGTGAGATCGGGAGAAAAAGTTCCGGTCGGCGTCTGCGTGGTCACAACCTTATTGCCATTGAGGCCGGTAGCGCTGTACTGCCCGAACAGATCGGCTCGCGGCAAAAGAGAGTTCTTGGTCGCCTTCACTTCGATTCCGGCATTCTTGAGGTTCAGCTGAGCCTGGACAATTTCCGGGCGCTTCTGCCATGCCTCTTGCACGGCGTCGGCTAGTGCCAGGTTTTCCGTAACGTCGGGCGTGGCTATAGGCGTCGTGGGAATTACTTCGACGTTGAGGACGTCCGGCGACACGAGATTCTTGGTGATCAAGTTGAGAAGCACGGTCTCTTGTTGCAGCTTGGTGGTCTGCGCGAGGATAAGATTCTGCGTGTCGGTGGCAAGTTCGGATTCCGCGGTAAGCACGTCGAGAGGGGCCATGGTGCCGATCTCCAGCTGCTTTTTGTTGTCTTCGTACAGTTTATGCGAAACTCCCACGGCCGCTTGTTGCACCTTTACGTTCTCACGGTCGAAAACAAGTTCCCAGTACGCGTTGGCGACCGCTGTAGCGCTCGTGATGACCTGCTGCTCGAACTGGCTTTCGGCTACCTTGACAGTGTTTTTCGCCTCCAGAATGAATCGCGTGTTCGGCAGGATGCCGAAACCGTTCAGCAAGGGCTGGCTGATTGTGAACGCCATGGTCGATTGCAACGCTGGATTGAAGATGACGTCATTCAAGGTTGTCGAAGAACGGTTGTTGTTGAAAGCCACCGATACGCTCGTGCCGGTATGAAATAACTGTGAGTAACCAAAATTCACGTTGGCGCTGTAACTGGTAAAAAACGGCACCGCTGTCGAGCCCGCGCCGGAGGTGAACGGGTTGTTAATTGGTTGTGAGGAACGGGACCAGTTCAATGCCGAGGTGATCACGGGGTCGAACGAACCGGTGGGGCCTGAGCCAAGAACCACCAATTGCGAACTCCCGGATTGTGGGACGCCGCCAGCCTTCGCCTTTAGGAGAGCAGTCTCGGCGATCCAGGGCGTGAATCGTTGCACGTAAATGTCGAGGTTATTTTCGAGGGCGATCGAAATCGCATCGTCCAGGCTCAGCATGAGCTTCCCGTCTTGGATCAACTGGTCGAGCCGGGGCGCGTTCGTGAGCATCGGCTCGGATACGTGAATCGGTTCGTAGGGCGCAATGGCATTTGGGAAAAACCGCGGCCCCTTGGAGTAGTCCGGCCCGAAGCTGAGAGCGCGGGCTAGAACCGCCGATGGCGCGGGAGACGGAGGAGCTTCGACCGGCAGCTGGTCTTGCGCTTGCCCGGTGGACTGTTGCGGCGTCGCTTGCGTCTGCGCCTGAGCGAAGGCGGGCGAACTGATCAGCGAAGCGATCGTCAAGAACACGAGCGCCCTGTGCGTTCGTCGTGCAATCATCGTTGTTTTTCCTCTCCCCGAATCAGTATTCCCAAAGTGCGCAGTACCCAAGGTATTGAAACGTGCGAGGACCCTGATTTGTTACAGAAACTGTATTTTAGTGCAACACGGCGGCCACGCGTATCCGCCTGAATTGGCACGGGTAAACTGGATTTCTGACGCGACGGATGTTCGTTCGCGGACAGTGCCGTGCGTATCCGAACAGGCAGTCCGCGAGTGTAGCATCGCATCGGTGCCGTGACAATCGAGTGTCGGCATCTCTCCTCGCTACGTTGACACTTCGCGCCCTCCCGCCCTACCATGGCGTGCGTATTGCAATCACTCATGCGACCCGGCTGGCTCCCAGGAACTCTATGCGCGCGCACGTCCAGAAGCGGCTGGTCGCCTGCTAAACATCCGTACGCCCTGCTCCTACGCTGCCTTTCTGTTATTTGCATCATTTTTTGGCTTGCAACCGCGTTGAGCGGCCAGAAGCTCGATGAACTGAAACCGCAGGGTTACGTCAACGATTTTGCCGGCGTCCTGAGCCAGGCAGTCAAGAACCAACTGACCGCCCTGTGTACGGAGGTCGATCAGAAGGCGCGAGCGCAGATTGCCATCGTCATCGTTAAGTCGCTGGAGGGTCGTCCTCTTGAAGACTATTCCGTTCGGCTTGCCACGCGGTGGGGAATAGGGCCCAAGCAGAACGCGCGCGGCGTGATGATTCTGCTCGCCATCGAGGACCGCGTCGATCGCTTCGAGGTGGGGTATGGACTCGAACCGATTCTCCCGGACGGCAAGGTTGGCGGATTTGGTCGCGAAGCTGTTCCTTATCTCCGCCAGGGAAATTACGATGCAGCCGTTTTGCTGATGACGCGGCGAGTAGCCGAGGTCATTGCCCGGGATCGCGGTGTCGTATTGACAGGGCTTCCGCGAGGCTCTGGCTCGCCGTCCGGCGAGCGACGGCAGCTCACGGTAGGTGGTATCCTCACGCTCCTAGCGCTGGTTGCCTTTGCGGCAGTTTTCGTTGGTCCGTTCCTGTTTGCCATGTTTGGCCCGAAGCGGCCAACGGGACGCGGGAGCAGATGGATCGGTGGGCCTCCTATCGGGGGTGGGTGGGGTGGCCCGTTCGGCGGTGGAGGCTGGGGTGGCGGCGGGGGATTTGGAGGCGGCGGGGGAGGCGGATTTGGTGGATTCGGCGGAGGCGGTTTTGGAGGCGGCGGCTCCAGCGGAAGTTGGTAAGAAGTGGCCTCGGTTACTTGAACCGGCGCGGGTCGGCAGTCTGCAAAGGCACTTGAATGGAATCGAAGCTGACTGAACTGGTCGAACGCTTGAAATCGGCGGCGCACGATAACTTGCGCGCGGTCGTGCTGTACGGCTCGGCCGTCACGGACGAGTTCCTCGCCGAGCACTCGGACCTGAACATTCTTGGCATCGTCGAGCGCGCCGGTTCGGTCGAGCTCGAGAACCTTCGCGAGGCTGCCGCATGGTGGATACGCCAGCGCAACCCCGCGCCGCTGATCTTTACTTTCGAAGAGCTGCGTCGCTCTGCAGATGTGTTTTCGATCGAGTTGCTCGACATGAAACGCCACCACCGTATGCTGCTCGGCGAGGATTTCCTCGAAAATTTCGAGGTTCCGCTCGAGTTGCATCGGCTTCAGGTGGAGCGCGAATTGCGCAATGGCTGGCTTCGTTTGCGTCAGGCGATTCTGACCGCGCCTCACAGCGATAAAATTCTGTTGTCACTCATGCTGGATTCGGTGTCCACATTTTGCACGCTATTCCGTCACGCCGTGTTCGCGCTCGGCCAGGCCATGCCTGCCAATAAGCGCCAAGCGGTCGACGCCGTGGGGGCGATTTCCGGAGCCGATGCTTCGGCATTTCATTCCATCCTCGATCTGCGGGAGAAGAAACGGAAGTCGCGCGAGATGGACACGGAAGCGACGCTGCATACGTATCTAGAGTTTGTGGAAGTGGTCACAAACGAGATCGATCGTCGTCTCGAAGCTCGCTAGCACGAATCCTCGGGTTCTCAGCGAATCGAAGCGCTTTCGGGTCGCAGGTCCGCGGAATCCTCTGGACGGAGGCATGGCATGAAGATAGTTGGAACCGTGATAGCCGTCGTACTGATTATGGCCCTGATCGTTGGCGGAGGTTATGTTTCGGCCAAAAACCAAATGGTCACGCTGAACGAGGCGATCAAGTCCAGTTGGGCGCAGGTGGACGTCGTACTCCAGCGCCGCTCTGATTTGATCCCCAACCTGGTTGAAACCGTGAAAGGTTTCGCGGCGCAGGAACAAACCGTCTACGACGACATCGCCAAGGCGCGCGCAGCTCTGGGCGGAGCGCGCACACCACAAGACAAAATCGCAGCCAACGGTCAGCTCGATAGCGCCCTTAGCCGTTTGCTCGTGGTGGTGGAAAACTACCCGCAGCTCAAGTCGAACGAGCAATTTCTTCGTTTGCAAGATGAACTTGCCGGCACCGAGAATCGAATTGCCGTCGAACGCAAGCGCTACAACGATTCCATACAGGCGTACAATACCTACATCGGCCGCTTCCCGAACAGCATCTACGCGAATTGGGCGGGATTCCATCGCAATGAAGCTTACTTCCAGGCATCCCAAGCCTCACGCGAAGCCCCCAAAGTGCAGTTTCCGCCTCCTAATCGTTAATGGCGGAACTCGGAAGCTTCAAGTGATCTTCGGACGGAAGGGCGACTTACCGGCGGTGAGGTGCAACGACTCGCGGCGCTTGGGTGGGCGGACGCTTCCGCTCCGCTGGGTCCCAATCCTCAGGCGGAAACGCGATGCGCCAGAACAGCGGCGAAGGCTCGCTGAATTCGAAAGCAACCTCCGTCTTGCCGTCTCCTGTTCTTCCTAAGAACACAACCGTACAGGGCAGCTCTTCTACCGTCTTAGGATTGATCACGGAAATCTCTTGATCTCGCGTGACGCGAGCTCTAAGCATTACCATGCAGCCATTCGCATTGATCGAGATCGTGCTGGCCTCTTCCTCGAAGGGCTTGTCTCCGCTTTTGCCGCGAACGATTACCGGCATGGCGATCTGCACCCGCTGCGTGCGCCGGCGATCGCCGTGGGCGTCGGCGGCCGTGCCAGGGGCGGGGCGTTTTGCGTCACTCATTGACTCACCTCAACAAGCCTGCGAGCGTCCGGAAGTGAGACTCCGCGGCGGAAACCGGAACTTCCTCTCTCGACTAGCTTACATCGAAATCGTCGGCAATCTGGCGCAAGTTCATGAGCTCCCGTTAACCGTTTGGCACCCTCATGGAGTGTTCTGTCCGTATTCAGCCCCTCGGTGACCGCCCCTGTCAAGCCGCCTTGACCCCTTCTGATTCCCGCGCTACGCTATTTGAACGAGTCCTGGGCCCGTCCTGGTCCGCAGTTCGGAGGCATGGCTACCGCCATACTTGATGAAGCAAACCGTTCGATTGGTCGGGGGCATAAATGAGTTCTTCGGGACCCTCGACGAAAACCTAAAGCTGTTCGAATCCAGCCTGCACGTCACTACGCAGCTCAATGACCATGATCTGCAGGTGGAAGGTTCCCCGGCCGAGGTCGAGCGCGCGACGAAGATTCTGGACGAGTTTAACAGGCGCGTCAGGGCCGGGCGTATTCCAGACAGCCAGGAAGTAAAGTCTCTCCTGCAGGTCGCCACCGGGGAATCGACGGCCGATCTAAGGGGCGGTTTTTCGCCCGCGCGAACTCGCGCGCTGGGCAAAAGAAGCGTCACACCCAAAAGCGTCAACCAGCAACGCTACATCGAAGCGCTCGAAACATATGACATGGTCTTTGCGATCGGACCCGGTGGAACTGGCAAGACCTATCTGGCCGTGGCCATGGCCGTTTCCGCGCTGCTTGCCAAGCAGGTCAATCGCATCATTCTGGCTCGCCCGGCTGTCGAGGCCGGCGAGCGGCTTGGCTTTCTTCCCGGCACGCTCCAGGAGAAAGTCGATCCTTACATGCGTCCCCTTTACGACGCCTTGCACGACCTCCTCGAAGCAGACCGTCTCGAGCGTTTCCTCGAGAACGGCATTGTCGAAGTGGCTCCTCTGGCATTCATGCGTGGCCGCACTCTAAACGACTCGTTCGTCATTCTCGACGAGGCCCAAAACACGACCAGCGAACAAATGAAGATGTTCCTCACTCGCCTCGGATTTAATTCCAAGGCGGTAATTACGGGCGACATCACCCAAATCGATTTGCCGAACGACCGCCGTTCGGGTTTGGTTGAAGCCGTCGACGTGGTGGGCAAGATCGAGGGAATCTCGCTCATCTATTTCGACGAACGCGATGTCGTGCGTCACAACCTCGTGCAGAGGATCATCAAGGCGTATGATGAATTCAGCGGTGGCCAGTCCGGATCGAATCGCGCGTCGAGCGGCAATTCCCGCGGCCACAACCACTGAGGTTAATCTGGATTCGATGATCGTGAACCGCCAGAGGCGCGTTCGTGTTTCTCTCCGCAGCCTCGAAAGATTTTTCGAACTCGCGCGCAAGCGTCTTCGTATTCCTGCGGGATCGGTCACCGTTTGTCTGGTCAGCAATTCCGAAATAGCTCGCTGGAATGCTTCCTATCGCGGCAAACGTGGGCCGACTGACGTGCTATCCTTCTCAACCAATGGATCGGTATTCTCTCGACCGAAGGGCAAGACGCGCGCACAGCGCAGCAGTGAATGTTCCTCCCGGCGCGATGCTCCAGCTTTGTTCTACCTGGGAGATATCGCCATCGCTCCGGCGGTTGCGCGCCGCAACGCACTCAGTTCCGGCCGGCCCTTCACCGACGAAATGCGCGTCCTCATCCTTCACGGCATGCTTCATTTAATGGGCCACGATCACGAAACCGATGAGGGCCAGATGGATCGCCGCGAGCGCCAGCTTCGCCGCGAACTGGGACTCGCCTAGCTTATGCCTATGTTTCTCTACACGCTGGGTGTGCTCGCTTTGACGGCCGGCCTCCCGATATTTGCCTACTTCGATCGCGTCTATCGCGAGTTGGGGCGCACCACCACCGGACGAATCCACTCGCACCTCGAAACCTTCGAAGTCGAGATCGAGCCGCGCTTCAAGATGGATCGTCGTCGCGCCTCTCTCGCCTTCAGTCTTCTCGGACGCCTGTGGCTGGTTCTTGTGGCGGCTTTCACCGCACGAGCGGTGATTTTCTTCGTCCCTGGCACCTGGGAAGCCGCGGCGGAAATGGTCGTTTTTCTCGGTGCCGAAGTCACCTTGCTGATGCACTTTGTGCCTTCGCTGCTATTGCTGGGGGTTCGCGGAAGCTGGACTGCCCCCCTCGTTCCCGTGGTCCAATTGCTGTTATGGATCATCTGGCCCCTTCAGGTGATTCTCGAGATGCTGATTTCCGTGCTGCATCTCTCCGAGGACGATCAGAATGCGCCGGCCGTCGAGCAGCAGTCCATCGGCGCTTTTGTCGATGCCGCCGCAGACGAAGGCATCATCGAGCGGGACGAAGCTCGCTTAATCGAGCAGGTCATCGAATTCGGAGAAAAGAGGGTCCGCGACGTAATGACGCCGCGTCCCGATGTCGTCGCCATCCGCGCCTCCGCCACCCTCGAAGAGCTTCGGGACCTTGTCGTTGAAACAAAATATTCGCGGCTGCCTGTTTACGAGAAATCGCTCGACGACATCACTGGAATTGTGATGGCGCGCGATATGCTCGAAGTTCCAGACTTCGAGGCCGGCCACCGCGTAGTGCGTGAACTCATGCGCCCGGCGCTGTTCGTTCCGGAAACGAAGTTTGGGTCGGAATTATTGAAGGAGATGCAGGAAAAAAATCAGCAAATGGCCATGGTCATCGATGAGTACGGGTTAATGGCCGGCCTGGTCACGGCCGAAGATTTGGTCGAGGAAATCGTGGGCGAGATTGGCGAAGAGGATCGCCGCCCGGCGCCGGACGTAATTCGCGAAGTAGGCGGCTCCCTGGTGCTTCGCGGCAGCGTTCCCGTGGACAAAGTGGGCGAGCTTTTCAGTACTCCGCTCGATGCCTTTCCCGAGCACGCTGGTTCGGCAACGATCGCCGGACTTCTTAACAGCGTGGCAGGGCACGTTCCGCGCACCGGTGAAGTAATCGACGCTGACGGGATTCGCTTCGAAGTCCTCGAAGCAAACCAGCGGAAGGTTCTCCGCGTTCGCGCTCGCCGCCATGGCGCATTTCCGGCGGCCGGGTAGCTTCCACGTTCCGTGCCCGCAATTCCCTCGACCGGCGTACAATTCTTTAGACCATGCCATTGAAGTCGGGATTCATCGCTATCGTAGGCCGCCCGAACGCCGGAAAATCCACGCTCGTCAATACCCTGGTGGGACGCAAAGTCGCCATCGTTTCACCAAAGCCGCAAACGACCCGCAATCGCATCCAGGGAATTCTGAATCGCGACGACGCGCAGATCGTGCTCGTCGACACGCCCGGCATTCATCGCGCTGAAAATGTTCTCAGCCGCCAGATGATGGACGAGCTCCAGCACGCGGTCGAAGGAATCGACGTGCTCTCGCTGATCGTCGACGCCTCCACCGATTTCCGCTCGGGCGACCGCTTCTCGCTCGAATGGATCCGCCGGTTCGACGGGCCTGTTTTCCTTCTCCTGAACAAGATCGACAAGGTCGCCAAGATCCACCTGCTGCCCTTGATCGATCGCTATCACCGTGAATTCGAATTCACGGAAATTTATCCCATCGCCGCACTGACCGGCGAAGGCTGCCTCGATCTGGTGAACGGCTGGCTCGGGCACCTGCCGGAGGCGCCGCCTTATTTTCCGCCCGACCAGTTCACCGATCAGCCCGAACGTTTCCTGGCGGCGGAAATCATTCGCGAGAAAGCAATCCTGGCCACGCGCGAGGAAGTTCCGCACTCCGTGGCCGTGCTCATCGATGGTTTTGAAGAAGGCGAAAAACTGATTCGTATACGGGCCACGATTTATGTCGAACGGGAAGGGCAGAAGGGAATTCTAATCGGCAAGGGTGGCGCAACGGCCAAGAAAATCGGCACCCTGGCGCGCAAGGAACTGGAAGAAATCCTCGGCACCCACGTCTTTCTTGAGACTTTTGTGAAAGTCCAGCCAAACTGGCGCCAGAACCCCTCGGTTGTTCGGCAACTCGACTGGCGCCGCCAGCTCGAACAACTCAGCGATTATCAGGGCACAGAGACAGAAGAAGTTTGAGGCTAGATTGCCGGCGAGGCCTAAGGCAGCGCGATTGGGTGTACCGGCATGCCCGCTGATCGGACTAGGGTGCGCCTGCCGGTACGATGCTCCTATGACGCTTTGGACGGCGAAATTCCCAGAGCCCGCATCTTGCGGTACAAGTGGCTGCGCTCGAGTCCCAGCGCCGCGGCGGTTTTCGTCATGTTCCAGCGATTCTCTTCGAGCTTTCGCAGCACGAATTCACGCTCGTACGCCGACCGCGCCTCCTGCAAACTCTCGTAAGGCTTCTGCGGGCTCTTCGACGCGCCCCGGAACAACTCCGGGGGCAAATGGTGCGGCTCGATCCGTAACGTCGGGCACATAATCACGAGCCGCTCCACGAGGTTTTTCAGCTCGCGGACATTACCCGGCCAGGGATATGCGAGCAGCACTTCCCTTGCCGCCGGACTGAATTCCTTGCCCTTCTTTCCATAGGCCTCGCAAAACGTCCCCAGAAAGTGCGCGGCGAGAACCGGAACGTCCTCGGTTCGATCGCGAAGCGCGGGTACGTAAAAAGGAATCACATTCAACCGGTAAAAAAGATCCTCGCGAAATGCATTGCGCGAGATCTCTTCCTCGAGCTTCTTGTTCGTAGCCGCGATCACCCGCACATCCACCGTTACGGGCTGGTTCGACCCAAGCGGCTCCACGCGCTGCTCTTCGAGCGCGCGCAGCACTTTGGATTGCGTTTTCAAACTCATATCGCCGATCTCGTCAAGGAACAACGTGCCGCCATCGGCCTTCTGAAACTTGCCGACCTTGTCGTCGCTGGCGCCCGTAAAGCTGCCCTTGCGATGCCCGAACAATTCAGACTCGATGAGTTCCTCGGGAATCGCGGCACAATTCACTTCCACGAATTGCATCGAGCTTCGCGAACTGCTCGCATGCAGCGCTCGCGCTACGAGTTCCTTGCCCGTCCCGCTTTCTCCGTAGATCAGGACCCGCCCGTTCGTCGGCGCCGTTAGTGCAATCTGCTGCCGAAGCGCTTTCATCGGCACGCTGTTTCCCTGAATCTCGTGGCGCTCTTCGAGTTCCGCTCGCAGGCGGCGATTCTCTTGTTCGAGGCGCACGTAGTCGAGGGCGTTGCGCACCACGAGCGTCATTTTCGAAAGCGAGAGCGGCTTCTCGACGAAATCAAAGGCGCCGAGTTTCGTCGCGCGCACCGCCGTCTCGATATTTCCGTGACCCGAGATCATCACCACCATCGGTGCGCCCTCGCGTTCCTGAAGTCGTTCGAGCGTCTCGAGGCCGTCGCTTTTCGGCAGCCAGACATCGAGCAGCACCAGATCGTAATTGTGCTCCTCGATTTCCTGCAAGCATTCCTCTCCGGATGACACGGCCCGGACCTGATAGCCTTCATCCCGCAAGAGCGCGCCCAGGGATTCGCGGATTCCGCTTTCGTCGTCAACGATGAGGATTGAGGCTGGCATAGAAGTTTCTACGCTACCGGAGTTCCTGTTTGCGCAGGCGCAGCCGCCACCTCGGCGGCCGGGAAGCGAATCAGAAACCGTGTGCCGACGGGTAGATTGTCTTCGACGCGCAGCGTTCCATTGTGTTCGGATACGATTTGGCTCGCAATGGCCAGACCGAGGCCCGTCCCGCGCTCCTTTGTCGAAAAGTGCGGCAGGAAGAGGCGCTCTTTGTCCTCGGCGGAAATTCCTTGGCCGCTGTCAGAGATTTCAACCTCGACTGCGTCCCCGTCGCTTTCGACGCGCGTGGCCAGGTGCAACTCGCGCATGGCCGAGCCTTCCATCGCCTCCGCGGCATTGTCGATCAAATTCGCAATCACACGGCGCAGAAGTTCAGGATCGGCTTTTACAGAAGGTAGAGATGCGGCAAGGTCCGTGCGAACGGTAATTCCTTCCAGCCGTCCGTGGAACAGCGCCAGAGCGCTCGAAACGATCGTGTTTACATCGGCCGGTGCGAGCCGCGCGGAAGGGAAGCGTGCAAAGCGGGAGAACTCATCGACCAGCGACTCCAGTGTTTGCACCTCGCGCTCGATCAGGCCGGCGCATTCGGCCACCAGTTTCTCGAATTCGCTTTGCCCGGCGCCGTTGGCCCTGGCCGTCGAGGTTCGCTCCAGATGCCGCAACAACCGCTGCGCCGAAAGCTGAATGGGCGTAAGCGGATTCTTGATCTCATGCGCGATTCTTTGCGCCACTTCCTGCCAGGCTGCCGCCTTTTGGGCTCGCAAAAGATCCGTCAAGTCGTCGATCACCACTACGTATCCCGGATTCGAGCGCCTTGGCCCGAGTGAACTGACCGTCACTGCCGCTCGGACGATTCGTCCGCCCGTCGCGATTTCTGTTTCACGTGAAGCCGCGCCCATTCGCAGCGAGCGCCTCATCAGGTGCAGCACGGATCGCGCCGCCTCCTCACCCAGAAGTTCCGCCAGAGTACGGGCCCTGCGCGCATCGTCCCCTAAAATCGCTGCGACGGCGGAGTTAATGCGCGACACTTCTCCCGAGGCGGTCAACGACACGACACCGGTCGGAATATTCTCGAGAATCGCTTCCATTAATTTGCGTCGGCGCTCGCGTTCCTCGATCGCCTGTTCCAGGCTCTGCGTGAAGTCATTGATTTGCCGCCGTCCCTCGCCCAGCTGCTCGGTCATGCGATTGAAGGAACGCACGAGCGTCCCCAGTTCATCCTGCGCCTGCACGCCAATTCGGTGATCGAAATTTCCGCGCGAGATTTCGCGCGTCGCTTCGGCCAGAGCCTGAATCGGCAACGTTACCTGTTTCGACAGAAAGAGCGCGACCCACGTTGACGTGAAAAGAAGCAACAGCGTAATGAGCATAAGCGCGAGAATGATCTGCCTCTTATAGGCTCGTAGTTGCTGTTTCTGTTGTTCGTACGTTTGTGTTTCCGATTCGATCTCCGAATAGCGGGTGAGGTAATCGTCGGGAAGCCTGCGAGCGACGTACAGGGTTCCGCCATTTTTGAGTGGACTGCTTCCCGCGATGTAAAGACGATGGTCCGACTCCCAAATTTCGGCGCCATTGTGCAGGGTCCGCACCTTCTTGGGCGACATAGAGAGATGCTCGGCGGTGGCGGCATCGGTCTCGGCTTTCGACCGGTCCCCGAGATTTGCGCCGGATAAAATTGCTCCACGTGAATCCGCGACCCAGGTGGCATCAACCGACCAGGTTAGCCCCAGGAAAGCTTGGTTCGGAGTGCCGTCCGCAGCGGCTTTCGCGGCGATGGAACTGAGGTGGTTGACGCTCGCTTTGCCCATGTCATAGAGCAGCTCTTGGCTTTGCTCGTTCGCAATTTCAAGCGGCCGCGGAAACCACATGTTCAGAGTGCGATTGACCAATGCGTAGCTGAAGAAAAACAGAAACACCACCGGCAAAAGCGAAACACCCATCGCGCCAAGAACCATCTTCACCTTGAATCGCGAGCCCATTTGCCCGCTGCGGCTCTCGGCCCACAGCCGCAGCAGGCTTCGGCCTAGTATCAGCGTGAAAACGAGAAGGAGGGCCGCGATGAAGGTGGACAGCGCAAACAGAATGACCACGGCATTTCCTTGCCGGGGGGTCAACGGAATATTCAGTGAGCCGAGCGTAAAGACTGCCGCGGTGAGCAGCGCCACGACCACTCCGCCAACGACGAGCCACAACTGTTGCTTCCGCGTGGAGTGCTGGGTCATAGCGGCGCCTCGAACCGGCTTCCGGTTTGCCGGGCGGAAGCAAGGCGAAGGAGAACGCGGTTGAGATTTTGAGGCGGCATGGAGAATTTAACGATAGCACCCATGCCCGTCAGGTCAAAATGGGATGTTGTAGATTTGCCACAGCACTGTGGCTCGAGTTCGCTGCACCATAGGGGCATTTAAGGCTCGCGGGCGCGCGCGAATTCGTGCCGGTTAGCGCTGTTTACGTGCGAAGTCGCGCATGAAATTCACGAGCGTTTGCACGGCCTCAATGGTTACCGCGTTGTACAGCGAGACGCGGAGGCCGCCGACCGAGCGGTGTCCCTTGACTCCGACGATCCCCGCTCGCTCGGCTTCCGCGGCGAATTTGTCTTCGACGGTTTCGCTGCCGCCAGCAACGCGAAACACGACGTTCATCTTCGATCGCGAATCTTTCTCCACCGGGCAACAGTAATACTCGCTCGTGTCGATTGCGTCGTAGAGCAATCGTGCTTTCGCTTCATTGCGCTGTTCGATGGCCGCAAGGCCGCCCTGCGTCTCCGCCCATTCGAGCACCAGGCCGACGACGTAGATCGCGAACGTCGGTGGCGTGTGATAGAGAGACCGCTCCCGAATCTCGGCGCGATATTGCAGAAGCGACGGCAGGTTTTTATCGGCCCGTTCGGCGAGATCGCGCCGTACGATCACCACCGTAGCGCCAGCGGGGCCGAGATTCTTTTGCGCTCCCGCAAAGATGAGTCCGAAGCGGCTCACGTCAAACGAGCGCGAAAGAATGTCCGAGGACATATCCGCCACCAGCGGCACCGCGCCGGTGTCCGGTATGGACTGCCACTGCGTGCCCTCGATGGTGTTGTTCGTCGCCATGTAAACGTAAGAGGCATCGGGCGCGAATCGGATTTCGTCGGGGCGCGGTATGCGCGTGAACTTCGCTGCTTCGCTCGAGCCCGCCAGACGATACCTAGCAACCTTCTTTAGTTCCTCGATCGGCTTGGCGGTCCACATTCCCGTGTGCAGCACATCCACCGGCTTCCCGGGGATGTACAGGTTCATGGGCACCATCGCAAATTGCAGGCTGCCGCCGCCTTGCGTGAATATAGCGGCGTAGTCGTCTGAAATGTTTAGAAGGCGACGCAACGATTGTTCCGCCCGATCGAGAATTTCTTCGACGGGAGCGGCGCGGTGACTCATCTCCATCACGGACATCCCGGTGCCGCGATAGTCGAGCAATTCCTTGCGGACTCGTTCGAGAACCGAAAGCGGCAGGGCGCCCGGCCCTGCGTTGAAATTGAAAACGCGCTTCGATTTACTCGCAGACGCTGCGGGCCGGTTCACCTCGGTCAGGTCCTTTCGGTTGGGCTTCGTCGAGCCGTTTGGTGCGCTGGCGTAGCGGCGGAGTAAGCGCCTCTAGTTCCATCGCGGACTCGAAGCATGGAGCGACCGGAAAGGTATCATGGAGTGGCTCAAGGGTTACCAGGAATAGTGAACCTGATAGGTGAGGGTCTTTTCGCCGTCGGGCGGAATCTGAAGGGTGAAATCGACGGCCTGGCTATCGAGCTTGTCGTATGGATCGGAGTTCTTGCGGATCTCCCAATTCGTCCAGCGGTAGAGGTGCTCGACGACGCGGACCTCTACCGGGCTGGATTTGTGATTGCGGACCTTGATTTCGAATGTTTCGTCCACCCAGCGTGCGTTCGAATCCATCCGGAAGTCTGTGCGGCGCCGCGAGCCGGTCATATCGAATGAATTGCCGGTGTACAAGCGAACGGTTTCGTCCTTTGGCGTATGGTCAATGTTGTTTTCGCCGGTGAATTCAAGCTGGCCGTCTTCGTCGCGGCGGTAGAAACGCACGCGGCCCTTCGGCAGGGGCACGCCCAGGTGGTTCGCGCTGCTGTTCCGGAATTCCTGCATCACCCAAACTTTTGGGTTCGACTGCACGCCGAAGTTTTCCTGCGTGCGGATATTTTCCATCGTCCAGTTGCGGTAGTTCTGGTCGAAGCGCAGACCGTCGTAGACGTAGACCGTCTTGGACTGAATTCCGGCGGCGCGAACGAATTCCACTTGTTTTATCTCGCGATCGCGGAGCGTCGTTGGGTGCTCGAGAGTGTAGAGATGATACTCATCGAAATTTCGTTCGGTAACCGGCGGGACCATGGCGCTTTGAACTCTCATGTCCAGCTCGGCGTTGGTGAGGCCGCCGTAGACGGCGCCTACGGGTTGCAATTTATTGACGTCGCCGGCCATCAACTTGATGCGCGCGTCAGGAAATGTTTTCCCGCTTTCGTTGTCGAGTGTTACCCAGCCGACCATTTCGAGCAGATTTCCTTTGGGAGGGGCGACGACGTTGTAGCTGGCGTCCCAGTTCATGCCTTCAGTGACGTAACTGAATTCGGTGTCCATCGCTCCGGGTTTGTCCGTTTCGAGTTCCCAGGAAAGTGTCGGCTTGAGAATTGTGTCATCGCCGAGCGCCGGAAAGATTGGCTGTCCGGGCAGCGTGAATTGCAACTGGCCTTCGACTTCGATAATGGGCTGATCGCCGCCGCTTTGAATGTAGGCTTGTTGAACTTGATAATACGGCTGGCCGAAATTCGCGTAGGCCATCGAGGAGTGCGGAATGAATCCGCTGCGGATTATTTTCCCTTTCACAATTCGTGGGTGCCCGGTCCCGTCCATGATTTGAAAGTCGAGCGTTTTGCCTTCGGAGAGCGAGAGCAGCAACTGTTGCGTGACGGGATCGTTGCGGTAGTTCTGCTCGAGCACCTGAAGGCTGCGTCCGGCTGCCAGCGGGCGCAGGATCACGGAATCCGGTTCGAGATGGCCGCTGATGTCGGTAACTTCGGTGTGATTCACGCCAGATTTCAGAGCGAGCGCGAGTTTTTGGCGCACGACAGCGAACTTCTGGTTGTAGATTGTGAGCGCCGCCGCATCGCCAAGCGCATCCTTTTCGACGGGTTCCTTCACGGCTGACCGTGCCGGACCGAAGATCCCGGCGATCGATAACAGTGTCGAAAACAGAGCGAATCCAACAGATCGTGTGGCTTTCATAGGGAGCCTCCTTCGTTGCATCGTCCTTAGAACGGAGGCGGGGCAGAAGCTTGCAGGGTGGCATGGAACTGGCCTGGGGGCCAAAGAAAACAGATCTCACCGTGAGGTCGTGCTGGCGCTAAAGCAACCCCCACTGGTCATTGGATCGCCGCTCTATACCTCACGTCCCGCTTTCCTGGTCCTAATAGGGACACGATCGGTGTCGAGTGACGTCCTCGCTCGGAAGTAGTTTCCGCTTGGCTGGTAAGTCAGATCTCGGGCGTTCCTTGACACTCTGAACGCGCAACCGTTAGACTGAAATGTTCGTTGCTGCATGTGGAGCTGACTGAATGCTTTTATCACGCGATTACGTCGGCCACATGGCGAAAGAGCTCGTGAAGCGCCTGGTGGCGGGCAAGATGATTGAAACCAAGAGCGCGGGGGACCTTGTGCAGCGGGTGCGCCAGGTGATGGCGGAAGAGATCGGGATTGAAGAGCGATTGAACGAAGAAGTGCGCGAGATTCTGGCGAAATATTCCGATGAAATGCGCAACACCGGCGTTTCCTACCAGGACATGTATAAGAAAGTGAAAGGCCAACTGGCCCGCGAAAGGAAACTCATTCTCCGCTGATGCGCCTTAGCCGCGAAAAAACCGTAAGAATCTCGCATAAAATCATCGATTTCCTGGTGGCCGCTCCGGACGTGGATTTCGTCGAAGACCGCGACACGATTCGCCTGGAAGTCGTCAATATTCTGACCGCGCTTCTGAAGCAGGAAGAGCAGGTGGACACGGAAGTGCGCGCAAAAATTGCTTCCCAGAAAAAAGAGATTCTGGAGGGAAGCGAAGAGTGGGACATCCTGTACCGAAAATACTACGCGGAAGGCCTCAAGCGCATGGGCGTGGCCGAAGTTCACACCCGGCAATAAAAAAGGCGCCAGACCTTCGCCGGGCACCTTTCGTTCGCTCCGAAATCAACTCTCCCGATTCGAGACTCGGCTACTAGTTCTCAGGCCGGCGCTTGAGCGTAGGTCGGTCGTCATCGCCGGAATCTGGTGTCGAAGTCGTGGTGGAGCCATCGCCAGCAGTTGTGGTGGTCTGTTTCGGTTTCTCGTCCGTCTTCTTCCGCAACGTAGGCTTGCTCGGGTCGCGGTCGCTAATTTTCTGGTTCATCTCGATAGCCATCAAGCGGCGCTTGACGGTATCGAATTCCGAGGTGGTCACGATGTAGTCGGCGCGAGCCGGAAGGATCGTGGAGATCTCTTTTTGCGCCGACTCGATGCGGTCGGGGGTCGGCGGGTGCGAGGAAAAGACCTTGGGGATCGTACCGGGCTGCTTTTTCTCGAGCGCTTCGACCTTTTCGAAAAACGATACGAACGAATTCGGGTCGTAGCCGGCCTTATACATGTATTGGAGACCGAGGAAATCGGCTTCGCGTTCTTGATCGCGCGTGAACTTCAAGAAGGTGAGAGGGATCGCAAAGTTCATGCCCTGATAAATCGCGTATCCCGCCCATCCGTAGGGAATGAAGATCATCGCGGGAATCGACGCCAGCTGCATGATCTCGCCCTTGGTGGCGGTCTTGGTGCCGTGGCGCGCACAGACGTGAGCAATTTCATGAGCCATCGCGCCAGCCATTTCCGACTCTTCGTCGGCATGCAGAATCAGGCCGCTCATGACATAGAAGAAGCCGCCGGGCAGCGCGAAGGCGTTGACCTGGTCGGAGTCAATGACTTTAACGGTGAAGGGAACTTGCGCGTCTGAATTGCGCACCAAGTTCTGCGCGACGCGGTTGACGTACTCGGTGACCACCGGATCGTCAATAAATTTTGCGTTGCGGTCGACTTCCTGCGCCAGCTGCTTGCCGAGCGCGATCTCGTGCTCGAGAGAGTAGAAATTCAAGCCGTGGCCGACGCTGCGGTTGCCGATGGCGTTCACGTCCTGCTTGCTTCCGGCCTTGACGTTCGGGTCGTCGGACTGCGTGACCGGCTTTTCGCCCTGCGCGCCGGCGGGCTGAGCCGGCTGCGGCGATTGGGCGTCAGGGGGCGGCGTTTGGGCCGGGGCCGGCTGAGAGCTCGGGGCCTGCGGCGTTGACGGCTGTTGAGTCGGCTGCTGGGTGGGCTGCGAAGAGCTTTGTTGCGCAGCCTGCGGTTGCTGGGAGTGCGGCTGTTCTTGCGGGGCAGCGAGCGTCGCGGGAACCGCCAGCACACCCGATAGAATCGCCGCAGCCACCTTCATCGGCCACATCTTCCTCATGGAGGACCTCCGAGGAAAACCTGCTGGATTATACACCCCGGAACGATGCCGGAGTGAACACAATGCGTTGGATGTCATCAGTCGCTGAATAGTTACTTTTGGGCCGGATCCGTTTAGCGGGAAGCGGCTTTAGAAAACCGTAGACGGCCTTCTTGTTGACGCATCGGCGGAATCCTTTTACAGTCGTACTACCTATGCCTGTCGGGAAGATTCAGGTCGGACAAGTCTGGAGGAAGGACGAAGGCGGCGAATCCTATTTGATTACTAAGGTTTACAGCGAGGCGCTTACGACTTTCGCCGTGCTTCGCAAGGCCGGGGCTGAAGCCGAGCCGCCCATTCGCGTGAGAGTCGACCGCCGGGGGGCTGTGGCTACGCTTCCCGGGTTCACCTATGCCCAGCAATCCGACGAGTTCTAACGCTCGGGCGATCGATTCCGAACGGGAGATCGGGCTTCAGATGGACCTAACCGGCATCTTAACGACGTCATCCACGCGCAGAACTTCCTTAACTGAAAAACCTTCGGCGTAGGTGACTCCGATCATTCGGCCGTAGAAGCGCGCTTGAAGGTTCATGCGCTCCTCGAGTTCGTCGAGCGGGAGCGCAACTTTCAAGCGGCGGTCCTTCTTCGAAGGGCGGAACTGCGACTTGTAGCTAAGGATGGCTCGGCGGCGGCGGTCGTACTGCGCTGAAATATCCACTGCGAATGTGGGGGTGACGGAAGCGTAGGCCGAGGCATAAAGCATTTTGAACGGGCGGAACGCTTCGCCTCCGAGGGGATAATTCTTGAGGCCGGCAATAAAGCATGCCTCGTAGCCGAGTTTTGCGGCGGTGGTGTGATCGGGATGGCGGCCGTCCCAGTAAGGCAGAATGACGGTGTGAGGCTGGAGTTCACGGATCACCTCGGCGATGGCCATTTTGTAGTCTTCGCGCATTTCCAGGCGAGCGTCGGGCAGGCCGAGATTTCTTCGAACGCGCACACCAAGAATCCTGCCGGCTGCGTCGGCTTCGCGAAGGCGAGTCTCCGGAGTGCCTCGAGTGCCGGCTTCTCCGCGCGTTAGATCGAGGATGCCCGTTCGGTAACCCGCCTGCGACATCTTCAGCACGGTGCCGCCGCTGGTGAGCTCAACATCGTCCGGGTGCGGGCCAATCGCGAGTAAATCGAGTTTCATGGGCGCTCCATGAGCATTGAGTTTAACAGGCTACGGGGCAGGTGAAGCGCCAGATCGCAGCGATCATGGCGGGAGCTCGTCGAAGCGAGTAGGCGCGTGGCTGCTTGCGTCAAGCAGCAATTTGACGTTTCACGCTGCGGGAATAGTTCTTCATTGAGAATGCCGCAAAGTCTTGCTAGGTTATCGCCGTGGCGAACCAACCTGTTCCTGTTGACCCTCGCAACCGCCGCCGCAGCCAGCGCGTGAAAACGCGAATTCCCGTCACGGTGCGGATTCAGTCTTCAGACAAACCATCGCATTCAGAGAAGACTCACACCATGTCCATTAACGCGCACGGCGCGTTGGTGCTGCTGGCGAGCAGCGTGGCAATCGACCAAATGGTAGTGCTTGCGAACGACGGATCCGGTGAGGAGCTGCTGTGCAGGGTCACGAGCCTGGGCGATAGTTTCATGGGGAAGACGCAGGTAGCCCTGGAGTTCATCATGCCGGCCCCGACGTTTTGGGGGCAGGCGTATCCGCCGAAGGATCGGAAGCCGAATCGCAGCTGATGGATCGTTTGACGAATCACTTCGACGAAGACTTGGCGTTCACCCCAGCGACGATAAAACGGGCAAGCCTTCGCTCCGCCGAAGATCCCACTGACCCCGCTTACGACAACTTTGTAGGCTGTGACGGAAACCAAATGACGGTGAAACCGCTTGAGGGACAAGTCGCACTGGTGACTGGCGCCGCCAAGAGGATTGGGAGCCGCATCGCGTTGCGACTGGCCGCCGACGGCGCCGACGTGGTGGTGAATTACGCGACCTCGAAGAGGGAAGCCGAGGAGGTGGTGCGCGAGATCGAGTCGAAAGGCCAGCGAGGCCTTGCGATTCAAGCTGACGTTTCCCGCCGAAACGAAGTGGAGGCGCTATGGGGGGCGCTATTGGCAAAATTCGGCAGGCTGGACATCCTTGTGAATAACGCGGGAACTTTCTTTCCAGCGAATTTCACGGAGCTCACCGATGAGCAATGGGATGGCATCCTGAGCACGAATCTCAAGTCCCAGTTTTTGTGCGCACAGGCGGCAGCGCCGATCATGAAACAGCAGGGCCGCGGGAAGATCATCAATTTGTCGTCGCTCGGGGGGATTCTGGCGTGGCCGAACTACACGCACTACTGCGTCTCGAAAGCGGGAGTGATTATGCTGACGAGGTGCCTGGCGCGGGCACTGGCGCCGGAAATCCTGGTGAACAGCGTGGCGCCCGGCACGATTCAATTTCCGGGCGAGATGCCGGATGAGGATTACATTCGGCGGGCGCCACTTCGTCAGGTAGGCGAGGGTGACGATATCGCGGATGCCGTCGCCTATCTGACGACCGCGGATTTCGTCACCGGACAAGTGCTGGTCGTGGACGGTGGCCGGGCGTTAGTCTAAGCGTCCCGTTAACGGAACCACGAGGGGGGAGCGCCTTCTTTGCGGCCCTGGTCTTCGAGATTCTCGAGTTGCTTCTGCAAATCCTGTTTGCGCTCCTCAAGTTTTTTTAGTTTTGTGGGCCGGTCATCGACGAGAATCACGTTCTGGTTGAGGTGCGTTGCCGGATCAAATCCGATATTTCCGTACTTCTTAATTTCCTCTTGGGTCTTAGCGATTTCCTGGTCGGTGGCGGCGATTTGATCGAGCAGGTCGCGAGACTTGGCGCGCCAATATGGTTCGTCGTGAGCGCCGGATTCGATAGCGCCGCCCGGTAGAGCGCTGGGGCTGTCGTTTTGCCTCGACCGAGAGGCGCCGGAAGAGCCGTCTCCAACGACCGAAACGCCGTTGCCGCGCAGAGCCGAGAGATCATCGTCGGTGAGAACTTTGCCGCGGGCGGTATTTTCTTTTTTCGCTTTTGCCTTGCGTGACGCTTCGGCGATGGAATCTTCTCTCGGTCGGACAACGGGCGGCGCCTGCGAGTCCGGTTGCGCCTGCGCTTTGGGCTGAGCTTGGGTTGGGGATGGCGCCTCGGACTGCGCGGGCGGGCCCGATTGCGATTGGCAAAAGGCCGAGGAGCGCGGGGACATCATGAGGACCAGCAATATCAGCGGTGCGAATGCGATGGTGCGGTAGCCGATTTTCATCGGAACCTCCCGTGGTCGGAGTCGGTTGAAATGGAGCGATGATTAGAAGGTAGCCGGGGCCGTTGTGCCGGTCAAGGTTGGTGTGTCGAGGAGTTTCGAAGGGCGTAAGTTGTGTATTCCGCTAGTACGCCGCGAGCTTTTCAATACCGGCGATAATTTTTTCGGGATTGACCTGCCAGGCCTTATCGAGATTGGGACTGAACGGAATCGCCGGGACATCGGGGCCGGTGACGCGCAGGATGGGGCCGTCGAGATCATCAAAAGCTTCTTCGCTTAAGATGGCGGCAAGCTCTGCTCCGAAGCCCATGGTTTTCTTGTCTTCGTGGACGATCAGGCATTTGCTCGTTTTGCGGACCGAATTCAGAATCGTTTCCTTGTCGATGGGGGCGAGCGTGCGGATCTCGACCACTTCGGCTTCCACTCCGCGTTTGGACATTTGTTCGGCGGCGTTGAGCGACATGTGCGTCATGAATCCGTAGGTAAGGATGGTCATGTCACGGCCCTCGCGACGGACCGCGGCAGGGCCGATGGGAACGGTGTAGTCGCCTTCGGGCACGTCGCTTTTTGCCTGCCGGTAGAGCGATTTGTGCTCGAAGAAGAGAACCGGATCCGGATCGCGAATGGCCGCAAGCAATAGTCCTTTGGCGTCGTAGGGACTAGATGGCATCACGACCTTCAGGCCAGGCTCGTGCACGAACCAGGTTGCGTTTTCCTGCGAATGATAGAGTCCGCTGCCGCCACCCGCGCCGCAGCAGATGCGCACCGTGATGGGGCAGGAATATCCGCCCGCGCTTCGATAGCGCAGCTTCGAGGCTTGCTGGACGATCTGTTCCACGGCAGGCGTAATGAAGTCGGCAAACTGGATTTCGGGAATCGGACGCAGGCCCATCATCGCGGAACCGATTGCGGCAGCGATGATGATGCCTTCGGCGAGAGGCGTATCGAGAACTCGCTCCTCACCAAATTTATCGAGCAAGCCGTCCGTAACCTTGAAGACGCCGCCGGAAAGGCCGATATCTTCGCCGAGAATGAAGACACGATCGTCGCGGGTCATCTCCTGCGAGAGGGCTTCGTTAATTGCTTCAAGCATGTTGATCGCGCGCGCCATATGTATCGCTCAAGTCCTTTTCGCGGCCGGCCGCAAAGTCCGTTAGGCCCAGATGTGGTCCGTAAGCTCGGACGCTTCCGGGTAGGGGCTTTGCTCGGCAAATTCGACGGCTTCGTCGATTTCTTTCATCGTTTGCGATGCGATCTCCTTCTTGCTCGCTTCCGTCAGCAGCTTTTTTTCGATCAGGTGTTTTTCAAAAGCGGCGAGCGGGTCGCGCTTCTTCCAGGCTTCCACCTCTTCCTTGACCCGGTATTTTGCCGGATCGATCTCGGAGTGACCGTACCAGCGATACGTCTTGCATTCAAGCAAGGTGGGACCTTGGCCTCTGCGCGCCCGCGCGATGGCCGTTTGCGCAGCGTCGTAGACGGCCAGAATGTCATTTCCGTCGATCGAGATGCCCGGAAAACCATAGGCCTTTGCGCGGTCGGATAGATTTGTGAGGGCCGTTTGAAGGCGCAGCGGCACGGATTCGGCCCAGAGGTTGTTCTGATTCACGTAGATTACGGGCAGCTTGTGGACGCCGGCAAAATTCAGCGCTTCGTGGAAGCCGCCAAAACTTGTCGCGCCGTCGCCGAAATAGGCGACCACAACGGCATCCTGGCCAAGCTTCTTGATTCCCAAGGCGACCCCGGTTCCCACGTTCAGTTGTCCGGCGATGCTGCTGGCTGGCGTTATCACATGCAGCGTAGGATAGCCCATATGCGCCGGGGAAGAGCGCCCGCGGTCCGGCGAGGTGGCCTTTGCGAAGAGCTGGGCGAAGCAGAACTTTAGCGGCGCACCTTTGACGATGTTTGCAGTCCAGTCGCGATGCGAGGGAGCGATCCAGTCGTCTTCGCGGAGGGAGTAGGAGGTGCCGACTTCGGTGGCTTCCTGTCCCACACCGGAATAGAAATTGCCCTTGTATTTGCCCTGACGGAAAAGAATGCGGGCCTTTTCGTCACACATGCGGCACTTGACGAGCATTTTGTAGAGGCCCAGAAGTAGCTCGGGCGAATGAGTGCCTTTGTCCGCCTCAGGCTCCATGACTGCCCGGTTGCTTTTCGATGCCATCCCGACTCCTAGGAGCGGCTGTCGACCGCTATTGTAGACGCCGTTTTCGGGCTGCTAAAAACTATATCACGATTTTAAAAATGAGTGGCGCGCGAGTCACTTGCCAAGTGACTCGCGCATGGGGGGCGGCAGCGTTCGGTGCGGAATTTGAATGGCGCCGCTTGCTAATTTCTCAATCAACTCGTGGTCGGCCGGCAGAAAATTGAGTCCGGAAAGCTCGGACGGCAGGCGCCACTCCAGGCATTCGAACGCCAGATTCTGAATTGCGCCGGCATCGAGATAGGCCGCAAAGAAAATGGGCTCGATCGGCTCTCCCATCTGGGGATATTGGTGGCGGGTGCGAAACAGTTCCGGGCCGATGGATGACTCCACACCCAATTCTTCGAGGAGTTCGCGCTGGAGCGCCTTTTGATGGGTTTCGCCGGGTTTGGTCTTGCCGCCCGGAAATTCCCACAGGAGCCCGAAGGTATCTGCGCGCCGCCGCTGGCAAACCAGGAGTTTGCCGGCTGATTCAATCACCGCTGCGACGACCGTCAGCATTCATTCTCGTTCGCACGGCTCGATGCCGGATGAACGGCCTGGAACAGTTCTTCGGCGCCTCTCACGAGCGACGGACCCGGCGTGTTCAGGAGTTCGTCGCTGATGACGACGACTCTACCGTTCTTCACCGCGGGCACATTTCGCCACACCCTATTCTCGAACGCGGTGCGTGGCCGAGCGCGAGTGCCGGTCGCGGTCCATGCTAGCACGATTACATCTGGCATGGCGTGCGCTACGTCCTGGTCGCGGACGCGCGCCCCTGCTGGAACTACCATTTCGCCCCCGGCCATGCGAACGAGTTCGGCGACCCAAGGAGGGGAACTGATGCGCGGGTTCGGCCAGGCCTCGCAATAGACTCTCGGCCTGGAGCGAAGGCCAATGGCGCGCTTTCTGATTCGTGCGAACGACAGCCGCGTGCGCGCGATCAACTTTTCAGCGGCGGAAGCGCGAGTTGTCAGGCGCCCTAGTGTGCGGATATTTGTTTCTATGTCTGCCAGGGAGCGGGGATTGATGGCCAGAAAATCCGTCGGCTGCTTCAGAATCAGCGCCACCGTTTCTGACGAGAAGGGCAGGGATCCAATGAGCATTGTCGGACGAAGGCGCATCACTTCGGCGATGTCCATTTTCCAGCAGTCGCCCACCTGCGGGCGGCGGCCGATGGAGGCGACTTGTTTACACCATTTGCTCACGCCGACCAATTCCGGTCCCGCGCCGATCGCCAGCAGGATCGAAGTAACGTTGGGCGCCAGCGACACGATGCGAGGCCCGGCCGACGTGCGCGTTCGAGGCATGCGCGCTATTCTACATTTCCGCCCGCAAATTCCTGAAGCGCATCTGGGGCAAAACGAAAACGCGCCGAGGAGGTTGCCCCTCGGCGCATTTTCCTTCCCGTCTAACTACGAATAGCAGTCCTACTGATCCGCTTCCACCTTCTTGAGAGGCGGCTTCGGGATCTGCCAGATCAGGCCGGAGTCGTCCGCATTATGCGGGAAGTATTGCGACGACTTCTTGCCGGACGGCAGAAGCACGATGTCCGCGCGGCGGTTGTAGGCGTACCAATCGCCCTCTTTATTGCGCAATCGAACCTTGGTAGGCTGGTTCGGGTTACTCTTCTCGAGTTCGCCCACTTCCTTCTTCGGCAGCGGACGTTCTTTTCCATAGGCCGCGGTTTGGATCTTGTCGGCCGCGATGCCCTGATCGACCAAGTACTGTTTGATTCGTTCGACGCGGCGTTCGCTAAGGTCCTGATTGAATTTCACCGGGCCACGAATGTCGGCGAACGCTTCCACCGACAGCTTTGCGTCCGGATCGTATTCCAGGTACTTTTGGAAGCCGCCGGCGAGAGTGGCAAGCGTGAGTTGCTGGCTGCGCACCAGTCCGGTTTGCGGATGCCGCTTATCGGGGTAGTCTGTCGGATAGAAGACACTCTGCAGCACCACTGCAGGAATTGGTTCCCGGGTGCCGACGACGTGAAGCGCGGCAGTTTGTGTCGAGGAGCCGCCACAAACGTTCGTTGCTTTGAGAGTGAAGGTCTTGGTTTCGTCAACCGTGACGATCGGTTGTCCGTCCGGCACCTGACTGGTATCCGCTGGCTCGGCCTTGACTGTTTGATTGCCGCTTGGGTTCACTTTCCCTATCGGATCGATCGAGACGTCGCTCGCGTTTGAAGTGGACCACTGGAGCGTGGAGGAATCCTGAGTGATCACCTTCTCACCGATTTTGCGGTAGTGAACTTCTGACGGATTTGTTGAGAGGCTGGCTTGTACGGCGGTATTCACGTTTACCGTAGCGCTGCCTTTCACGGTGCCGCCAGGACCTGCGGAGTTGAAGTCGTAGGTGGTTGTAGCGTGCGGCGACACGGTTTGGCTGCCGGACGGCGCTACCGAACCCAGGCCATTGATGTTCGCTTCCGACGTTTCCGTGGTGTTCCAGGTCAATGTGGTGGACTCGCCGCAGTTGATGTTCGCGGTCGATGCTGAGAAGCTGCCAGTCACCGGAGCAACGGCCACCGTAGCGCTGGCGATTCCAGCCTTGAAACGGGGCTGGGCCGGAAGTTTGTTTCCCCGCTCCCAGTTGACGGTCTTTTGCGCGCCATTGTGATTCAGGTCTACCACGACTTTCTTGCCCGCAGCTACCGTGACGTCACCTGACCAAATGGTGTTGCCCTTATGGGTCACGGTGATGTGGTGAGTGCCGACCGGAAGAAGCAGGTCCTGATGCCAAATCCAATCCCAGTCAAACTCGTCCACGTGTCCGACAAAGTAGGCGGGAGTTGTACCTTCCGAGAGCACCGCGGCACGGGGGTGACCCTTGAATTCGATGTCACCGAAAGGCCCGTTCACGGTCCCGCCGTATGCTTCGAGGGTGACATTGAGGTCCGTGGTTTTGCCAGATTCGATGTTCACATCCTGGGTCGAAATCTTGTAACCGTAGTTGACGATCGCGACGACATGCTTGCCTGCGCTGAGGGGAATCGTCTGGTGTCCTTCGCGAATCGCCTGCCCGTCTACGAACACGTAGGCTTGTGGTGGCGTGACCTTGATCTTCAGCTTCCCGTCTTGCGCGAAGCTAGCGCCTGCGCATAGTGCGATGGCTATGGCAAGCGTCATGCAATTTCCCAATCGTCGCATTTCGATGTCTCCTGATTGTTACTGTAGGCGAATTAAAGGCCG
>Ga0307475_10000249_pt1 | contig 33242 bp, 28 predicted proteins | sample atmos_gasesECM1C_FD_203317 | JGI IMG/M metagenome (GOLD analysis project Ga0307475, IMG submission 203317) | Hardwood forest soil microbial communities from Morgan-Monroe State Forest, Indiana, United States - atmos_gasesECM1C_515 | ecosystem: Environmental > Terrestrial > Soil > Temperate... | reverse complement strand
TTCAACCGGTCGCCGGCCGGCTGCACTCGAACCCCATCCAAAAGCTTCGCGAGATCCTGGTTCGTCGAGGCTTCCTGATAGCGGCGATACATCAATCCTGCCTGCAGGGCAGCTGCGCCGAGGTTAGCATCGTCCGTCGTCGCGCAGACGGCCTGGATGTGCGCGTTGACGCCGCTATCCGCTTCGATGCTAAACACCATAGCTCGCATGCGTTCAATGATTTGGCCCGCTTGAGGGAACTGACTCACTTGCGGCAAAAGCTGCTGCATCGCGAGATGCGCGTAGCTCTTGTTGAGCACAGCCCAGATCAGTCCGCTGCCGTTCGCTTCATTGATCAAGGGGAATAGCTCGTCGTTTGTGAGCAGACTCTCGGAGCCTCCAAAGCGAACGTCGATCAGCTTCTCGAGCGCCGAACGATGGCCGAACGCCGCCGTATTTGAGTCGAGAAAGAAAAACAGTATGTCGGACGGTCCCGATCCGCTTCCGAAGGCATACAGGTGATACCCGTGAACCTCGATCGAAGGTGTTTTTTGCTGCTTGAATCGCGCTTCTGTCGAGGATGGATCGAAATTTCCTAATGCTACCCCCACGACCTCCTCTCCATCTTTGCCAACCGTAATCCCTCCCCAGGCTAGCTCGTCCACTTGCGAGTTCGGATCAACTCCGGTCGAGGAGAGAAATTGTTCGAACTGCCGAAAGCGGCTCGGCAGAAGTTGCTCGCGAATTTGTGGGAACCACGACAATTTGCGGGCGGACTTCAAATCGGCATAAGCGAACTCTCCGACGGTCTTCGGGAACATCCCAATGACTGCAGTGCTGATCGACCCTGCCGAGCTCCGCGCGGGCATTGTCACCATGGCAGTCAGGATGGCGCTCGCGGCTAACACCACGATCGGAATGATGCGAAATGAAAAAAGGCGAATCTTCGGCTGTCTCACGTTTCTCTCCTCCGTACCATTCTAACTCCGGTCGGCACCAACAGGGCTCTCCGCAATCCGCCCCAGGAGTGCCTCCGCTTCCGAGCGCACCCGCTTGTTAAAATCGCCATCGGCGATTGACTCGAGATTGATGGCCACGTTTTCCAAGGCTCCTCGAACCGCAGCGGCGGCCATCAGCCGGCCCACTCGGATGTCTGACAACATAGACGGACTCGATACGCGTTCCAGTTGCCCCAGCCTTTCGAATATATCGGCGGATTGGCGCGCCACCTCCAGCGGAACTTGCGCCGCGCCCTGTAAACTCCGCTGAATCGCGGTTTCGCGGGCGCGCTGCTCTTCGGGCAATCCTTGCGGCATCTTGTAGGCCGCCATGACCGATTCAAACGACGCCGCGTCGCGGTCGATGGCTGCAGCCAACGTGCCCGCCGCAGTCCGAAATTCCGCCACTGCCTCGCTCAACCGGTCGACGTAAGCAGCTTGCGATTTCTTTTTGCGCGAGAGTCCCGCGACCATCTGCCCCAGGCTCGCGCCAAGCGAACCGGCAAGCGCCGCGACGGAACCGCCTCCTGGAGTAGCCGTGGGCTGCGCCACGGCGTCGAGAAACGGTTGCGCCAGCGCCGCCAGTTTTCCGGGGGCTTCGGCAACGGCACCGCCCAGCGAAGCCTCCAAGCGATTCTCCAACACTTGTGCTGGTGAAAAGTTTTCGAGCTGAAGATAGAAGTCAGCGGTCAGCTCGATGGCGCGCTTCGGGATCAGCCCCACGATCTCGCTGCCCACAATCGAGACACCGTAACGTTCCGCTTCGCGCTTAACCATTTCAAACACGCGGTGCAGCGGCGTTTGTTCGAAATCCGTCATGTTGATTGAAACCTGCGCTAGATGTCGCGCTTTCAGGTCCACTCCCATCGCTTTTACATAGCGCAGCCCGCCGTTCGAAAATCGAATGATCTTGCCGATGCGTTTCGCGATTTCGATGTCCGGAGTATTTAAATTTATGTTGTAGGCGATCAGGAATTTGCGCGCGCCGACTACGGTTGCACCCGCCGTAGCATGCAGTCGCGGCTCGCCAATGTCGGGAGCTCGGTCGGGATTGCGCAGCACTTCCTCGCGCAGCCCCTCGAACTGGCCCTTACGGATATTCTCAAGGTTCGTTCGTTCCGGCCGCTGCGCTGCAGCTTCGTAGAAATAGACCGGCACGCGATAGCGTTCCCAGATCTCCCGGCCCACTTTCTTCGCGAGCGCGACGCAATCCTCGATGGTCATTCCTTCAATCGGAATGAACGGGACCACGTCGGTCGCTCCCATCCGTGGGTGTGCGCCCGCGTGCTTTGTCAAGTCGATCAGTTCCGCTGCTTTGCCAACGCCACGCAGAGCCGCTTCCGCCACGGCTTCGGGCTCGCCCGCCAGCGTAATCACGCTGCGGTTATGATCCGCGTCGCTTTCGCGATCCAGCAGGAAGACGCCCGGCACTTCGCGCATCGCAGCAACAATCGCGTCTACGCGTGCCATGTCACGCCCTTCGGAGAAATTCGGAACGCATTCGATCAGTCGCTTCATATCGGCGGAGAGGTCAGCAGAGCCTCGAATGAATGACGGCGCCGCGCTTCATGGTCAGCTTGCAAAGATTCACCCCAAAATAATACGGGATTTCGCGGTAGTCATCCACGTCAAACGCGGCCAAATCCGCATACTTGCCAACCTCAAGTGAGCCAACTCGGTCGTGGCACCGCAGCGAATACGCCGGATTGATTGTCGTCGCGGAAATTGCTTCCGCAGGCGTGAGGAGCATTTGGGTGCAGGCGAGTGACAGGATCATCGGCATGCTCAGCGTGGGGCTCGTCCCTGGATTGAAGTCCGTTGCCAGTGCGACGATGGCGCCCGATTCGATCAGCTCGCGAGCAGGTCCAAAGCGCGCGAGTCCCAGATGGAAACAGCAGCCGGGAAGCATCGTGCACGCGACGTTCGAAAGTGACAACGCCTTGATGTCGCCCGCATCGATTTTTTCCAGATGATCGGCGCTCGCCGCCTGCATCTCGATCGCCAGACGCGCCGCACCGGTGTGCGCAAGCTGTTCGGCGTGGATCCGCGGCACGAGCCCGCAGGCGCGTCCGGCGGCCAGAATCTTGCGCGCCTGCTCCACGGTAAAGGCGCCACGATCGCAGAAAACGTCGCAGAACTCCGCGAGGCCCGCAGTCGCGACTGCGGGAATCCACCGTCGCACGAGAAGCTCGACGTAAGCGTTCGGCCGCTGGCGATACTCCGGCGGCACTTCATGTGCGCCGAGGAAGGTTGAGGTGATGTCGATTGGCTGTTCCTGATGCAACTCACAGAGAAGCGTCAGGATTTTCAGCTCGCTCTTCCAATCGAGGCCGTAGCCGCTTTTTGCCTCAATCGTAGTCGTGCCGTGCACCGCGAATTCACGCAGGTTCGCAAGCGCTCGCGCATGCAGGCTCTTTGCCGGTGCCCGCCGCAACTGCTCGACAGTCGAGCGAATTCCACCGCCTGCGCGCGCGATTTCTTCGTAGCTTGACCCGGAAATGCGCTGTTCGTATTCTGCGGCGCGGGTCGCCGGAAAAATCAGGTGGGTGTGGGAATCGACAAATCCGGGAAGAACGACGCGGCCACCTAACTCCAGCTTCTCAGCCCGCCGCGCTTCGCGCAATCGCTCGATGCGCCGTCGCGGCCCGATTGCCGCGATGCGGTCGTCGCGAACCACGATCGCTCCATCGCGAATTATTCCAAGCTCACGGAGGGCCCGTCCCCGCCGAGGCACAGCGCCGCGCAGGGTCAGCAGCTGGGAGCATCCGGTAATCAGCCAGTCAGGCACGGCGAGAATGCCGATACTAGCTCGCTGACGGGCAAAACACCATCGAGGAGCCTGCCTGCCCTGCCTGCCACAGAACGCAGTCGCTCCTAAGCTCCTGCGCTCTTGCCGAGAAACGCTGGCGCGAACGATTCGGTAACAAACGACTCGAGCGTCGTCGGTGTCGTGTTCTTTGCCGAGCGCTTCTCTTCCGGCGCCACCAGCCCGGCGTTCATGCCCTTCCACATCTCGATGAACAGCGCCGCCGTACTTTTCGGAATACCCATCTGGACCAACGCCGGTTCCAGCATCAGGAACGGCACCTGCATATATCCAAGCCCAGGTTTGCCGACCGCCCTTCCAATGATCGTCGCCGCTTCTTTCATGCTAATGTCGCGCGCCCCAAGCAGTTCCTGCGTCGAGCGGCCCGAGAAGTTACGAGCGTGCAGGCGCTCGGCCGCATAGGTGCCAATATCCTTCGTGGCAATCCAAGCTACCGGGACGTCGCCGGGTGCAGCGCCCGGGAAAAAACCCATCGTTCGCATCGGGGAGATGCTCATCAAGAGATTTTCCATGAATCCTGCGGGACGCAAATGCAACACGTGGGGTCCGGTGATCCGATTCAGCTTTTCTTCCATATTGTGCAGCCCCACGATCGGGCCAGTCTTCTCGGCGTGCTTCGCGCCGATGCTGCTGAGCGTCACCAGGTACGGCACATGTGCGGCAGCCACGGCTGCCGCATAAGCATCGCTGACCCGCTCTTGGTACGCTCGAAAATCCGGTTGATGAGCGTCGGCGGGAATCAACAAGTAGGCCGCCGTCGCGCCTTCGAATGCTTTTGTCATCGCCGCTGCGTCTTCCACACTCCCGACAAAGGCCTCCGCGCCTTTCTCGACGAGCGGCTCAAGCCTTTTCTCGTCGCGCCCAATCACGCGCACTTTTTCGCCCATCGCCAACAGCGCTTCCGCCGCCGGTCTGCCCGTATTTCCCGTGGCTCCAGTTATCACAATCATGGCACCTCCTATCAGTGATTTGCCTCATTCTCATATTCAGGACAGCACGTCTTCCGACAGGAGATCCGTCTCGGATCGGCGCCGTCCCTGCATGCAATCACCTACGTCCCGCGCCCTAGCAGCGTAGCGAAGTGCTCGCCTCTCTGTATTCCTGACAAGTCTGCCAGCTCAATCACAAATTCATAGGCGTCCGGCGATGATTCCTTGATTGGCCCTACCATACTGATTTTCACGCCGCGCGGGCCGCTGTTGCACCACGTGTTCGGATGTGCCGTAAAGCCCATTCGCTTCAGCTCGGCGAGCACTTGTTTGGCGCCAACCTCGACTCGTGCCCGAAGCCAACGCAAGTGTCCTTCTTCTCAAGGTGCGCAGACTGAATCTCGTGGCGAACCGCAAAAGCAGCGGCCCGCTCCCGGGCCCTCATCTCACCGTCCGGTTTGGCTCCTTTCGCGGCGCACGGCTCGACGAGCGCGAAAAATACAGCCGCAACGATGATCGCTTTCATGTCCCTGCTTTCTTATCAGTGTTCATCTGTGTTCATCCGTGGTTCCAAAAGCAGCTAAACCATCGGAATCCTTACGCCGGACTTCTTCGCGAATTCAATCGCCTCAGCATAGCCAGCGTCCGCGTGCCGCGCCACACCGATCCCCGGATCGTTCGTCAGCACCCGTTCGATCCGCGCCGCCATTTCCTTGGTGCCGTCCGCGACCGTCACTTGTCCCGAATGCTGCGAGTAGCCGATTCCCACTCCGCCGCCGTTGTGTATCGAAACCCAGCTAGCGCCGCTCGCCGTGTTCAGCAAGGCATTCAGCAGCGGCCAATCCGCAACCGCATCTGAGCCGTCAAGCATTTTCTCGGTTTCGCGATAAGGGGAGGCCACCGAGCCGCAGTCCAAATGATCGCGCCCAATCACAATCGGCCCTTTCAATTCACCTCGCGCGACCAAATCGTTCAGCGCCAGTCCGAATTTGTCGCGCTCGCCGTATCCAAGCCAGCAAATCCGTGCCGGCAATCCCTGAAAACGCACCCGCTTCTGCGCCAGCGGAATCCACCGGCTCAAAATTCCGTCGTGAGGAAACATTTCAAGCACCAGCTGGTCGGTCCGGTAAATGTCCGACGCCTCACCCGAAAGAGCCGCCCAGCGAAACGGCCCGCGCCCCTCGCAGAACAGCGGGCGAATGTAAGCGGGAACGAAACCCGGAAAATCGTAAGCCTTCTTCACGCCCTGCTCGAAGGCGAAGGTTCGGATATTGTTGCCGTAATCAAACGTCACCGCGCCTAATTTCTGCAGTGCCAGCATCCCTTCGACGTGCCGCGCCATCGATTCCAAGGATTGTTTCCGATAACTCGCCGGATCGCTCTTGCGAAGCTCTGCCGCCTGCGCCACGTCGAGCCCCTGCGGAATGTAACCGCCGATCGGATCGTGCGCGCTGGTCTGGTCCGTAAGCAGATCGGGGACTACGCCGCGCCGCGCCAGCTCGGGAATCACATCCGCGCAATTTCCCACCAGACCCACGGAAGTTCCCTCGCGCTTGCGCACCGCGTTCTTCAATATCCGCAGCGCCTCGTCGAGGTCGTTCACCATCACGTCGCAGTAGCCGGTTTTTACGCGCCGCTTGATGCGCTCCGGATCAACGTCGATCCCCAGAAACGCCGCGCCATGGAGCGTTCCCGCCAGAGGTTGCGCCCCGCCCATGCCGCCCATCCCGCCGCTGGCCACCAATTTCCCCGCAAGATCGCCATGGAAATGTTTTCGTGCCGCCGCTGCAAAAGTTTCGTAGGTCCCTTGAAGAATTCCCTGTGTGCCGATATAAATCCAGCTTCCCGCCGTCATCTGCCCGTACATCATCAGTCCGGCTCGATCGAGCTCGTCGAAATGTTCCCAATCGCTCCAGTGGCCCACCAGATTCGAATTCGCGATCAGCACGCGTGGTGCGTAAGCGTGCGTGCGGAAAATCCCCACAGGTTTACCGGATTGCACGATTAGCGTCTCGTCGCTCTCGAGCGACCGAAGCGACGCCACAATCGCCTCGAAGCACTTCCAATTGCGTGCCGCTTTACCGCGCCCGCCGTAAACAATCAAGTCCTCGGGCTTCTCGGCCACTTCCGGATCGAGGTTGTTCATCAGCATGCGCAGCGCCGCTTCCTGCTGCCAGCCCTTGCACGAAATCGTCGTGCCGCGTGGTGCTCGCTGTGGCTGATAACTCGTCGCGTCTTCGGTCGCGATCTTCCCCATGAAAGTTCCTCCACGCGCATCTTAGCGCATCCAGCCAGATGCTTCCTATTGTCTCGCACGGCCGCAACCGTGACGCCCCACAATCCCGAACTCAGCGCGTTTGCGCGCCGCGGCTCCGATACGCTAAAGTGGCACGAGCGCCAATGGAATATCCCGCCCTTACAAAATGCTATCTCGATGCCGTCGATGAGTACGCAAATCCACGCGCGCAAATGTTTCGAGCCGCGAACGGCTGGCAGTCCATCTCTGCGAAGGAAATGCTCCGCCGCGTCGCAGGGCTCTCCAAAGCTCTCAACGAACTCGGTGTCAAACCCGGCGATCGCGTTGGCCTCTTCGCGCCGAATTGCCCGGAATGGCACATCGCCGATTTCTCGATACAAGGGCTCGGCGCCGTGAGCGTGCCCATCTACTTCAATGAATCGCCCGACCGCCTCATTTATATCCTCAACGATTCCGGCGCGCGCATCGTGTTCACGTCGGGTGAATCACAAGCCCGAAAAATCGCCGAGTCTCGCGCGCGCATGCCCAGCCTCGAGCAAGTCATCTCGGTCCTGGCGCCAACCGATCTGAAGGGCGACGTCCTGCGCTATGAAACTCTGGTCGCTGCGGCAGGCGATCCCGACATCGCCGAATACCGTCGCCGCGCCGCCGAAGTGACCAGCAACCAACTCGCCACCATCATCTATACCTCTGGCACCACGGGCGAGCCCAAGGGCGTGATGCTGAATCACGCGAACCTCAGTTCGAACGCGCTCGACTCCTTCAAAGGACACGAATTCTTCCCCACGGACATCGGTCTTTCGTTTCTTCCCCTTGCGCACGTCTACGAACGCATCATGGGCTACGGCTATTTATTCCGCGGGATCTCCATCGCCTACGTCGAGCAAATCGAATCCGTCGCGCAGGCTCTCTTGGAAGTTCACCCAACCACGGTCGCCGCAGTTCCGCGTTTTTACGAGAAGATTTACGCAAACATCTTTGAAAAGGGCCATCGCGCGAAGGGTGTCAAGCGCGCGATTTTCGATTGGGCGCTGCGCGTTGCGCAACAAGCTGCTCCGTGGCGCGCGTTTGGCAAGGAAGTTTCAGCGGGCGTCCGCATGAAATGGCGCATGGCCGATTGGCTGGTCTATTCGAAAATTCGCGCGGGCCTCGGCGGCAAACTCCGGGTCCTCAGTTCGGGGGGCGCCCCGATTGCGCCCGAACTTGCGGAATTCTATTGGTCGATCGGCCTTCCCGTGTATCAGGGCTACGGCCTCACGGAAACTTCGCCCGTCGTTTCCGGTAATCTTCCCGGCGCAAACAAAGTCGGCACCGTGGGACGCCCCATTCCCGGTGTGCAAGTGCGGATCGCCGACGATGGCGAGATTTTAGTGAAGGGTCCCAACGTCATGCAGGGCTATTACCGCAAGCCCGACCAAACGCGAGACGTCTTCACGGCCGACGGATGGTTCTTGACCGGCGATATCGGCCGTCTCGACGAGGACGGCTACCTCACCATCACCGACCGCAAGAAAGAGCTCCTCAAGACCGCCGCCGGAAAATTCGTCGCTCCCGCGCCGATCGAGAACTTGCTGAAAACGTCGCCGTTCATATGCAACGCCATTGTTGTCGGCGACCGCCGCAAATTCATCTCCGTCCTCCTTGTGCCGAATTTCGCCGCCCTGGAGTCCGAAGCGGCCCGTCAGGGCCACGAATGCCCGATGTCCGCGAAGATGATCGGCGATCCTTGGGTTCGCGACCGGATCGCCCAGGAAATCGAGCGCCTCACCGTTTCGCTCGCGCAGTACGAAAAGCCCAAGCGCTTCGCGCTCCTCGAACAAGACTTCACTTACGCCAGCGGCGAATTAACCTACACAATGAAAATGAAACGCCGCGTAATCGAGCAGCGTTATCAGGACGTCATCGCCCGCCTCTACGCCGACGTGGAAGAGCCCCGCCCGCAGCATCTCGCCTGAATGTGCGTTTTTGGCCGCCCGCGTGCGAAGTAGTACAATTCCCCCGGAGACCCTGATGCCAGACCAACTCGTAATTGCCGGCCGCGCCTTCCGCTCGCGCCTCATCGTAGGCACCGGGAAATACCGCAGCTTCCAGGAAATGGCCCGCGCCCACGCCGCCTCGGGCGCTGACATGGTCACCGTCGCCGTCCGCCGCGTGAACCTTACCGACCGCACCAAGGAATCGCTCCTCGACTACATCGACCGCGAGAAAATCTTCATACTGCCCAACACCGCGGGCTGCTATTCCGCCGACGAAGCCATCCGCACCGCGCGCCTCGGCCGTGAAGTCGGTCTCTCGGAATGGGTGAAGCTCGAAGTGATCGGGGACCAGCAAACTCTTTTCCCCGACACCGAAGAACTAATTCGCGCCACCAGCGTCCTGGTGAAAGAAGGTTTCATCGTTCTGCCGTACACCAATGACGATCTAATCGCAGCCCGCAAACTGATCGACGCAGGCGCCGCCGCCGTGATGCCTCTCGGTGCTCCCATCGGTTCCGGCATGGGGATCCAGAACATGGCGAACCTGCGCATTCTTCGCGAGCGCATCACACAAGTTCCGCTGATCGTGGACGCCGGAGTAGGCACCGCGTCCGATGCCGCGGTAGCCATGGAGCTAGGGGCCGACGGCGTCTTGATGAACACAGCAATCGCTGCCGCGCAGGACACCGTTCTCATGGCCGAGGCCATGCGTGCTGCCGTCGAAGCCGGCCGCAAAGCCTACCTCGCGGGTCGCATCGAGCGGAAGCTCTACGCCGCCGCTTCCAGCCCGCTTTCCGGCGTCGTCGGTTAACGAAGCACCTGTAACCTTTGTAGCGGCAGGCTCTACGCCCGCCATCTTCGATTTTGAGTTGAACCACGATTGTCATCTTGTCGATCGAGGGCAATCTACCGAAACAAAACATGCCACGAGATATCAACCAGCGCGTGCACCAGCGCCCCCGGAAGCAGCGAGCCGGTTTTCATCCACACGTGTCCGTAGAATAGTCCTGCCATCGTCGCGAGAAACGCGTACTTCCAGTTTGGATACGGCGCATGAAAAACATGCGAGAAGCCAAAAATCACCGAAGCCACCGCAAGCCCCGCCCACTTGCTCTTAAACGTCCGCGAAAGCAAATTCTGCAGCACTCCGCGAAACAAGAATTCCTCGGGCCAGGCCGTGAAAAATAAGATCCCCAGAGCCGTAAGGGGCAAGAACTCCAGCCGCCCGAGCGATGGTTCCCAAGCAAGAAATCCGATCGACAGACCGATCGGAATCGCAATGGCTGCGAACAATAGGAAGTGCCAACCACATTTACCCGCAAACCCGCGCCTCCATTCGATCGCATAGCCGATTCCATCGAGCTGCCGCACCAGCACAAACGCAGCCACTCCGGTGCTAAGCGCCATCACGATCGTCAGCGTGTGTATGAGGGGCGGCGGATACGTGAAAATCCAGTAGAGCACTCGGTAGGGCACCGGCAGCCCGACCGGGAGCCAGATGAGAGCCGCCGCGAGATAATCTTCCCGCGTACCCGGCGCTTTTCCAGCGCTGCGCGCGAGTACCAGCGCAGGCAACACGGCGTACGCCGCGCCCAGCAACATCATTTTCCAGTTTCCTGTGACGCTTAGGGTGTAAATCAGCACCGCGAACAGCGGGACCAGCGGCGCGAGAATCACGGCGCGACCACCTAGCCAGCTGCGCGCGCGATTCATCACCGGGGGCGCTGCGAGGAAGAACTCAAAGGCAAAGAGAACGGCCGCGACGCCAAGCGCTAACGCGAAGTGCCACGCTCTGAAACCTAACCGGTTCCCGGCGAAGGCGGCGATTCCGACAATCACCGCCCACGCGGCAACCGCCGTCGGAAAATTCAGTTGCCACGACCGGGAGCTCAAAGCCACCTGGAGATTCTAATCGAGCAAGCCGCCTTCCGAGAAAAACTTGCTTTGCCTTTCTGCCTCGGCGATTCTGGTCAGACTCGACCTCATGGCCGAACCCGGAAAAGAACTTCGCCTCGCTTACATTGACTGGATGCGTGGTCTCGCCTGCCTGCTGATGTTTCAAACCCACTGCTATGATTCTTGGCTCGCCGACGCCGCGCGCAAATCGTCCCTCTTCTCTTGGTCGCAACTCGGCGGAACTCTTCCAGCTCCGCTGTTTCTTTTCCTCGCCGGCGTTTCGTTCGCTCTGGTCACCGACAAAATGCGCCGCAAGGGAATTGCGGCCAGCCAAATCGCGATCACCACCATCCGCCGCGGCGCGGAAATCTTCACCCTGGGCTTGCTTTTTCGCGTGCAGGAATTCGCGCTCGGTTGGCGCTGGGCGCCGTGGACCGACCTCCTTCGCGTCGACATCCTGAACACCATCGGCCTCTCCATGATGTTGATGGGCGTCACGAGTCGCCTGACGATGACCCGCGCTGCCAACGCCATGCTGGCGGCCGCAGTGGCACTCGGAATCGCGCTCGCCACTCCGCCGCTGTGGACCACTTGGCGGCCGAGTTGGCTCCCGTGGTATCTGGAGTCGTACATCAATGGCGTCCATACATTTGGCGTGCCGCAACCGTGGCTGTTCCCGATCTTTCCCTGGACGGCCTTCGCGTTCGCCGGCCTCGCAGTCGGTTTCGTACTTTTCAGCGATTGGGCCACGAACAATCCAGCGAAAACCACAGCGCTTCTGGGCGTCTCGGGCCTTGCTCTTTATGGGGTGTCTTTGTGGCTTGATCGGCGGCCAGTCGAGCTCTATGCGGTCTACGATTATTGGCACACCAGTCCCAACTTTTTCCTCGCGCGCGCCGGAATACTCTTGATGATCGTGTTCCTCAGCTACGCGTGGTGCCGTTGGGGACTAGGGCAATGGGGTTTCAGCCCGCTCATCCAGATTGGGCAAACGTCTCTGCTCGTTTACTGGGTGCATATCGAATTCGTCTACGGGCGGTTTTCGATTCTGACCAAGCACGCGCAAACAATTCCCCAAGCCTCGCTAGGGCTGCTGACCGTTTTTGTTGCGATGGTGCTGCTCTCCATGGCGCGAACGCGTTCGAAGGGACAGAGCAAAAAGATCATGGTGAAGATCGAAGCTATGTTGAAACGCGTGCCGCGCCCGGCGACTGAAGCCGCCGGTCGCTAGGGATTTCTTTGCGGTTTGTTTGATGGGTCGGCCGGGTCGGCTGCATCGCCTGGCCTCTCCGGAATCTTGAAGATGTATTCTCCTGGGCGCGCCAGGCCCATCTCTTCGCGCGCGATTTTCTCAATGGCGGTCGGGTCGGTCTTGAGCGACTTCACGCGATCCTGCAATTTTTGATTCTCCGAATCGAGTTGATCGATTTTCTTGCGGATTTCCGCGGCTTGAAGCTGCGACTGGCGCATCGCGAGAACGCCATGCGTTCCAAAAATATCCTGAAGCAAAAGCGCCGCGAGGGCGACGATCAGGAACCAGTTCAGATTGCGGCTCAAAAACTGGCCGAGCTGCTCGGTGAAGCCAAGCACTCGTTCCGCGTTTTGCCGTTTTTTTGGTCGTCGAGCGGTCGCCATCAGCTTGTGATCCACTTCCGCGCGTCTTCCGCGATTTTCTGCGACTCGGCTATTGTGGACGCTTCCGAATAGATTCGCACCACCGGTTCGGTTCCGGAGGGACGCATGAGTACCCAGGCGCCGTCTCCGAACGTCAACTGCAGCCCGTCGGTGCGGTCCACGCTTTTGACGGGGCGGCCCGCGAATTCCTTGAAATCGACGAGCCATCGTTTCGCGAGTCCCGCCTGCACACCTTCGGCGAGGTGCAGATTCTCGCGAACCGGCCAGTATTCGCCGCCAGCGCGGCGGAAAAGATCGCGAAGCTGCTCGCCGAGGGAAGCCTGGCGCGCGCCAATCATTTCGGCCACCAGCAAGCACGCGAGAATTCCGTCTTTCTCCGGTAGGTGTCCACGGATGGTCAGGCCGGCGCTTTCTTCGCCACCCAACGCGATTTTATCCGCGCGCAGGTATGGCCCGACGTATTTGAATCCGACGGGGGTTTCGTAAACCTTCACTTTGTGAAGGCGGGCGACAGCGTCAATCAGATGCGTTGTCGCCACGCTGCGCGAAGCACCGAGTTTATGACCGCGCGTTTCGAGCAAGTAGTCGAATGCCAGAGCGAGAATGTGATTCGGCTGAATGAACGTGCCGTCGCGGTCGAGGACGCCGAAGCGGTCCGCATCGCCGTCGGTGGCAAGTCCCGCGAGGGCTTTTCTTTCGAGCACAACCTTCTTCAGCTGTCCGAGATTCTCCTCCGACGGGTCGGGCGCTCCACCTTCAAAAAGCACGTCGCGCGTCGCGCGCAACTCGGTAACGCCAATCCCGTGCTCGGCTAGAATGCGATCAAGCCAGCCCGCACCGCAGCCGTGCAGCGCGTCGCAGACAAACGAGCCCTTCGCTTTCTTCAAAACGTCGAAGCGAATCAGCTTTTCGAGCTGCGCGAAATAAGGCTCGCGGGGATCGATTTTCTCGAAATCGTCCTCAATTTCATGCGTCGTGTTCTGGTCGGGTGTCAGCTTGGCGGCGCGTTTTTCGATGTCTTTCGTTACTTCGGGCAGCGCCGGGCCGCCTTCGGGACCGGAAAACTTGATGCCGTTGTAATCGTATGGATTGTGGCTGGCGGTGATGTTGATCCCGCCGTCAAACTTGTTGTGAATGATGGCATGCGCGATTGTGGGAGTCGGCGTCGCGTTCCGGCAGTAGAGAACCTTGCAACCGCGTGTACGAACGACGCTCGCAGCGGTGCGCGCGAACTCCACGGAGAAGAACCGCGTGTCGTACCCGACAATCAGCGTGGGAGATTTCTTGTGCGCGAGAACGTGCTCTGCGATTGCAGCAGCAGCCCGGCGCACGCCGGCAAACGTAAAGTCCTCGGCGATGATGCCCCGCCAGCCGGATGTGCCGAAATGGATCTCTTGCTTCGTCACCAAAGCATTGTATCTTGGCTCGCGAGCGGAGGACATGCAAGAACCGGCGCGAAAATGAGGCGCAAGAGTAAAGTCCGCGCGATGCGAACTCGGATGTGAGCGATGACGAACAAGATCGTGGTGCTCGTAACTTGCGGAACGGAAAAGGAAGCGCGGAAGATCGCGCGCACTCTGGTGGAGCGGCGTCTCGCTGCCTGCGTCAATTTGTTTTCTGTGCCCGTTCAGTCGATTTATCGCTGGAGGGGAAAAGTTGAGTCGGCGGAAGAGTTTCTGCTGACGGTCAAGACTTCACGGAAGCGGTTTCGAGCGATTGCCGCCGCAGTGAAGCGGCTGCACAGCTATGACGTTCCGGAAATTATCGCGCTGCCTATCGCGGCCGGCGCGGCGGAGTATCTCGATTGGATTTTGGAGTCGGTCCGCGAACGCGACGCCACGAAAGCCGAGCGGCACTAGGCGCCTTTATTTTTTGCCTCCCATTCTTCGAGTTTGCGGCCGCGCTTCACGAGAGAGTTCCAGTAACGAATGGGAAAGAGGCGCTGCAAGCGGTCGATGTGCACGGCGTCTTTGCCAACCAGGACGCGCGATTTGCCGCGCCTCACACCGTCCACGATTATGTCAGCCGCTGCTTCGGGCGGCGTCAGCGCTAGGCGATCGAAGCGCTGGATCGTCAAAGCGGCGTGCGCCGGATCGGACTTGGCCGCGATTCTTGCGCGGCGAGCGACGGCGGTGCGAATTCCTCCCGGATGGACGCACGAAACGCCAATCGTCGATCCCTCGAGCTCGTGCAGCAAAGCCTCGGTGAAGCCGCGTACCGCAAATTTCGAGGAACAATAAGCGGACTGCCCCGAAGGAGAAATCATTCCGTAGATGCTCGAAACATTGACAATGTGCGCGCGCGGCTGGCGTCGCAGCAACGGCAAGAAAGTTTTCACGCCGTAAACCACGCCCCAGTAATTGATGCCCATCAACCAGGCAATCTCGTCGATCGAGAGTTCTTCGACGGTGCCATGCATCGCGACTCCGGCGTTGTTGATCAGCAGCGTGACGCGGCCGTGCGATGCGATCACATCGGCGGAAAACTGTTCGACGCGTTTCAAGTCCGAAACGTCCACCAGGTGAGTCGAAACCGTTTGGCCGCAAGTGGCGAGTTGGAACCTGGTTTCTTCGAGGCCAGCCGCATCGCAATCCGCCAGAGCAAGCGACATTTTTTCCGACGCCAGCCGGTTCGCGAGTGCACGGCCGATGCCGGACCCGGCGCCGGTGATGACTGCCACACCGCCTTCCAGATTCCAGTTCAATAGACCTCCACATCGCGAGCGACGGCAATGGATTCTCGCTCGACCTGCTTTGGCTGAAATGTTCCCGCGAGCTTCTTGCGCAGGCGGCGCTCGCGCCGGAGCATCAGCGGAAGCATGCGCTTGCTGCGGCGCATTCTGCGAAGCGCCTGGTGCGGATCGACAAGGTGTGTAGTGGGAAGAGGAACGCCGGATTCTTTAAGAACCAGGCCAATCGGCAGCTCCATTTGATCCTGGAGCTTCACCATGCGCGCGAGCAAGTCAGCGCCGGGCGTGACCAGAGGGCCGAAGCCGTAACGGAGCTGAGCGGTGCCGACGATGTAGAGATTTTTGCAGTCGGGGAGGAAACTGCCGCCGTAGAGATAGGCGATTCCGCCCTTGACCGGTACGAGCCCGGGCGGCAGGAAAGGAAAGCTCAGGTGATAGCCGGTGGCGCAGACGATCACGTCGAAGTCGTCTTCTGTGCCGTCGACGAAATGTACGGTGTGGCCTTCGTAGCGCGCAACGTCGGGGCGCGGCTGGATGCGGCCGTGCTTCACGTAGTGCAGAAGTTCGCTGTTGATGGTGGGATGCGCTTCAAAGATTTTATGTTCGGGGCGGGGCAGTCCATAGTCCTGGTACTTGCCGACAATGACGCGCAGCATCGCGCGAATGAACAGGCGCTGCGCCCACAGGGGAAGCCAGGGGAACATTAATTCGGGAAGCGGAATGCCAAACATCGTTTTCGGCAGGAACCAATAGCCTCGGCGGATGCTGAGGCTACAGGAACGGCCGACACGAGCCGCCTCTGAAGCGAGATCGCAGGCGGAGTTTCCTCCTCCGACGACCAGGACGCGTTTGTCTGCCAGCTGGTCGGGGGCTTTGTAATCTTTCGAGTGCAGAATTTCACCCGTGAAATTTCCTGGGTAGGACGGAAATTTCTTGTCCCAGTGATGGCCGTTACAGGCGATGACGCCTTTGTAGATTCGCTTCTCGCCGCTAGCAAGCTCGAGTTCCCAGCGCCCGCCGGCAAGCGGCAGAGCCATCAGCACTTTGGTGTTGAATTCAATGTGCGGACGCAGTTCGAAATGTTCCGCATAGTCACGAACGTACTCGAGCATCTGCGGCGCGCTGGGGAAGTCGGGATAGTGCGCGGGCATGGGGTAGTCAGCGTATTCGGTGGTCTTGCGCGAGGAGATGATGTGCGCGGTGGTGTAAACGCCGTGATACCAGTTGCCGCCGACGTCGTCGTCGGCTTCGAACTGGTCGTAGGTGATCTTGTGCTCTCTGAGGGCCTTGGCGATGGCAAGTCCGACCGGACCCGCGCCGATGACTGCCATTTTCAGCGAACGATCGGTCATCGATCCCCCCGCCTCCCGTGGCAGGCATCTTACCGCGTTGCTGCATGAAATTCACGAAGTGAGCGCTCTCAACGCGAATCTCGTCCCGTTAGATGTGGGAGAGGGCTTGGTCCAGGTCGGCGATCAGGTCTTCGACGTCTTCGATGCCTACGGAGAGGCGAACCAAGCCGTCGGTGATGCCGATCTGTTTGCGGACTTCCGCGGGAACCGAGGCGTGAGTCATGAGCGCGGGGTGGGAGATCAGGGTTTCGACCCCGCCCAGACTCTCAGCTAGGGAGCACAGGCGCACATGATTCAGGAGTTTCTTTGCGCCTTCAAGTGAGCCCAGATCGAAAGAGATCATGGCACCGAAGCCCCGCTGCTGGCGCTTGGCGATTTCGTGCTGCGCGTGAGATGCGAGGCCGGGATAAATCACGCGTTTCACCTTGGGATGCGATTCGAGGAACTTGGCAACCGCCATCCCGTTTGAGTTATGGCGGTCCATGCGCACGGCGAGCGTCTTGACGCCGCGGGAGACCAGGAAGCAATCCATCGGAGCAAGTCCTGCACCTGCAGAGCGCTGGACGAAATAGATCTTCTCAGCGTCTTCCGGGCGCGTGAGAACAACGGCGCCGCCCGTGCAGTCGCTATGCCCGTTGAGGTACTTGGTCATAGAGTGGATCACGATGTGAGCGCCAAGAGTAATTGGCTGCTGGAGATAGGGGCTGAGGAAGGTGTTGTCGACCACCAGAGTGAGCTTTTGCTCGCGAGTGATCACGGCAACGGCCGCGAGATCGGTCACGATCATCGTAGGATTGGTGGGCGTTTCGATATAGAGCATCCGCGTGTTGGATTTAAGTGCCTTTTTGATGTTTTCAAGGCAGGACGTGTCGACGTAAGTGAACTCGAGACCGAATTGAACCAACAGCTGTGTCGTCAGACGAAAAACGCCGCCGTAAACGGCTTGTGAGAGGATGGCGTGATCACCAGGGCGAAGAAGACGAAAGACGGAGTCAATGGCAGCCATTCCGGAAGTGAAAACGTAGGAGGCGGAGCCGCCTTCTAGTTTTGCAATGGTGCGCTCGAGCGCCTTGCGGTTTGGATGGTTCGTACGGGCGTAGTCGAAACCCTTGTCTTTGCCCACCTGCTCAAGGACGTAGGTGGAGGTTTGGTAGATGGGAGCCACGATGGAACCGGTAAAAGCATCCGGCTCCTGGCCCACGTGAATCGCGTCGGTGGAAAACCCCATTACTTGCCTCCTGGCGCCTCGGGGGCGCGTCGATCGCCTACTCGGATGTGCTTTTAGTGATAGTGGTGGATGATAGAGACCACGATGGAGCCGGCCACGAAAGGCCATCATACGACGTAGCGAGAAGCGGGGCAACGGGCGGGAGAAAGCAGGTTCGAAGTGCTGAGTGCTTGAGGACGAAGCTCGATTGCTGTAAAAGAAGAGTGCGATGAATCCCGAAAAGATTGCGGAAGGATTCTTCACGGTGCGGAAATTCGCCGCGGTTTTGGCAACCATCCTGCTGTGCGCGGGAATCGGTTTCTCGCAGGCGGACGCACCAGAACAGTCGGGTCCGGGAGCGAGCGGAGCAGCAACGAGTCAGGATAAATCGAATCCCGACAAGCCCGCAGCTGCAGACAAGCCCGCTACCACCGACAAACCCGCAAGGCAAGACAAGGGTTCGAGTAAATCTTCCGATCCGGGCGTGACCCGGCTGAAAATTCGCGTGACTGCAAACGATAAACCGGTGAGCAACGCAACGGTTTATGTTCGGTTCAATGTCCCTGGCGGGCTGTTGCACCACGACAAACTAGCGGAACTTGACTTCAAAACCAACGAGGATGGCTCGGTGAAAGTTCCGGATGTTCCGCGAGGTAAGCTATTGATTCAGGTTGTGGCCAAAGGCTGGCACACGTACGGGAAGTGGTACGACGTCAACACCGAGCAGGAAATGATTGAGATAAAGCTCATCCCTCCTGCAAAGTGGTACTAGAAACTCCGACGGCGGAAAACTTTTATTCTGCTGATCGAGTTTTGGCTGCGTGATCCTGCGGAGTGGGGGCAGGATTGCCGAAGACAAAAACAGAATTAGAGAGATTCACATGGAAGGCGAAGAGGAATGCACCGAGTTTGTGCAATGAGGAATAAACCTTGTAATGGCGAGCGATTCGGAAATGCGGTGAACCTTTTCCACAAAGTTTTCAACAGAACTGTTGAAAACTGTAATGTGGCAGTCACAATTGGCAACCGCTAGAAGCAAATGGATTGAAAATTGCCTGGACGTCTGCGTTTTTGTTTCTCGGCGACAAATTCCTGGAAATACTTTGACGGATACAAGAGGCCAATCGGGAGATTGACGCTACCGAGCGGGCGGTGCGTGTTAACATTTGTGTCTGCCTGGAGACGTCCCGGAACATTTTATGAAGCGGTTGATCGTCAACGCGGACGATTTTGGGGTCTCGCGCGGAGTGAATCAAGGAATCATTCACTGCTTTCGAGAAGGAATCGTAAGAAGTACTACGCTTATGGCCAATGGAGGCGCGTTCGACGATGCGGTGGAATTGGCGCAAGCGAATCCGGAATTGGGAGTGGGCGTACATCTGGTGCTGATCGGTGGACGCGCGCTTGGGCCGCGCGAACAGATTGGGCGATTGGCGGGGACCGATGGCGCGCTGCCGAAAACGGTTAAGTCGCTGATACTGAAACTGAGTACGGGAAGGATACGCGCGACGGAAATGGAAGCCGAACTTCGGGCACAGATCGAGCGCGTTCGCGCGGCGGGAGTTACGCCCACGCACGTTGACAGCCACAAGCATGCACATCTTCATCCGGCCGTGATGAAGGCGATTGCGCACGTGGCAGCCGAGTTCGGAATCCAGAGAGTGCGCATGCCGTTTGAGGATTTTTCGAGCGCGATTGGACGGAGCGGGACGAACGGGCGGAAGACCACGGGGCGGAAGGCTTTTGCGGTGGGAGCCCGCGCGACGTATCCCTTGTTCCGGCGGATCGTCCAGAAGAACCGGATGCGGACGCCGGAGCATTTTTTCGGATTTGCGGCGACCGGGCAATTGGGGCGCGATGGGTTGCTGCGAATAATCAGGAGACTTCCCGATGGCACCAGCGAGCTGGTGTGCCACCCCGGCGTCATGGATGCGGAACTGGAAGGGACCGGAACACGTCTTAGGGCGGAGAGGGAAGTGGAACTTGCGGCACTGACCGATCTGGATGTAAAGAAGGAAATTCTGGGACGTAGAGTACACTTGATGAGCTTTCGGGAGTTAAACTAGCGGCATGCGCGATTATGAATCAGCGGCACCCCGGTACTCGGTGGTCGTTCCATTCCACGACGAGCAGGAAAGCGTGCGGGAATTGCACCAGCGACTGAGCGAGGTGATGAGCGGGCGGTTCGAGCCGGTGGAGTTCGTGTACGTGGACGACCAGAGCTCGGATGCGACGCCTCAAGTGCTGGCGGCGATTGCGGAGGAGGATCCGCGCGTCATCGTGCTGCGGTTGAAGCGAAATTATGGGCAGACCACGGCGTTGGCGGCGGGCTTTGACTTTGCAACCGGCGACGTGATCATTTCGATGGACGGCGATTTGCAGCACGATCCGGCCGACATTCCCAAGATGCTCGACACTTTTGAATCAACCGGGTGCGATATCGTGAGCGGGTGGCGGGAAAAACGCGTCGATAATTTTTTGCTGCGGCGCGTGCCGTCGCGAGTGGCGAACTGGATGATGGCGAAGCTTTCGGGCGTCAACATCCACGATTTCGGAACGACTTTTAAGATTTACCGCCGCGAAATCATCAAAGACATTCATCTTTACGGCGAGATGCACCGGTTTATTCCGGCGCTGGCGTCGTGGAACGGCGCCAAGGTAGTCGAGGTGCCGATTCACAATATTGTGCGGCCGGAAGGAAAATCGCACTATGGAATCAGCCGCACGGTGCGGGTGCTGTTCGACCTGATTACCGTGCGTTTCCTGCTGCGCTACCTGACCCGCCCGTTGCACTTTTTCGGGCCGACGGGATTGCTGGGCATGTTTCTGGGAGGAACGATTTTGGTAGGATTGGTGGCGGAGAAAGTTTTCTGGGGTACTTCTATCTTTGTCACGCATGGGCCGCTGCTGATTTTGGCGATGATGCTGTGTTTGTTTGGAGTACAATTGCTTGCTGTGGGGCTCATGGGTGAGCTTCTCATGCGCACGCACTTCGAATCCCGCGTCGAACCGATGTACCGGATCGAGCGCGTGATCGGCGCGACAAATCCTGGGGAGAGAACGAACCTGACCGGCGACAAGCCGCTCGCGGCTCGGCGCGTAGGCCAGTAAACCCGGGTCCACGGGCCCGCATCGCATTTATGGCAAACAAAATCGCATTGAGGAGGGGCATCAAATGCGCAAATGGATCTTGGGCGGTATGGCAGTTTGTTTCCTTGCCGCAGTTGTGTTGGCCGGAGGTGATCCGTGGAAGAAACCGCTTGGTGAGTGGACGGACAAAGACATAAACGCAATTCTTCAATTCTCACCGTGGGCCAAAGCAGGAATCCAGCCGCAGGGTGCGTGGCGTCCCGACGGTATGACGCAGGCCTCCGGGAGCATAGGCCCAGCGGGCGGTAGCAACGACACCTCACATGTTTCGGCGAGCGCGGCGCCCAACACGGCAGGCGGCGCTGAGAAAAACGCTGCGGCAGCGGCCGCCTCCGCATCGTACAGCATCTTTTGGTGGTCTTCGCGCACGATTCGTGCTGCTTCGATGCGGCGACAGGTATTGAAAGGCTCGATGACCGAGGCGGACGCGGAAAAGGCCGTCGGAGTCAGCCCGGATGAATACATGATCCTGGTCCAATCGACCAACATGTACATCTTCCAGCAACGAGGCGAAAAGGCATTCGAGAACGCCGCCTATCTCCAGACGAAGAAGCTAAAGACTAAGATGTCTCCGAGCCATGTGGCCTTTCTGAAAGGCCCGGACGGCGCTAGCGTGACGGGAGCGGTTTTCTATTTCCCTAAGAAGAGCGCTAACGGCGAGCCCACTATTTCGCCTGACGAGAAAGAAATTGATTTCTATCTTCAGGTGGGCGATGCGAAGCTCTTGACGTATTTTGATCCTAAGAAGATGGTTGACAGTCAAGGACAGGACCTGTAGCTCGGAAATCCCGCGCTCAAATTATTTAGCCCGGCCCGAGGGCTGATTTGGTGTCGGAAGCATTTGGGAAGTTCGTTCCTTTAAAGCGCGCACGAACCCCGCGCATGTGCACCTGGCGGACTGGACCGCAAAATGTTGAAGCATTACGTTTGCGTTGAGGTTCGTTAACACCATGCGCGTGTGCGGCCTTTCCTTTCACCGACGCGGAAGGGCGACGGCGATATGGCTTTCGCTTTTTCTATCGCTGACGGCGGTTGCCACTTGGGCCGGTAGCGAACCTTGGAAATCCAAACCATATCAAGAATGGGATAGCAAGGATATCCGCAAGATTGTGAACGATTCTCCCTGGGCGAAGATTGTTCACCTAGAAGCGTTGTGGGAGAACGCTCCCGGCGCGGATGACTCGGCTGGGAGTGTGCCGATGGGCGGAGTACGGCCGGGCATGGGCGGGAACATGGGAGGCCAACCAAGCGCTCCATCGGATCCTCGAGGAAGCGGGCACGGTTCGCAAGTCCGGCAGGCAGCGTTTCTAGTCCGTTGGGTTTCCTCCCGCACCATTCGCGAGGCTCTGTTGCGCTCGGCCGTGCTGTCCGGCACGACAAAAGAAGAGGAGGCAGAAAAAGAGCTCGCCAGGCCGGTGGATACGTATCAGGTGTTTATCACCGGGCCGGACATGAAACCTTTCGTGGGCCTGGATGGCGACGAGTTGAAGCGCGGGACGTTCCTGCTCACGAGAAACGGAAAGCGTAAGATAACTCCAGGCAACGTTCAGATTGAGCGAACAAAGGACGGAATAGGCGTTCAGGCAGTCGTCTTCCTGTTTCCGAGGAAGTCACAATCCGGCGAGTCGACCATCGCAGCCGACGAAAAGGGCGTGGATTTTACGTGCGTGGCCGGACCGGCAAGAATTCAAGCGACGTTTGATATCTTGAAGATGGACGACGCGCAAGGGCGCGACCTATAATCCAGCCTGTTGCATTTAACGTCTTGGTCCCGGGGGCGTGTGCATGAATCGTCTTAGCCAAATGGTAGCGGGTGCGATCTTTGTACTGTTGGCAGCTTGTGGCGTAACTGCGCAAATGGGCATGAGGTCCGGCCCTCCCGATATCCGCGGCGTTTGGAATCCGACTATCGGTGCGGGAGCGGGATACGAAATGCAGTCTGAGAAAAACGAAAAAACGAACATGGAATTTGCGATCGTCGGCAAGGAGAGCGTCGGCGGCAAGGACGCGTATTGGTTTGAGATTACCATGAACAGTGCCAAGGCGGGCGGAGAGATGGTGATGAAGTATTTGTATGCCGTGGACGCCGGGAACATTCAGGTCGCGAAAATGATTATGCAGATGCCCGGCCGACCGCCGATGGAAATGCCTGCCGCGATGATGCATAGCAGCAAAGCTCCGCAATCCAGCGACTTCCGGACCCAGGCGGAGGATGTGGGGAGCGAAACGATCATCACGCCTGCCGGGACGTTTGCCTGCGAGCACTATCGCGCGAAGGATGGCTCGGGAGACGTTTGGATTTCGCCGAAGGTGACGCCGTGGGGGCTGGTGAAGTATCAGGGGAAGAACTCAACGATGACGGTGACAAAGGTGATCACTGGCGCGAAGGACAAAATCACCGGCACGCCACAACCATTCAATCCCATGATGATGGGACAAAGGCCTCAAGAATAAGCGATTTTCTTAATCTGTTAAGCGAGAGAGAAGCGTTCCGGCGCCACCCGGGACGCTTCTTCTTTTTACGAGGCGACTTTCAGGCCCCGTGCAAGCAGGTGTTTTCCGCGGGAGGCGATTGACCGATGGCGCAAGGCGAGGGCAAATTCTACCGGGCCCGCATCACGCATCGCGAAGACATTGCCGCCGATCTCTGGAAAATCCGGCTCGATCCAGGGGGGGAGTTTGAATTCATCGCCGGTCAGTTCGCGACGCTGGGCGTGAGGAATGCGGAAAAGCTGGTCGAGCGAGCCTACTCCATTGTTTCCTCGCCGTACGAAAGGGAACTCGAGCTGTTTTTCGAGCTCGTTACCCACGGCCAGCTGACACCACTGCTCCACACGGTCCCCGTGGGCGGCGAAATTACGCTGCGCAAGATTGCCAAGGGACGCTTCACGCTGGACCTAAAGAGCGGGCATCGGAACCATCTTTTGCTGTGCACGGTCACGGGTGTCGCGCCGTTCGTTTCTTACGTGCGAACGTTGCACAAGGATTGGAAGGAGAATCGCTTCCCGGCGGACATTCATTTACACCTGATCAACGGCGCAAGCCGCTCTTGGGAATTCGGCTATCGCCAGGAACTCGAACGTCTCGCGGCGGAGGTGCCGTGGCTCACCTACGTTCCGACGGTAAGCCGTCCGTTGGAGGACACTTCGTGGAAGGGCGAGACAGGCCGCGTGGAGGACATCATCCGGAAATACGCCGACGCGTGGGGATTGTCCGGTTCCGACACCTCGGCCTATCTATGCGGGCACCCGCAGATGATTGAAAACGGCATCGGAATACTGGAGCGCCGGGGATTCCTGAAAGAATTTCTGAAACAAGAGGTTTATTGGATTCCGCCGAAAAGTTCCCAGTCCTGACGGGCGCCTACAAGGGGCGTTGCGACGCCCGTCAGAACTGAATTCCGCCACAGACTCAGGGTCGAGTGTTGGAGTCAGCAGCGGCAAGCTGTTCAATCGCGCTCGAGATGGCGCGGATGGGCGTCGAGACGTGAACGGTGTTCTCTTCATCTTCCACGTCCACGATGATCGAACCGCCACTCTTACTCACGCGCACGTGTTGTCCGGGTTCCTTTACTTCGACAAGCGTGACGTCTTCACTTTCGCGAAGACCTTCCACCGCGGCGCGAATCGTCGGCAGATACGGCCGGATTTCGCGCGATGCCTCCGCCAGTTTCTCCTTCGGCGCGAAATGCATGGCAATCGGGATGAGCATCGCGGGAGCGGGCACGAAAATGTGATGCCGCTCCGGAGATTTCTCCACGACGTTCACCACAACTATTCCTTCGCTGCAGAGCAGCCCGGCGCCGGCAAGCGCCGTGCCAGCAAAACCGAGAGCGAGTTTTCCAAGCAGCATCATGAGTCACCTCAACTGAAGCGGGATTTCGTTAGTCGCTCGTGTTGCGCGAGTCCACCCAAATCTTGACGTGCTGTGAAGCATCTTCGACGGTTACCAGGAGCATCTCCCCGGCTCCGTCGAGTGCGCGAATTGCGGCGGTAATGTCGAGCTCGTTCTGCTTGGCCGTGGAAAAAAGCGCGTCAACCACCTTCAGGGGAACGGTGACCTCGACTTTCTGTCCGCGCTTATCTTTGCCGTTGTCTCGGACGTGAATTATGAGGTTGCCGTTCGACTTCGCGACGCGCACGTTCTGATCCTGCTCCTTTACCGTGACAAACTCGTTGTCTGGAGCGGTGCGGATCGCTTCGAGGATCGCCTTGATGTCGACGCCTTCGATGTCCGCGTCGGAGATTCTTACAGTCCCCGCGTGCAGATTTCCTTTGTTCACAGTGGGCAGAATCTTTTCCGCGATGGAGAGCGGGAGGTTTACATTCACGCTCTCGCCTTTCTCCGCGTCTTCTACCCTTACGTGCAGGTAGCGCTCTCCGGGTGCGGCGACGACGGTGGAAGTCAGCAAAGCGGTCGCCAGCAAGCAGAGCACCGCAATAGCCTGAAATCTGTTGCCCATGGCCTTGAGGCTTGTATTTAGGTTCATGTCTTGGAAGCCTCCTGGGTGCTTCCTAGCACTAGGTACGGAGCATCAGGCGAAATAGTTCCCCGAATTCTTGCTACCGGTGGAACGCTTGGCGGCTCGAGCCGGAATGAAAGGTTAGTCGAGCTGCGGCTTGAGGTAAATCACCCCGAGAGGCGGGAGCCGCAGCTTGAGAGAGAACGCACGATTGTGCGATGGCACGGGTTCGGAGTGGAGGCCGCCGGCATTGCCGAAGCCGCTGCCTTCGTAGCGAGTGGAATCCGTGTTGAGTATCTCTCGATAGAAACCGGCCCAGGGAACGCCGATGCGATAGTCTTCGCGCGCAACCGGCGTGAAATTGCAAACGACCACGACGCAGTGGTCCGGATTCTTTGCGCGCCGTAGAAACGCAATGACGCTCTGCGAGCCGTCGTTGGCTTCAACCCATTCGTAACCAGGCCATTCGAAATCGATTTCATAAAGCGCACGTTCCGTGGTGTGCAGGGCATTTAAGGCAGCAACAAGACGCTGTACGCCCCGATGGGGCGGGGAATTCTCAAGCGCCCACTCCACGCTGCTTGTTTCGGAAAATTCGTGGCGCTGAGCCAGCTCGCAGCCCATGAACAACAGTTTTTTTCCGGGATGAGCGTACATGTACCCGTACAGCAGGCGAAGGTTTGCGAATTTCTGCCAATCGTCACCCGGCATCTTCGACAACAGGGCGCGTTTGCCGTGAACCACTTCGTCGTGAGAGAGGGGAAGGATGAAATTCTCGTGGAACGCATAAATCATGGAAAACGTGAGCGTGTTGTGATGATACTGCCGATGGATGGGATCCTGCGTGAAGTAGCGCAGCGTGTCGTTCATCCATCCCATATTCCACTTCAAATCGAAACCGAGACCACCGATGTACACTGGCCGCGAAACGGCGGGCCAGGAAGTGGATTCTTCGGCAATCGTCAGCGCGCCGGGATGGCGGCTGTGCAGCACTTCGTTGAGGCGCTTAATAAACGCGATCGCGTCGAGGTTTTCGCGGCCGCCAAACGGATTTGGCATCCACTCACCAGGCTTGCGCGAATAGTCGAGATATAGCATGGATGCTACGGCATCCACGCGGAGTCCGTCGATGTGGTACTTGTCGATCCAGAAAAGGGCATTCGAGATGAGGTAGTTCTGGACTTCGTTGCGTCCGTAATTGAAAACCAGCGTGCCCCAGTCGGGATGAGCGCCGAGGCGCGGGTCGGCGTGCTCGTAAAGATGCGTGCCGTCGAAAAGGCCGAGGCCGTGACCGTCGCGAGGGAAATGCGCGGGGGTCCAGTCCAGCAGGACGCCAAGGCCTTCTTGATGGCAACGATCGATCAGATACATAAAATCAGCGGGATTGCCAAAGCGGCTTGTGACAGCATAGTAGCCGAGTGTTTGATATCCCCAGGAAGCATCGAGCGGATGCTCCATCAGCGGCATGAATTCGACGTGCGTATAGCCCATACGTTTCAGGTATGGAATCAATTCGGCTGCCAGTTCGCGATAGGTAAGCCAGTGCCCCTCGGCGTTTTTACGCCACGAGCCGGCATGGACTTCATAGATCGACATTGGCGCGTGAAGCCAATCGCGCGAGCCTCGAGCCTCCAGCCACGCCTCATCGCTCCAACCGTAGCGGTCGATGTTGAAGACCACTGACGCGCTTTTCGGCCGGAGTTCCGAGTAGAAGCCGTAGGGGTCGGACTTCAGGAGTAACTGACCGGTCGGCCGCGAGAGAATCTCAAATTTATAAACAGCTCCTTCATCGAGACCCGGCAGGAATATCTCCCAGATGCCGTTGGTGCGGCTACGCATCGGTGCGACGCGGCCATCCCAGGAATTGAAATCGCCTACCACACTAACGCGCCGAGCATTCGGCGCCCAGACGCCGAAATGCACGCCACGCACGCCGGCCACGTCGCGCACATGGGCGCCTTGCTTTTCGTATTTGAGGTAATGCGTGCCCTCACCGGAAAGGTACAGATCGTAATCGGTGAGAAGCGGAGGAAAGGCGTAGGTGTCGAAGTTCTCTACCGTGCCGCCCGCGAATTGAAACCGCAAGCGATACGCGGTCGGGGGAACCGCTTCTCCCGGGCGCAATTGAGGAAGGCCGGCGGGCAGGATGACCTCGAATAGTCCGTCGGGGTGAATTTTCCTCGCGGGGTACGCCTTCAAACTGAGTGTCCAAATGACGCTTACTTCGAGGGTCCCGGGACGGAGGACGCGAATCGCCAGGAAAGGCCGTCCCTCCCGCTCGACCCAGTGCGGGCCCAAGATACGTGAGGGATCCGAATGGTAGGCGCGGACGACACTTTCGATATCATCCGGCGACAGCGAGCGGGGCGGATTCTCACTTGGTTTTTGTTCTGTTTCGGCCATGCCGTCGAAAGTGTGCGCGGAAACTCTCGATTCCATCTTACCGGAGCGGAGGCACTTCGCCAAACCTCGCTTGCGGGCCGAGGTCAATAACGGCTTCGGTATCGCCCAAATGGCGGTCAGGGAAATTAATTCTGGCGTCAATCGCTTCCTATCAATCAATGACCAACTCGTGCGGCGCAAAATTCTGCTACCCTGTGCGCAACCCTGGGGGGCGGGGCAATCCACTGAAGGACATGGGCGAGCACTACGGCCTGCTGGTCGCCTACTACCGCGCGAACGGCCTGGTGCCTCCGGAATCGCGACCGAGGAAATGATGGCCAAGCGGAAGACCGGGCGCCCTGGCGTCCAAGACCAAACGTACAGCCTGAGGGCAGGCGCGAGGGACGCGGCGCTTCGCGCGTGGACGGGCTGGCAGAATCGTGTCATTCTCCTCATCCTCACGGGGGTCTGCGGGACGGTAATGGGAATTCCTATGGTCATTGGCACGGCCGGCGCGCAGGACCGCGCGCAAGCGCGTTCGATGGTCATCTCTCAGGGCGGCATCGTAGCGGCGGAAAGTCCTCTGGCAGCGCAAGCGGGCGCGAACGTGCTGGCGCACGGAGGCGGCGCGGTGGATGCCGCCGTCGCCACGAACGCCGTAATGGGTGTTGTCGAACCGATGATGAACGGGATCGGCGGAGATTTGTTCGCCATCGTTTACGAAGCCAAGACGGGCAAGCTCTACGGCTTGAACGCAAGCGGCTGGGCGCCGGCCAAGCTCACGATCGAATTCCTGAACGGAAAAGGCATCGAAGGAATGCCGCTCTATGGAATCCATTCGGTAACCGTTCCCGGCACGGTCGATGGCTGGTCAAAACTTCTCTCGCGTTTCGGCAACAAAACATTGCCGGAAGTTCTTGCGCCCGCAATTCATTATGCGCGAGAAGGATTTCCGGTGCCCGAATGGGACGCTCAATACTGGCAATTCGAAGAGCGTCAGCAACCCGACAAAAATGCCACCGCCACTTTTCTAGTTGACGGAAAGGGTCCCAAGCTCGGCGATATTTTTCGCAATCCCGACCTCGCGCATTCCCTGGAATTGATCGCGCAGGGCGGCCGTGATGCGTTTTACAAGGGAGAGATCGCCCGAGGAATCGTTGCTTACTCATCGACGCTCGGCGGCACGATGAGCGCCGCAGACTTTGCTGACTATTCAAGCGAATGGGTCGAGCCGATTTCAACGAAATATCGGGACTGGACGGTGTACGAGATTCCTCCCAATGGACAGGGAATCGCTGCGCTCGAGATGCTGAATATCCTGGAGGGGTTTCCGCTGGCAAGGTACGGCCATCATTCGCCGGATCAACTGCACGTGATGATAGAAGCAAAGAAACTCGCCTACGCCGACCTGCTGCGCTACGTTGCCGACCAGAGGGTCCGCCCTGTTCCTGTCCTAGGAATGCTTTCGAAGGAGTACGCGGCGCGACGCGCGAAGTTGGTCGACATGGCCAAGGCGAATTGCGACGTCGCACCAGGGGAGCCGGAGTTTCCAACGATCGGCGACACGACCTACCTGAGCGTGGTGGACCGCGATGGGAACATGGTCTCTCTGATTCAAAGCAACTTCAGTGGCTTCGGCTCCGGACTTGTTGCAGACGGCACGGGATTCGCGCTACAGAATCGCGGGGCGCTGTTCAGCGTCGACGCCGCCTCGCCCAATGCGCTGGCGGGGCACAAGCGGCCGCTGCATACGATTATTCCGGCGTTGATGTCCCGCGGGGATGAGCGCATCGCGTTTGGCATCATGGGAGGGTTCAACCAGGCGCAGGCGCACGCACAGTTTGTATCGAACGTCGCGGACTTCGGCATGAATATCCAAGCGGCACTCGAAACCGCACGCTTCACCAAGCCAACTTTCGCAGGATGCGATGTTGCCTTGGAAGACCGCATCCCGGCCGATGTTCGAAGAACGCTAGAAGGGCGTGGCCATCAGATCAGAGTGCTTGCCCACTTCTCGCCCCGAGTGGGCGGCGGGCAGGCCGTTCGTCGTGATTTCTCGACGGGCGTGAATTATGGCGCCTCCGATCCCCGCAAAGATGGCGCGGCCATCCCGGAACCCCCTGCCATAAAATAGGCAGTTCCCCAAGGCATACGTATCTGGGCAGTCAGCTATGCCAGAAGTGAAGTGCCTTTTGAATTGTTCGTAAGTGTAATCAAATGTGGAACTTTGGTACGAACGTACCATTGTTGGGCCTGCGAACCACGTTTATACCTGACATGCGGGGTTGTTCGCCTGGAGCGCGCTATGGGCTCCGAATCTTGGGCTTCTCGTAGGATTATGCCGAAACGGATTGCGAAACTGCGTTCTCAGCACCAGGAATTCTCACGCCCGTTTATGGGCGCGCGCGAAACAGAATACCATTCGGCTGTGGAGCACGCTGCCTACGTGCAAGCCCTGACCGAAAACAATCCATTGGCGATCGTGGTTTTGGACGCGAACCGCCGCATCGAGTTGTGTAACCCGGCATTCGAGGGGCTGTTCGGTCATCGGCAACCGGAAATAATTGGCATGGAACTTGATCCGTTGCTGGCTTCTGGTGAGCTGATCGAAGAAGCCGTCAAACTGAGCCAACGGGCCGGCGCTGGAGAAGTAGTGCGCTTGAAAACGAAGCGCCGCCGTCGTGACGGCTCGCTCGTGGATGTGCAGATTCTTGGAGTGCCACTGAAAATAAATGGAAAGATTATCGGCAGTTTCGGAATGTACGAGGACATTACCGAGAGGCGGCGGGCGGAAGAGGCCCAACGCAAAGCGGAGGAGAGATTCCGGAGGCTCTTTGAAGACGCGGTGGAAGGGATTTTCCAAACCACGCCGGATGGCAGGTACCTGAGCGTCAATCCCGCCCTGGCGCGAATGTGCGGGTTCGCATCTCCCGAGGAGATGATTCGAAGCGTTCACGATATCGGTGCCGAGATCTACGCGGAACCCCCAGTGCGCCATAAGTTCAAGGCGACTATCGAAGCGAGGGGGGTGATCGAAGGTTTCGAGTACGAAGTCCGGCGGAAAGACGGCACAAAGATCTGGATCTCGGAAAATGCCAAAGTGGTGCGCGACGCACACGGCAAGATCGCCAGTTATGAAGGCACGATCGAAGATATCACGGTGCGGAAACGCGCCGAACTCGAGCGGCAGGTCAGTTTCGAAATCATCCATGCAGTGAACGTGACCGACAATCTGGATGATTTGCTGAGACTGATTCACCTCGCTCTGAAGAAGGTGCTCTACGCCGAGAATTGTTTCGTCGCGTTATGCGAACCTGCAACAATGATGTTCCACTTTCCATTTTTTGTGGATCAATACGACGTGGCGCCACCGCCGCAGCAGGTCGGCCGAAGCTGTACGGCATACGTCTTTCACACCGGCCAGGCAATGCTGATTCCGCAGAAGGTGTTCGATCACCTGGCCGAGATCGGCGACGTGGAACTCGTTGGTACTCCGTCCCCCTCGTGGCTGGGAGCTCCGCTGCGCACCCCCGCTGCCACGATTGGCGTTTTGGTGGTGCAACACTACGAGCAGGACAATGCCTACACGAAACGCGATCTCGAATTTCTTTCATCCGTAGGCGGACAGATTGCTGTTGCGATCGAACGAAAACGCGCTGAAGCGAAAGTGCGCGAAAGCGAAGCGCGACTGCGCGTCCTGGTGGAACAGCTGCCCGCCGTGCTGTGGACCGTCGACCGGGAACTCCGATTCACATCCGCCCTCGGCGCGGGACTCGCTCGGCTCGGCATGAAACCAAATCAAGTGGTTGGAATGTCGCTCCTTGATTATTTTGAAACAGCGGAGCCCACGTTCCTACCAGTGGCCGCACACCGCCGTGCTGTCGCGGGTGAACCGGTGACGTTTCACGTCGAGTGGAAAGGCGGATCGTATGCTTGTCACGTTGAGCCTCTGCGCGGGGCCGACGGAGAAGTGCAGGGTGCGATCTGCATGTCGCTCGACATCACGGACCGCAAACAACTCGAGGAGCAGCTCCGTCAGGCACAAAAGATGGAAGCTGTTGGACGGCTGGCCGGAGGAATTGCGCACGATTTCAACAATCTACTTATGGTCATTCAGGGCTACGCCGATTTACTGGCGGAACGGTTGCCGGCAGGCGAAGCACTTCGGCGCAACGCGGAGCAAATTCAGATGGCTTCGCAGCGTGCGACGTCGCTCACGCGCCAACTGCTTGCTTTCAGTCGCAAGCAGATGCTGGCGCCCAAAATCCTGAACATTCAGAGCGTCGTCAGCGATATGGAGAAGATTCTACGCCGGCTCATCGGTGAAGATATCGCGCTCGGAGTATCTGCAGTACCCGATCTCGGATTGGTGAAGGCCGACCGCAGCCAGATCGAACAAGTCATTCTGAATCTAGCGGTAAATGCGCGCGACGCGATGCCGGAAGGAGGACGCCTGACAATTGAAACCCGGAACGTGGAACTCGACGCCTCCTGCGCGCACCCGCCGGCTGTACTGTCGCCGGGGAAATATGTGATGCTCGCCGTCACGGACAACGGATGCGGAATGGACGCTGCCACGCAAGCACACATCTTTGAGCCATTCTTCACGACGAAGGAGAAAGGGAAGGGAACGGGTCTGGGACTTGCTACGGTGTATGGAATCGTGAAGCAAAGTGGCGGGTACATTTGGCTGTATAGCGAGCCCGGACGTGGAACGAGCTTCAAAGTCTACTTGCCGCGCATCGACGAGGAGCAGGCTCGACCGGGACGGGACCGTCAACCGGAGATCGGGGAACTTCGGCGCGGGTCGGAAACGATTTTGCTTGTGGAGGACGAAAAGGGAGTTCGTGAGTTGGCCCGAGAGTATCTCGAAATGAGCGGCTACACCGTGATCGAAGCGGAAGATGGACACACCGCGCTGGAGCTGGCGGCCATGCACGCGGGACCGATTCATTTATTGATGACCGATGTGGTTATGCCCGGAATCACCGGGCGCGAGTTGGCCGTTCGGGTGACCAAAATTCGCCCGGATATCAAGATTCTCTACATGTCCGGATACACGGATCAATCGGTGGTTCACCACGGAATACTCGAGACAGACGCCGTTTTGCTTCAGAAGCCTTTCACGCTGATCACCCTCGCATCAAAGCTTCGCGAGTTACTCACCCTAGAAACCGTTCCCTAGCTCCTCAGTCCAGGTATCGATCTCGCTGCGTAAACTGATTCGCCTCAGGCCTGGCGCGGGCCCGGTTGATTTCGCGCACAGCGGCGGATAGCATGTGGTTCTCTCGCGAGAATCGAGAAGGAGCCGCGATGGCCGGAGAACTCGACAAGAAAGACCTTTCCACTCGCGCTGTCCATGCCGGCGAGCGTTTAAAACAAGGCGAGTTTCTTCCGATGTCGACGCCGATCTATAGCTCGGCTACATTTCTGTACGGCCACTTGGAGGAGATCGACGCAATCTCCAGCGGCGCTCGCAGCGGCTTTACCTACACTCGTCACG
>Ga0307475_10000248_pt1 | contig 33330 bp, 26 predicted proteins | sample atmos_gasesECM1C_FD_203317 | JGI IMG/M metagenome (GOLD analysis project Ga0307475, IMG submission 203317) | Hardwood forest soil microbial communities from Morgan-Monroe State Forest, Indiana, United States - atmos_gasesECM1C_515 | ecosystem: Environmental > Terrestrial > Soil > Temperate... | reverse complement strand
TAGACACTGACCTAATTCGAAGGTTAGGTGACAGCGTGGTCAATGAGATGATTGCTGCCAGCCCGCTGAAGCGTCTGGGGAGTGTGGATGAGGTCGCTGGAATGGTGCTGTGGCTCTGCTCCGACGCAAGTGCGTTCAACACCGGGGCTATGTTCGACATGTCAGGTGGTCGGGCGCGAGCTTAGCGCGAATCTCGGCACTTTTTTTCTGTCACTGTTTCAAGTAACGAAGCGCAACGCATCCTGATTTAAAAGTCTTTGACTCAACAAGTTTTAATTGGCATTTCTCCGGCAGGTTGACGCCTTCTAACAACCGTCTCCCTTCGCCAGCAATGATTGGCATAACGACAAAACGATATTCGTCAATCAGGCCAAGCTCCATCAGTTGTGAAGGAACATCTACACCGCCGACCCAAATATTGTTGCCCTGTTCTTGTTTCAATTTAAGTATTTCGTCGCGAAGGTTTGAGCGAACGATTTTCGTATTTCTATCTTCACCGCTGTCCAATGATCGCGAAAAAACAATCTTGTTGAGGGAATCAAATGCTAGAGCAAATTCGTTCTCTGCTTTTGTCTCAGACTGGTTTTTGGCGATATCAGGCCAATAAGGAACCATCAATTGATAGGTTTTACGCCCATAGACGAGCAGGCCAGCATCATCTCGCAAGAGGTGCGTGTAGTATTCCATTACCCCTTCATCAGGAACGTGTTTGGTGTGGTCGCAGCAGCCGTCGAGGGTAATGTTGATTGCGAAGATTACCTTTCTCATTTTCGCCTCGGATTTGAGTGTTTAGTTCAGCAAACTTATTTGCCCTTCTTTTGCCCAGAAGCCTTGAAGTCTGCCCCAAGCCTAGGGGAAGAGCCGATCCTGAGTCTCGACGACCTCCACAGGTCGCGAACACTCCGCGTCATCGTTTGCCACGTGATTGAGCCGCATGCTCACCGGATGGCGTCGCATCAGCCGGGCATCATAGGGCTTCAGCATTTCGGAGATCGCCGCGACATTCTGTATTCCGGGGTCGAGCCACACGTCATAATCGTCCTTGCCCAGAATCACGGGCATCCGGTCGCGTACGGCTGAGGTCACAGCATTCGGGGTCGTGGTCAGAATCGAGCAAGTCTTGATCCAGCCGCCGCTAGGGTCTTTCCAACGATCCCACAGTCCCGCAAATGCGAACAACTCCCCTCCGTTGACTTCAAAGCAATACGGCTGTTTTGTTTTCCCCATCCACTCGTAGAACCCGTCCGCAGGAATCAAGCACCTGCGAGATTTCAGCGCATCGCGGAATGCAGGCAAGGTGTGTGCCGTCTCCGATCTTGCGTTGATCATTCTCGCCGCGCCGGATGGGTCTTTTGCCCAATGGGGAATCAATCCCCATTTCATCAGCGAAAGCTGACGAATCGGTTGCTTCGGGTGCTGGCGGATCACAGGGACGGGCTGGGTAGGAGCGATGTTATAGCGTGGATTCCAGTCGTCGTCCCAAGGATCGCCGTCGAAATATTCCTCGACAAGCTGCTTCCTTCGCGAGAGTCTGTAGCGCCCGCACATGTAAGGAGAATTATGGCAGATCGTTCGCTGAATCGAGAGGGAGCATGGAGACATCGAAAAGACCAGCAGTCGGAGAAGTCGTAAATGAAGCACGTGAAGACGCTCGAAGGCATAGTCTCAGGTTGGTCAGGAATTTCGGTTCGCCCTCATCGCTTTGGCGGGCGAGAGTTCCTGTTCGGGGCAGCAGAGGTCGGGCGGCCGAAAAGTTCCGCAGAAAGCTGGTAGCTGGAGTCATGGAGGAGCAAAGCGGCGGTCGGCCATTTGTCGGCCCAGATCAGCGAAGAATCAAGGTCGGCAAGCTGCTCGATGCGCTTAAGGCTAACTATCATCTCGACGGAAAGGACTCGAAACAATTCTTGAGCAATTTAGAGCGCGTGAGGGAAAGGTTTGGCAACAAACGCGCCATCACTGTTACCGCTGAGAGCGTGGAAAAATGGATTACCGATTTGGTTTCCCAAGGCTACGCTTCGGCGACATGCAACCGTTACTCACAGCTTCTTGGCCAAGCGTTTAATTGGGCCATCCAGAAGAAGCAGCTCGCTGATCGGCCTTACATTAAGCACCTGTCTGAGAAAGGCAATGTGCGCAGAGGCTTTTTTGAAGCCGCAGCGTTTCAAGCTCTGTTAGAAAATCTCCCGCTCGATTTGCAGGACTTCGTCCATTTCGGCTATCTGACCGGATGGAGAAAAGGTGAAATTGCATCCTTGCGCTGGGAGGATGTGGAAATTGATGTCATCAGGTTACGAGAGGAGGACTCCAAGAACGAAGAGCCTCGCTCGGTGCCCATCGAGGGCGACCTGCAGGACTTGATTGAGCGCCGCAAGGTCGCACGTCGCGTCGAGAAAGACAACACGATAATGCTTTCCGACCTAGTCTTTCATCGGGACGGTGAACCTGTGGGTGACTTTCGCAAGGCATGGGCGAGAGCGTGCTGTCTGGCTGGAGTCGGCAAAATGCTTTGTCCCGATTGCGGGATTTCAGTTGATGCAGACTACAAATGCGAGAAGTGCTCACGGACGTGGAAATACGAGTCGTTGAGGTACAAGGGAAAAATTTTCCACGATCTAAGGAGAACGGCGGTAAGGGACTTGGTTCGGGCTGGCAACACGGAGACGGTTGCAATGAGCATCTCGGGACACCGCACACGCAGCGTCTTCGATCGCTACGATATCGCAGACGATCGCGATCAGCGAAAGGCGCTCAGGGCAACGCAGACGTACCGGCAACAGCGAGCAGAAAATCAGAATGCGGCGAGGTCCATCCAATAGTTTTTTCTGCCCTCACACGGTCATTTCACGCACAAAGCAAAGGGGCACTTAAAATCAAGTGCCCCTAACTTATTGAAAGAATGGTGCGCCCTGAGAGATTCGAACTCCCGACCTTCTGGTTCGTAGCCAGACGCTCTATCCAACTGAGCTAAGGGCGCGAAAATACTAAGGTTTCTGCACTGCGGATTCTGCAAGCCTTCCAACCGCTTGACTCAAACCAATGCGGCTGGAGTCAATTCGGTCGCAATACATCGTAAGTGAATGCCGAGCGTGGCGTCAAACGGATCGCGGCATGTAGCGGGCTTCGAGCATCACAATTTGTCGATATCTCGTCATCGTTGACGATAATTGAGTCGCAAGTATTGCACGGGCGCTGTAACAGTATTTTCATCTTGCAGGAGCAGGCTCATGCGATTCCGAGAGGTGTAGCATCTTAGGAGATCAATTAGGAGAGCATGTGATGACTGACGTGGCCTCCGCCGATTCCGTGACAACTAAAGCTTCCAACCAGACGCTTACACCCGACGAACTGCGAAAGATCAATGCCTACTGGCGTGCCGCAAACTATCTTTCGGTGGGCCAGATTTATCTTTATGCTAATCCGCTTTTGCGCGAGCCGTTGAAAATTACACACGTGAAGCCCCGATTGCTCGGACATTGGGGCACCACCCCAGGACTCAACTTCGTTTACGTCCATTTAAATCGGCTCATCCAAAAATACGATCTGAATGTGATTAACATCACGGGGCCAGGTCACGGGGGGCCTGGAATTGTGGCCAACACCTATCTGGAGGGAACTTACAGCGAGCTTTACTCTGACATCCAACAGAACGAGAAAGGCATGCGGAAGTTGTTCAAGCAGTTCTCCTTTCCCGGAGGAATTCCTAGCCATGCTGCTCCGGAAACTCCCGGTTCAATCAACGAGGGCGGAGAACTCGGTTACTCCCTCGCTCATGCGTACGGAGCCGTGTTTGACAATGCGGACCTGCTGGCCTGCTGCGTAGTCGGCGATGGTGAAGCAGAGACCGGTGCGTTGGCTACGAGCTGGCATTCCAACAAATTTCTCAACCCCGCGCGGGATGGCGCAGTGCTTCCGATTCTGCATTTGAACGGGTACAAGATCGCGAACCCCACCGTGCTCGGGCGTCTAGGTGATGAAGAACTCACGCAACTTTTTAATGGATACGGATACAAATCCTACTTCGTCGAAGGAGATGAGCCCGAGCCTATGCACCAACTCATGGCATCCACCCTGGAAACCATAATCGCGGAGATCAGGGGGATTCAGGACGATGCTCGCTCCAATGAATCCAGGAATCGTCCCATCTGGCCGATGATCATTCTGCGCACCCCGAAGGGCTGGACGGGCCCAAAATTCGTGGATGGCAAGCCGGTTGAGGGTACGTGGCGCGCTCACCAAGTACCAGTCGCAGACTTAGACACCAAGCCGGAGCACCTCAAGATCCTGGAAGATTGGATGAAAAGTTATCGGCCTCAGGAGCTTTTCGACGAAAGCGGCAAGTTTCATCGAGAGCTAGCTGATCTCGCACCAAAAGGCGACCGTCGGATGGGCGCCAATCCGCATGCAAACGGCGGCTTGTTACTCAAAAATCTGCTCATGCCGGATTTTTGTGACTACGCCGTGAAGGTGCCCAAGCCGGGCACTCAGACCGGAGAAGCCACGAGGGTCCTCGGCACTTTCTTGCGCGACGTCATGAAGTTGAATATGGATTCCAAGAACTTTCGGGTATTCGGTCCGGATGAAACTGCTTCGAATCGCCTGGATGCTTTGTACGAGGTCACAGACAAAATCTTCATGGAGCCTCTCCTGCCTACCGACGAGCATGAATCCGCTACCGGACGAGTCATGGAGATACTGAGCGAGCACATGTGTCAAGGCTGGCTCGAGGGCTACTTGCTTACGGGTCGTCACGGCTTTTTTTCGTGTTACGAAGCGTTCATCCATATTGTTGACTCCATGTTCAACCAGCACGCGAAGTGGCTGGAGGCGACTCGTGATATCTCGTGGCGTCGACCGATTGCGTCTCTGAACTATCTTTTGACATCGCACGTCTGGCGCCAGGACCACAACGGCTTCAGTCACCAGGATCCCGGCTTCATCGATTTCGTTATGAATAAGAAAGCGGATATTGTGCGGGTTTATCTTCCGCCCGACGCCAATACCCTGCTTTCTGTCGCCGACCACTGCCTGCGCAGCCGCGACTACATCAATGTGATTGTCGCTGGGAAGCAGCCAGCTCTCCAATGGCTCGACATGGATGCCGCAATTGAGCACTGCGCAAACGGAGTCGGAATCTGGTCGTGGGCGAGCACTGATCAGAACTGCGAGCCCGACGTGGTGATGGCCTGCGCCGGCGACGTCCCCACTCTCGAAACTCTGGCTGCCGTCGACCTGCTCCGGCAGAATTTCGTCGATATAAAAATCCGGGTCGTGAACGTGGTAGATCTGATGACGCTGCATCCCCCCTCGGAACATCCCCATGGAATCTCTGACCGCGATTTTGATTCAATGTTCACCACCGACAAGCCTGTAATCTTCGCCTACCATGGTTATCCCTGGCTGATTCATCGGCTCACCTATAGACGCCAGAATCATGACAGCTTCCACGTCCGGGGTTACAAAGAAGAGGGCACGACGACAACGCCTTTCGACATGACGGTCCTGAACGACCTTGACCGTTTTCATCTCGCGGGCGATGTCGTGGACCGTGTGCCTCGGCTTCAGCGCATGGGGGCGCATTTCAAGCAGTCTCTACGCAACAGACTCGTGGAGCACAACCAATATATCCGGCAGCATGGGGATGACATGCCAGAAGTGCGCGACTGGACTTGGCCTTATTGACGCATGAAGATTCTCGTGCTGAATTCGGGATCCAGTAGCCAGAAAAGCTGCCTATACGAGATCGGCGACGTTTTGCCGGATGATCCGCCGGGTTGCCTTTGGCAGGCGAAGATCGAATGGGAGAGCGAGTCCGCACAAGCGGAGATCAAGAATCAGCGCGGATTCGCCAGAAAAGACCGCATTCAGGTTTCCTCTCGTGCCCAAGCCATCGAGCATTTGCTGGATACTTTGTGGAAGGGTGAAGCGAGCGCCGTACGATCGCCCTCGGAGATTGACGTCGTCGGACACCGGGTGGTGCACGGTGGTCCAGAATTTGAGGACCCGGTTGTCATCACGGCGGAAGTAAAATCGGCGATCGCGAGTGTTTCTGCCTTTGCTCCTCTGCATAATCGTGCAGAACTGGAGGGCATGGAGACAATCGAGAAACTGCTCGGAGGTGTGTGTCAAATCGCAGTTTTCGACACTGGTTTTCACAAGACCATGCCGTTGCCTGCGGCGGTGTACCCGGGACCCTACGAATGGTTTGAAGCGGGAATCCGACGCTACGGTTTTCATGGCATCAATCACAAGTATTGTGCTCGGCGTGCAGCGCATCTGTTGGGCAGACACTTGAATTCGTTGAGGCTTGTGACTTGTCATCTGGGAAACGGTTGTTCTCTGGCGGCCATCCGCAACGGAAAGAGTGTAGACACCACGATGGGATTTACGCCGCTAGAAGGTTTGATGATGGGCACTCGTTCCGGCTCGGTCGATCCCGGGATTCTCACCTACCTGGTGCGCCAAAGTCAGCAGACCGGGGAAGAGCTCGACGAACTGCTCAATGAACACTCGGGTTTGTTGGGGATCTCGGGGTTGTCAGGAGACATGCGTGAAATCTTGGCCGCCGTAAGAAATGGGCACGAACGGGCAAAGCTTGCCTTCGACATCTACGTCCACCGTTTGCGCTCAGGTATCGGCGCCATGATCGCGGTGCTGGGTGGAATTGACGCCTTGGTTTTTACTGCGGGAGTTGGAGAGAATTCGCCAGACGTGCGGGCCGCCGCTTGCGAGAATCTGCAGTATGTCGGCCTGAAACTTGATCCGAAGAAGAATGCAGAGTCGCCCCCGGACCAGGAGATCTCCGCTACAGATTCGCTGATTCGCGTGGTCATCATTCGGGCTGAAGAAGACTGGGAGATTGCCCAGAATTGCTGGGAACTAGTAAGCAAGAACCAGGCTTTGCGGCGGGAGCAGCATACCTAGCCCGCCGCTGACTTGAAGAATGCTCGGCCGGCTCCTCTGCTTTTTCCCTGATTAACTTACGTCAAAGGATGGGGCGCTACCGAATCGTGTCCTCGCACGTCTGCTCAAAGGAAACAGTTTGCTATATTGATGCGCCCGAGGAGAGAGAGCTTGATGATTCGAGTGGTTAAGAAGATTTCTGCAATGATTTTCTGTTGCGCGCTTCTCGCGGCCCCCGCATTCGCGCAAGAAACGAGCCCAGGTTCGATCCCGAGCCCACCAGCATTCACCGTTCCGGCCGGAGCCGCGGCGCAACCACTAAACGTCAAGGCTGCAGTGGACGCTTATCTGGCCACGGTGCCGGCGGATAAACGCGCCCATTCGGACGCCTACTTTGAGGGCGGGTACTGGCTCCTCCTGTGGGATTTCGTGGTGGCGGCGCTGGTGATGTGGTTGATGCTGCATTTTCGATGGTCGGCGCGGATGCGCGACCTCGCCGAGCGCATTACTCGCTTCCGTCCTCTGCAAACCGTCATCTACGGCGTGCAGTTCATCCTTGCTCTTACGGTGACTACGTTTCCCTGGACAATGTACGAAAGCTATTTCCGCGAGCATAAATATGGGCTGTTGAATCAGACCTTCGGGCCGTGGCTTCAGGACCAGGTAATCACGTTAGCGGTAAACGCCGTGCTGGGAGCTCTCTTCCTCCTGCTCCTTTTTGGCGTGATACACCGCACCGGAAAAAACTGGTGGGTTTGGGGATCAGTGATTTCCGTGATTTTTCTGGCCTTCGTTTTCCTGATCTCACCGGTTTTCATTTTCCCGTTGTTCAACAAATACACCAAACTCGGAGATCCACGGATCAAGGATCCGATTCTCAGCATGGCGCGGGCCAACGGTATTCCGGCCACCGACGTTTACGAATTTGATGCTTCGCGGCAGTCGGACCGGGTAAGCGCCAACGTGAGCGGCTTTGCGGGAACTACTCGTATCTCGCTCAACGACAACTTACTGAAGCGGTGCACGCTGCCAGAAATCGAGACCACCATGGGACACGAGATGGGTCACTATGTCCTGAACCATCAGTACAAGGGGCTGGTCTTCCTTGCCGTGGTGTTAGTGATTGGTTTCGCGTTCTTGAACTGGGCGATGAACTTCGGTCTGGCTCGTTGGGGGCAGGATTGGGGAGTGCGTGGGATCACCGATGTCGCGGTTATCCCACTAGGGGTGGTGATCCTATCGTTCTACCTCCTTGTCATGACTCCCGTGACCAACACAATCACTCGCACCATGGAGTACGAAGCTGACATGTACGGCCTGAATGCAGCGCAGCAACCGGACGGCGAGGCGCAAATCGATTTAAAACTGGGCGAATACCGCAAGCTGGATCCGGGGCCGGTGGAGGAGTTCATCTTCTTCGACCATCCCAGCGGACGCACGCGAATTACGGCCGCCATGCGCTGGAAGGCGGAGCATCTGCAGCCGGCGCAGGGCGGATCAGTCAAGTAGTTGCAACGAAGAAAACGCTCGGGCGGAAGAAGTGAACTGCTTCAAGGAGGCACTCTCGCGTTGTTTTCAACAGCTGGTTCGGTATGGTTCGTGCCTCGCAAATGCCAAAGTAAATCTTTCCCAAAGTGGGGCAATTCCTACTCGCGAACAATTTGCTCGGCGCTTTTATTTTCAACGGTTTAGCATTGGCCCCGGGGGTGCTATGTGAGGAGCAGACGAAGTGGCGCGCAACGGGGCGCTCCAGAGAATAAACTTCGGCCAGAGGTTTTCTTGGGCGCCCCTTGCATTTTGACGCCTTTCATTTGTAAGACGTTCATTGCTGATTCTCCTGCCCTCTCCTTAATCCTCTGATGTAGGCCTCCCGAACACATCTTTACGAAGAAGATCAAGCCAAGGCAAACCGCTCCCGCAAATCAACCCCCGCGTTTCGCAGTAGGGCTGCAATCACTGGTTCCTTGAAACGCGAAGCGTCGAACTCCAGGCGGACGATTTGTGCTTTGGGATCGAATGTTATGCGTCGGACCCCGTAAACTTCGCGTACCTCGTCGAGGGCACGCATCGTTGCTTCGCGGAGGGGAGCGCCGTAGCGGTATGCGACTTCCAAAAAAGTCATCGAAGGCAGCCTCTCTCACTCGGAAAACTCAGATTGCTCCAATTCGCAGCGGAGTGAATCCAATATAGAGCAGCACCTCCTCGGAGTACAAACGCAGATGCGGCCAGCATGCCAGCAGGAAGCGTAAGCTCTCAAAGAAGACAGAGAATGCCGATGTCCAGCAATCGCGCGAGTTTGATCGAAATGCGCCCCAAGGACCCGGTTTGTGGGATGGCCGTCGATCCCTCAACGGCCAAGTACAAATTCGAACAGTCGGGAACCAACTACTACTTCTGCTGCGAGCGTTGTCGGGAAAAATTCAAATCTGAACCGGACAAATTTCTGAGTCGATCATCGCCAATAAATTCGCCTGGAATCGTCACATTGGGCGTCGCCGGAAGACAATCAATCACTTCCGGACCTGAGGACGAGACCAAGCGAAACGCTACTGAGAACTACGTCTGCCCCATGTGCCCCGAGGTTCGGGAGACAAGGCCCGGATCATGCCCAAGTTGCGGAATGGCTCTCGAACCCGAGATGCCGGTGGTAACGACCCGGGTTGAATATACCTGCCCCATGCATCCCGAGATCGTCCGGCCACAACCGGGAAGCTGTCCGATCTGTGGAATGGCGCTAGAGCCTCGGACGGTAACTGCGCGAGAAGAGGAAAACCCTGAGCTGCGGGATATGACCCGCCGTTTCTGGGTAGGTGTGCTGCTGACGGTGCCTTTGCTGGGAATCGCTATGGCAGACATGCTGCCCAGTATGCCCGTGCAACGCGCGCTTCCTAATGGGTGGCTACCATGGATCGAACTGGCGCTGGCCACCCCAGCGGTGCTGTGGGCCGGTTGGCCTTTCTTTCAACGGTTTTGGACATCCTTGATAAACCGCAGCCCGAACATGTTCACTCTGATTGGAATGGGTACTGGAGTGGCGTACCTGTATAGCCTGGTAGCCACTTTGTTTCCGCGCATCTTCCCACCGTCGTTGCGGGGAATGGATGGTTACCCGGATGTCTACTTCGAGGCGGCCGCTGCCATCACCACGCTGGTTTTGCTCGGGCAGGTGCTGGAGTTGCGGGCTCGCGGCCGAACCGGCGCCGCCATCCGCGCCTTGCTCGACTTAAGTCCAAAGACGGCCCGCATTTTGCGCGACAACAAAGAAGAAGATGTTCCTCTGGAGGGCGTGCAGCCCGGGGACCGTTTGCGCGTGCGACCCGGCGAGAAGATTCCAGTCGATGGCGTGGTGCTCGAAGGGACGAGTTCGGTTGACGAGGCGATGATCACCGGCGAATCGATGCCGGTTACAAAAACTCCGGGCAGCCGGGTAATCGGGGCTACGGTGAACCAGACCGGATCGTTCGTAATGCGTGCTGAACGCGTGGGCAGCGAGACTTTGCTGGCTCAGATCGTTCAATTGGTCAGCCAAGCGCAACGCAGTCGCGCTCCTATTCAGCGGCTGGCGGATCGAGTGTCAGGATGGTTCGTTCCCGCGGTCATCGCTGTTGCGGTTGTTACGTTTATTGTCTGGAACTTCTTCGGACCGGAGCCGCGCCTCGCACATGCGCTAGTGAATGCCGTAGCGGTGCTGATCATCGCCTGTCCGTGTGCTTTGGGATTGGCTACCCCCATCGCCGTTATGGTGGGCACCGGGCGAGGTGCTCACGCCGGTGTCCTGATCAAGAACGCTGAAGCCCTTGAAATCTTGGAAAAACTAGACACGCTGGTTATCGACAAGACCGGCACGCTGACTGAGGGAAAACCGCGAGTTGTCGGGGTATTTACGGAGAAGGGAATTGAGCAGTCCGAATTATTACGCATGGCTGCCAGTTTGGAGCAATCGAGCGAGCACCCGCTTGGCACTGCGGTGGTTACGGCAGCCCGCGAGCGCGGAGTTGATTTGTCGCCAGCGCAAGACTTCGAATCCTTGACCGGTAAAGGCATAGTCGGCAAAGTGAACGGGCATGCTGTGGCCGTTGGCAATGAAGGATTGCTCCGCGAACGCGGAATCCGTGTCGACAATTCGCCGGAAGCAGCGGCGGTCGCGGGCGTCGGTGGGAGCACAATAGTTTTCGTTGCTGTCGACGGACGGCTGGCGGGATCGATCGCCATTGCCGATCCCATCAAGAGTTCCACGCCTGACGCAATCCGCGAGTTGAAAGCGCAGGGCATTCGCCTGGTGATGCTCACCGGTGACTACCGGGCCACGGCGGAAGATATAGCGCGCAGGCTGGGCATCGACACGTTCGAGGCGGAGGTCTTGCCGGAAAGAAAGTCCGAAGTCGTACGTAGCTTGCAGAAGGAAGGGCGCGTGGTAGCAATGGCGGGCGATGGCATTAACGACGCTCCCGCGCTGGCCCAGGCCGATGTGGGCATTGCCATGGGCACGGGAACCGACGTCGCCATCGAAAGCGGGAGTGTCACCCTGGTAAAAGGCGACCTGGCCGGCATCGTCCGTGCCCATAAGCTGAGCCAGGCGACCATGTGGAACATCCGCCAGAACCTGTTCTTTGCATTTATTTACAATCTGCTGGGTGTGCCGATCGCGGCGGGAGTTCTGTATCCTTTCTTTGGCATCCTGCTAAGCCCGATCCTGGCAGCTGCTGCCATGAGCTTCAGTTCAGTGTCGGTGATTTCGAATTCCCTGCGTCTGCGGAATGTGAAACTGTAGAGACACAACTAAAGCTTACCTCTGAGCGAACCCACATCTATGGCTGAATGACCCGACAGTGCTCCCTGATCTTGAGGCAGGTCAGAACTCAAGGCGCGCCTGAAACGCGATCATGCGCGGACTGCTATCGCCACCCAAACCGACGCCCAGCAAGCCAGTCGGTGGAGAGGTTGTGTACGTAAGGGCTCCAAAGCCAGTCTGCGTGGAGTGCTTTCCAGGAATCCCGGCCAGCACCATGCTGGGAAGCCCAAAGTTCGGATGATTGAAGACATTGAAAAGCTGGGCGTCTACCCTGAGCTTTACACGCTCGGTCAACGGGAACCACTTCGTAAGATAGAAGTCACTCCAGAAGAAATCGGGACCGCGCAGGGCATTGCGCCCAAGGTTTCCGAATTGGCAATGCTGTGGGTTGTCGCCGCCATTGCACCGGCCAGTACTCGGATCAACGACCGATACAAAGGCATCCGGATTGAGCCATTGGATTGTCCCCGGTTGCGTTACGCCAGGGATGACATGATGCGCATACAGCGGAACGCCGGGAAGGGCACTGGCGAACTGCGGTCCACTCCCCTGCACAATGCCGTTTCCGTTCGCTGAATAGGGCGTGCTCAGCACGGAGAACGGAACTCCACTATGCCAAAACATGGTTCCGGAAATCTGCCAACCGTTGAGTGCCCACGCCAGTTGCTGATTCCGAATTTTGATCGGCAATTGATACAAATACTGCCCATTGAGATTGTGCCGGATGTCGTAGTCGCATGGGCCGTAATCGCGGGCGAGTTCTCCCGGCAGAGGGGAAAGGATCCCTCCCGCGGAAAACTGAAGGAATCCCCCGTTCGAAACTGTATCCATGCAGCGGCTCCAGGCGTAGTTGATCTGTCCTTGCAGACCATGTCCGAGCCGCTTTGTCGCCTTCAGTTGAAGTCCGTTGTAGTGACTGTTCTCGCCAGTGGAAAACTGCGTCACCGCGCCGAATCGTTGGTCGGAAGGTTGCTCATAGGGAAATGGCGTAAAACAGCCTTGACAAACAGTTTGGTAGCCGTTCACTTGAGTGAGGTAAGGTTGATTCACTGCGCGAGTGCCGACGTATTGCACTTGCGCGCTGGCACTCGTCCCGAGTTGATGTTCAATGCCCAGGCTCCACTCCATGAAGTAAGGCGCATGTAATTTGCCATCCGGTGCTGCGGTTATCGCGACTGGTGGAAGGCAAGTCGCGGGATTCGCCTGCAGAGACGCACACGAAAGCTGGCCCTGAGGGAAGCCCAAACTAAATCTCTGATTTGCCGCCACGGTTGCGTCGACTGCGCTGTCAAGTACTCCTGGCGCAATGGCTGTGCCGCCGACGGTGCCGAGCAAACCTCCTTGAAAGGTCTTAACATATGGTGGATTGGTGCCGATCAGGTCGGCAATACTGCCCGGCAAGATATCGCTGAAAATACCGAAGCCAGTTCGCAGCACGGATTTCGGTTCAAACTGCCACGCGATGGCCGTCCTCGGTTGCAGGATGGCGATGGGCGAGGATGCGAAGAGATTGCCTAGATGAGTTTGAATGGCAGCGTTCAGTGGCTGATTGACATCGTGCGAGATGGAACTGAAAGAGCCGCGAAGACGGGCGATTTGATCATGAGGATTTAAGGGATTGGAGTTGAAGGTGTCGCGCAGACCGAATGTCCAGGTGAGGGTCCGTGACACTTTCCAGGTGTCCTGAGTATAGAGATCGAGATTGAGGAAGCGAAATGGTTCGTTTGCTGTCAGTGGAAATGTCCTGGTTGCGGTGGAAGCCACTCCGTAAATGAACTGCGGCAGAGACGTGTATGCCACGGTAGGAACAGTTCCTTGTCCGAAGTCGTAGTCGTTCAGGCGAAAGATTCGAGTGTTCGTGCCAAACCGTAATTCGTGGCCAGCATGGCTCCAAGCGAGGTTGTCATTAATGAAGAAGCGAGAAACTCGCCTGCCTTGTACCCAGGTATTGTCGAGCCCGCCAACCGTAGTGAATGGTGCATTCGCACCGCTGCCCTGCAACACGATCGGAAATGCCGAGAGCGTCTTCGGAAAATCGCGTGGTCCAAATAAGCTCTCATACCAGGAGAAGGCGGGATTGAAATAGTTCACCAGATTTTGTGAAACGACGTGGGTGTAGCCGGCTGCAAACGAGTAAAGAGGTTGAGGCGACACCGCATCAAACAAAGAGTTGATTGGGTCAGTGTAAGCAGCTTGCACACCAGTGTCAGCCTGGAAACGAAACCAAGTGGTATCTTTCTGGTTGATGTTGTAATCGAGCCGCAGAGTTTGTACTTGCTCGTGGTCATCGCTGGAGTGCGACACGCTTTGGCGGTTCGCGCAACCGTTCCCATTCGATGGATTGCCGGAGGCCGAACCGCTGTCGGAATTGAAAGGACAACCGAGTACAGCGAGTGGGGTACCGTTGCTATTGCGGTACAAGGAAAACATCCTTTGGTAGAACGGTACAAGTTGCGGTGCTGCCGGATAGCTTGATCCAGATACGGAGTCCGTTCCGCCTAAAGGAAGTTGTTGCAGCACGTATTGTTGGAACGCCGCACTCGGAACTGTCGTGGGTGTGACGATAGGGAGTGCGATCCGAACCCACTCGCTGTCGAAGAAAAAGAAGAGCTTGTTATGCACAATCGGCCCACCCAAACTTCCTCCAAAGTGGTTTACGGTCGATCCGGGCTTGTGGTTTCCCGCCGTCGCATTGGTAAAGTAGTCCGCCGCATTGAGTAGCGAACCATTCCACAGTTCATAGAGATTCCCGTGAAATTGATTCGAGCCAGACTTGGTGACGTAGTTGACCTGGGATGCTCCGTACCGTCCTTGGTCCACGGAATAGGAAAGAGTGTTGACGGTGACTTCCGCGATCGAATTCAATCCCAGCACGAGGTTGGTTGAGAGGCCACTGTTGAGATTGGTCAGCGGGTCGTTCGTTTCCAGCCCGTCAACGATATAGCCGTTTGAGAGGGCGGGTAGGCCGTTGAATTCCACATTGCCATACCCGTTTGTGCCGCCAACGAAATCGTTGCCGCTACCCGCCGTGTTGATGAGGGCGCCTGGAGCAAACTGTAAAGGATAGGTGAGATCACCACCTGGATTTGGCAGGTCTTCAAGCGCAGGCGCATCCAAAGTAGTGGACGTATTGGCGTCTGCCGGATTGAGGAGTGGGGTCTCGCTGCTTACTTCGACGGTCTCATTTAATCGCGCTACTTTAAGTGTGAAATCCACGGTCTGCTTCTGGCCCAGGCCCGAAACGACATTGTCATTTTGCTTTGGCTCGAAGCCCTGTGCTTCCACCTTGACTGAGTAAGTGCCCGGCTTTAACTGCGGAAAGTTGAACCGGCCGCCTTCATCAGTATTGGCGGTACGCCTCAGTCCAGTCTCAGGATTGGCGATAGTAACCGTGGCTCCTGGCACGACCGCATTCGACGTATCCCGAACTTGGCCAAGGATGGCACTTGTGGTTTCCCCTTGCGCCAGAGCCTCCGTCAAAAGAAGACACGCGACACTCAACAAAAGAAGAGCAAAGGCAACTAGCCGCGACATGTCTTCCCACCGCCCCAAGGCACGCTCCCCACCGGTTAATATTAATCAGAGATGATGCCCACTAGTTAACCATAGTTAACCAAAGCAGACAAGCGAAAAAGTGGAGGAAAGCGAGAGGGCACAGGGTAGAGTCTTGCGTAGGAGACCAGCAAGTCGCAGTCTGCTAGGAACTTGTGAGCGTGAGGGGGCATCGTGGCGGAAATAGATAATCGGCACTTTGAAGGGCAAGTCGAGTCTTTGAGTTATTTGTTGCTGTCCATTGCCGTGAATAGGCTGTTCAGCGATTCTGCCAGAGTTGGGTGAGCGAAGCGATCGCCTCCATGTTGCCGACGCTCTGGGATCTGATATGTGCGATCAGAATTCGTACCGCAACGCGAATTGCATAACGCGCGGCTGGGTAAGCAGACTGGTGTAAGCTCCAAAACTGTTCGGCGACTGCGTAAGCGAAGTCAGCAGAGACGATCCCACACCCTGGGCGTTGAAGCGCGTGAGGTTCGGCACGTTAAACACCTCCCACCGGAATTGCAGACTGTGACTTTCCCGGTAGGGCATGATCCAACGCTTGCCTAAGCTCATGTCCCAACCCGCGAAGCCGTCTCCACGCAGAACGTTGCGCGAGCCGACTCCCCCTGGAAGAGGCAGGGTGAAGTCGCCCTGTGCTGCGGCGGGATCCGCGAAAACATTGACGCTTCCATTTCCCTTGAACGTGCCAGTCCTCGGTCTTGTGGTCATCTGGGTGATCGCGGTCAGGAACCAGTCTGTGGGCCAGCGCTGTCCGCCGTCCACACTGAAGGGGAATCCGCTGGTCCAGCGGGCCAGGCCGGAAAGCTGCCAGCCACCGATGAAAGCGTCTAACACCCCACTTGCGTTGCCCCCCAGGGCACGCCCTTTCCCAACCGGCAGATCGACAATCCAGTCGAGGTTGATCTGGTGGGTGAGATCGAAATCGGAGGGCGCACGCGCCAGGTTCGGAGAAAAAGCATTTGCCAGGCGGCTTCCGACCAGCCCGATGTTTTGATAACCATAGACAGAAAATCCAACGCGTGACGCCGCAGACGTAATATCGAGTGACTTCGAGTACGTGTAGTTCAGATCAAACTGAACTCCGTGACTGAACTGCTTCCTCAGGTTCGCCTGCAGCGCGTGGTAACTGGAACTGCCAATCGAACTCCATCCGTACATGGAGATGGCCTGGTTGTTCAAGAACTGGCCGGAGTTATTGCCCAGCAAGCCCGGCGGCCCATTGAAGTAATAGGATCCCGAGCCGATGTTGTCGCCCAGCCCGCCGTACAAATCGATATCTGCTAGTCCGACGATCTCGTCACCGATGACGGAAAGGGCGGGGTTGTAATAGAGGTTAAAGACTTCCTGAATCAGCCCATCTCTAGGATTGGTCGCGGTGTTCACGAATCCTGTGCTCAGGGTGTCCGTATACTGAGTGGCTCCCTTTCGAAGCGGTGGCAACATATCGATCCAGTATTGGGCCGTGGGACCAAGCATCTTGGCGGTAACGCTGCCGATTTGGGCAGTCGTAGGGAAGCCCTGATAATAGTTAGTTGGCGCCCCACCATTGTTGGCTAATGCAAAGGACCTTGCCAGATTGGACAAGGCCGATGCGGCCGTATAGTAGTCAATCCCCGTCTTCGGATCCACGATATCGAGCGGCTGCGTCAGGTCGCGCTGCGTAAGCAGATCGCGCCCGAAACGCCCGACGTATGAAACTTGCAGCGAGAATCGCTTGGGTAGCTCGCGTCCGATGGAAAAATCCGCAGTATATGCGTGCGGGGTCTTGAGCGTATTGTCAGTTCCCCACAAATTGGCCTGGGCGCTGACCGTGGGTATCTGGGGAAAGCCCTTCGGCGGCGGCGGCAGGAGGAATTGAGTCGGAGTGGGCGTCTGCAGGTTTTGCGTGGGAATATCGTGGATGCCTGTGATTCGCGGCAAAACCTCCGCGCTGGTGACACCGACCGTGCAGCAAGTGTTTTGAATGGTTGTGGACAAACCGGCGGCGCCGATCTGGTCGAAGCTGTTCAGGAGTGCGAATCCTGCCCGGTCGTAAACTCGACTGAACCCCGCGCGGATGACGGTCTTGTCGTTGTCGCCAAAAAACTTCTTGAAAGGCCCTTCCCTGAAGCGCGGCGAGTAGGCTATCGAGACTCGCGGCGACCAATCCGTCTTTTCGAGCGAATAGAAACCCGGGCCGTTGTTTGCCGGACCTGCCAAATTGAACTTAATCGAATCCTCCGCTCCATAGCCTATGCCTTGCCTCATATTGGCTACGTTCCGATTGAACTGAGTTCCCAGGCCGACGGTCGGAGCTGTCTGGAAACCGTTTGTTTCCCAGGGCGCAGGAAAGAACGACCAGCGCACTCCATAGGTCAGGGTGAGGTTGGGTTTGATGCGCCAGGTGTCCTGCCCATAAAACTCATACCAGTCGAGGCCATAGTTTCGCTTGACGGGCGCACCCTGCGGCTGCACATTGCCGTTTTTGTCCAAGTTGTAATTGGCGACGACGTCCGAGATCATCCCAAACAAGGCCAGCAGGGGCCGATCGTACTGCGTAGCAGTCTGAGGTTCAGGCCCGCTAATCCCTGGGTGAGCGTTGGGGTTGGTGTTGGTCGGATCCAGCGTGCTTGTGGTGCCTGCGAAGCCTATCGGAGAAGTCCAGTTGGTTGTTCCAAGTCCCAAAGTGTTGGAGTGCAGAAAACTTGTCCGGGGATCTCGAGCGATTCCGATCGCCGTTCCGAACTGGAAGGTATGCGTCTTCTTGGTCCACGAAATATCATCCACTAAGTTGTGCAGTGGCACTTGGAAATTATGGCTGTAGGTGATGCCTTGATCTAAACCCAAAAAAGTATTCCACTGCTGGTCGGTGTTGCCCACGATTCCAAAGCTCTGGCGCGTGAATCCCCAATGAAAGGAATTTGTGAGAGTGGGACTGAGAACCGCGATGTAGCCGAAGACAAAGCCTTTGCTGTGATCGACAGTGGTTTGCTCAGGAGCATCGCCCGGCAAAAAGGGAGCCCCTGGGTTGCGTAAGTCCTGCAGCGCGCCGCGCCAAAACAGTGTGTGCTTGCCGTTTGCGGTGAGATGGTAGTCCAAGCGCGCAATGAAAACATCGTTGTCCAGGCTGGTGGGGGCGCGGAAAACGTAACCGGCATAGTTCAAACCGTCTCCCGCGGAAGGATCGTTGGTCACCGTCTGGCCGGTGCAGAAGGTCTGGTCGAGGTAACCAGTGTGGTTTGCGTTGAGCATTGCCTGATCAATGCCGATATGACGGGGATCCAGTAGCTTGAGCTGCCCGGAGTCCCATCTTGTGATCCCGGTGTTGCCCGCGTTCACATACTGAAAGATACCCTGGCAAAGAGATGGCGTAGGAATAACGCGTTCCGCGCGCTGCTGCTCACGCTCACGGGTCCCCTCATAGTTGGTGAAGAAAAACAATCGATCTTTCTGAACCGGCCCGCCAACCGCCACCCCAAAAATATTGCGGTTTAACGACAGAGGCTTATTCGGCAAACCTATGTTCAGCTCGGACTGCTTCACGAGGTAGTCGTTCGCGCTCGTGATCGTATTGCGCAAGTATTCATAAGCCGAGCCGTGAAAGGCATTCGTGCCGCTCTTGGTCACCAGCGCGACTTGTGCGCCGGAGCCCTGCCCCTGGTCTGCCCCATAATTAGTAGTGGTTACGCGGAATTCCTGAACAGAATCCTGGGTTACCGGCAACACCGACGTAAACGCATATCCATTCGACTGATCGTTTACGTCAACCCCATCGAGCGTGATGTTACTCTGATCGCTCCGCGCTCCATTCACCGCTCCATTGCGAGTGTCCTGGTCCTTGTCTCCGATACGATTGCCCGTGTAGGCCACTCCCGCCTGCAGACTCAGCAAGTCGGGAACATTTCGTCCCTCCAGCGGAATCTGCCGCACTAGTCTTTCATCAAAGGAATTGCCCAGCGACGCGTCCACCATGTCGATGGCTGGGGCCTCGGATGTGACGGTTACGACTTCAGCTGCCGCGCCAACTTTGAGCTGAACATTGGCGGTAGCCGGTGTATTCACCAGCAGGACCACTTCCTTCTGTTCATAGCTGCGAAACCCGGCTGCTTTTACGGTGAGTGTGTAGGTGCCGGGAGGGATAAGAAGGAACTGGTATTCTCCCTGGTCCCCGGTCGCCGCGGTCCGTTGCGTCTTGGATTCGGCATTCGCAAGCACAACGCTGGCACCAACGACGGCGGCCCCGTTGGGATCAGTCACGGTGCCGCGGACCGAAGTGGTGGCCTGCCCGTTGGCGACGCCACTCCCGAGCAAGCACCCAAGTAGCGTCAAGGCTGGAATCAGAGAGATGGGCGAGCGCTTTGAGGAACGCGAACGAAATACCACAGCTAGACGGGCCAAGGAGTTAGATCGAGGCATATGTTCCCCTCCCGAACAGCGATTGGTTATTGGTGAGACTTCGCCGAGAATATGCCATGTACACCTCGGGGTACATGCTTGTCAAGCCACGAATCGGCGACAGCGCAAACCCGTCTGCTGGAGCTGGTGTTGATGTGCACGAAAAAATTTATCGCTCAGAAGCAAACGTAATCTGCAATAAAGGTGGTCGAGTGCTTAACTTACTCGTTGCTGTCCATCGCCATAAACAAGTTGTTCAGCGATTCCGCCAGAGTAGGGTGCGCGAAGACGCCATCGCGTAACGCGGTGTATGGAAGTTTGCCCATCATTGCAACCTCAAGAACAGCCATAACTTCGCCGCCTTCGAGGCCGAGAATCGCGGCCCCCAGGATCCGATTGGTTTCGGCATCAACTACGGCTTTCATGAAGCCGCGTGTCTCAGCTACTTCGAGGGCGCGAGCGACGGAAGTCATGGGCAGCTTCGCGACCCGAATGTTGCGGTTTTGGGCGCGGGCTTCAGTCTCCGTCAATCCAACCCGGCCCAACTGGGGATCGATAAAGAGAGTGTAGGGCACCACACGATTGGCAATCGAGGCTGTCTTCTTTTCGAGCAGATTGGCGCGGATGATACGAAAGTCGTCATAAGAGATATGAGTAAACGCCGGGCCACCCTTGATGTCACCGAGCGCGTAGACGCCAGCGGCCGTAGTTTCGAGACGATCATTGACTTGGATGAAGCCACGGTCGTTGGTTTGAATGCCAGCCGCCCCGAGATTCAGGGTGTCCGAGTTCGGCACCCGCCCTGTGGCAGCTAGCAGATGTGAACCCACCAGCGTGTTCGAATTGCCGTGACACTGAACTTCAAGGCGAATGCTGCCGTTTGACCGGCTGACACGAGTCGCTTTCGCCTGCAGCATGATCTCGACTCCGTCCTGCCGGAGGATTTTGGCAACTTCTTCGGCGATGTCGAGGTCCTCCTGAGTCAGCAGTTGGCCAGCGGACTGAATGATTGTGACGCGGCTGCCGAAGCGCCGAAAAAGCTGCCCGAACTCGAGAGCGATATAACCGCCCCCCAGGATCAACAGGTGATTGGGAAGAGAGTCGAGTTCCATGATGGAGGCATTGTCAAGGAACGGAATGCTTTCCAAGCCATTCAGCCTGGGGTGCGAAGCACGCGTGCCGGCATTAATAAAAATGTTCTTGGCGGAGATGACTCGCTGACTGCCATCTTTAGTTCTGACTTCAACCGACTTTGGAGCAGTAAAACGCGCCTCACCGAAGATCAACTCGAGGTTCGTGGCCTTCTCGATGCGCGACTGACTACCGTTTCGGAAGCTGTCCACCATCTTGCGTTTCCGTTCCCGGACTTTTGGCATATCGATACTGATGGGGCCAGTGTCCACACCGTAGTCGGCAGCGCGACGTGCGAGGTAGGCGACTCGGCCGCTTGCCACCATTGTTTTCGTAGGAGTGCATCCCTCATTGATGCAGGTTCCGCCGACGTGTTCGCGCTCGATTAGGGCGGTTCGCATGCCGGCTTGAGCAAGAGTCGTGGAGAGAGGTGTGCCAGCTTGCCCTGAGCCGATGATGATGGCATCGTATTGCTGCGAAATGGTCATAAGGGCGCTCTAAATGGAATGTGTGCCAGCCACGTGAGGCCGGGATTGCGAGCATAAATTGCTGGCTCAGAACCTGGAAACCAGAAATATTCCCAACCCAACTGCGACCAGATCCTCGGGGATGGCAATTGCAAAATCCGGAGCGCCAAGGGCTCGAACCAATCCGACGCGCGCCCGATAACCGCCGAACGTTCCTACAATTGCGCCAATCGCCCCAAACAGCGCTCCCAGCAAAGGGGACACACCTCCAATGGTGCCGAGGCAGGCACCCGAAAGCAATCCCATAACAATTCGGGCGGTTAGCGGGACGGCGGTGGTACGGGCGGGAGTGGCGGGGAGTTGGTCGGCTACAAATTCGACCAAGGCTCCAAGGGTCAGGATTGCGACGGCCCAAGTGGAGCCCATGAAAGCCAGGTGAGAGCCCGAAAGATTGATCCAACCCAGATGCACCGCCCAAGCCACAACGGCAGGGGCGGTCATGGATCGCAACCCGGCTACTATTCCAATAGAGAAGGCCAACAACAGCGTCAGTCCGGAATTCATGAAGCCTCCTCCATTAAGAGGGAAGACCCGCTCGCGATGCCTTCAGGTTGAAGTCGGAATCTGCTCCAACCGCTGGCGGAAGTACTCCTTCCAACTCTCCGGCAACACTTCAACTCGGAGCGCACGCTGCACCCAAGCCACATCGGCGTCGCTATATCTTTTCTCGGCATACAAGCGAGTGATTTCCGAGACTGGAACGCGGTTTGGGTCGCGGCTGATGAGCCTCATCTCATCGCCGCTGCCGACTTCTCCCTCGCGAGTCACGGCGAGGTAGAAACCTGTCCGGCGGCTTACGAAGAACCGCTTTACCATGTCGTCGGCTTCAAATCTGATCCCAAGTTTGTAGCAAGGAAGGCGAGGCTGGGTCACGACAACTTCTGCCGAACCGACAGAGAACTGATCGCCTAGATGGACTGACTCTTCGAGCAAGCGATCCAGTGTGAAGTTCTCTCCAAAGGTGCCCATCGGCAACTCTCGGCCTGGCAACTCTCTTTTCCAGTATTCGTAGTGTACGAGCGGGTAGCAGTAAACGGCCTTGTATTCGCCGCCGTGAACACTGAGATCGGCCTGGCGGTCACCGTCCAAATTGAGCTTGCGCAACGCCACGCGTCCCTGGACCGGTTGTTTGAAGATTCCGGTAGTCACACTTCTCCCGTGCCACGTCACTTCGCGGGGAAGCCCAGTGTTTACCGACAACAGCCTCATCTGTCACTGGTCCTCATCTGTCCGTTTCCTCAGGAGCGACTCATCGGGCAGTATAGCGGGTCACCGAGGCAAATAAAATCTCGGTCACCCGGCAGAGTTGGGGTTCGACGTTCTGAGGTGAGAGATGGGGGCCATGCTTTGGAATTACTATTGAGAGCTTCCCGCACTTAGAGTTCAACGAGTCTCATCTAACGCGGTAGCGAGACGAGAGGTGTAATTTGCTCAAAGCAATCCTGATCGGACTTCTGCTTTGCGGGCTCCTCGCTGCACAGACCAAACCGCCGGAGCGAAAGGTTGACCAAAACGTTATCACTTCCAGACGCGATCCCGAGGTGCGGATCCGGCTCCCGAAACCGGTGCAGTACGTCGGCGCTGACCGATGGGTACTCTATGGCATCGCAGATTGCGAACTACACGCCTTTGTCGAGGCAGATGAACAGAAAGAGGTTCACCGGCTGTATTGGGTGCAGTTTGAAGGCTACATTCCGGAGAAGCCAGAGTTGAAACACAAATATGATTCACCGCGGCACGCAAAGATCGGCGGCATGGATTTTTACGTGGATACGTGGGTACGCGCGAACGACGCCGAGATCGAACTGGGTTCAGACCGCGAGCATATCGAGACGCTCATTCGCGCGAAGGGATACAAGATGCCGGCAGGAATGATGTATGTGCGCCTCGTTCATCTGCTGGATGAACAGAAACGCAAAGAGTTGATGATCATCTATGGCGAAGATCTGGCCTCTGCGGGGCCCACTGTGGCCGAATTGCAGCCTGGAGGCAAAGCACACGACCGCTGGCCGGTGATCGACAAAGGCTTGATTGAAAGGGCCGAAAAGAAGATTGTCTTGACGGAAAAAGCTAGACCAACTTACTGATAGCGGCTCTGTGAGCTTTCGGGCTAGATAGCCGCTAAAAAGAACCCAACCACTTTACGGGAAGATGCGCCGCCAGGGCATTCGCCAGGCGTTCGTCAGCGGTAATCAGTTCTGTTTTAGACGTCAAAGCTAGGGCAACGTAGATACCGTCATATACGGTCCGATCGAACGTTGAGGCGATGGCAAACGCATCCTCAAGCAGAGTGAGGGAGGAAACGCTAGGAAAATTGCGATCACGCATGGCACGAACCGCAACCTCAGCCGAAGCCTGCGGCCATCTCCTCTGGCGGACCGCCTTCCACATGATGTTGGCAAATTCAACCCAGAACAAATCCGGCACCAGGAACCTCAGCTCGCCGGCAGCATAGCGCTTCAACAACTGCAAGGCTTGTTGGGTAAGAGTTTCGCCAGCCGCGGGAAGGAACCATTTAGCCGCGACGCTGGCATCAACCACCAAGGTGGTCACCGCGATCGGTCTTCCCGTTGCAGTTCCTCACTGGGTGAGAAGGGGCCGGCTGTGCGTGGGCGGTGGGAGCGCAAACGCCCGGCTCGCCGCAGGAATTGTCGTCTTGCTTTCCGCTCGTGCGCGGTCACAACATTTTCCTCGAGCAGCGACATCACCTCTGCAGCGATGGACTTGCGGTGCTGGCGAGCTCGTTCCCGGAGAGCCTCGTACAAGTCGTCTGGCACATTCTCGACATACAGTGTAGCCATAGGTATATCCTAGTCCGATTCTAGCACAATGCTAGAGTCACTTGAATCCATATTGCTCTTAATGGTCTACGGCACCAGTCTTACAATTGACACTATTCTCCCCGTGTTCAACAATTGATGCAGACATTCCAAAACAACCAGCGTACGGAGGCATATGGCGGACGAGGGCGCGGTGCATGTGGAGTCGGAAAGTAGTGCTGGGAAGTGGATTCTTTTATTACTTGCTGTTCTTTATGTAGCAGGCTCTGGCTACTTTCTTTTTGCCCTGCGGGGGCGGCTGGACAAGCAAAATAAGGACCTCATCGCCAGCAACAGCCAGATTCTCGATCTCAGCAAACGCATTCAATCTGCCGAAGCGAATGACGAAGCACTGGCTCACCAGGTCGGATTGACCAAAAAAGAACTAGCTGCGCGCTCCACTGAGTTACAGCGCGAGCAACGGGCCGCAGAAGCACGCCTGGCGGAGCAGGAAAAGCAACAAATCAGCGCGGTTACTGGAGAAGTTGCCGGCGTGAAAACTGACGTCGGCGGAGTGAAGACCGACGTGGCTTCAACCAGAGCCGATCTGGAAGCGACCAAAGCCAAGCTGGAGAGCACGATTGGCGACCTTGGTCTGCAGAGCGGGTTAGTCGCCAAGACTCGCGACGACCTCGAGATCCTGAAACACAAGGGCGATCGCAACTACTATGAGTTCACCCTGATCAAGGGCGCTAAGCCACAACCGGTTTCCACGGTCAGCCTGCAGCTGAGGAAAGTGGATCCCAAGCGAGGCAAGTTCACGTTAAATGTCACTTCCGATGACAAAACCATCGAGAAGAAGGATCGAAACGTAAGCGAGCCTATCCAGTTCTACACTGGGCGCGACCATATGTTGTACGAGTTGGTCGTCTGGTCGGTGGATAAGAACAAGGCGACCGGATATCTGAGTACGCCCAAGAATGCTCCTGTACCAGTCACTGCCTCGGCGAGCCAGTGACCCTCTGATGCTTGCCGGCGGACACGTTCTCGTCCAAATCGCACTGCGGACGGCGATTATTTATTTTGTCGTCCTGCTAGGTGTGCGTCTGAGCGGCAAGCGTGAAGTGGGGCAGATGACCCCCTTCGATCTGACCCTCCTGCTGCTGATCAGTAATGCCGTGCAAAATGCAATGACGGGTCCCGATACCTCGCTGCTTGGTGGTGTGGTCGCTGCTTCCACCCTTCTGGTGCTGAACTACCTGATTGCAGAAGTTTCGGGCGGCAACCGCCGCTTCCGCAAGTTCGTCCAGGGCCAACCCAGCCTGCTTATTCACGATGGCCAGGTAATCGAGTCGCACATGGCGAAAGAGCACGTCAGCATGGACGAACTGCAGCGCGCCCTCCGCGAACACGGGATCTCCAGCTATCACGACGTGGCGCTGGCGGTGCTTGAGGTGGACGGCTCGATCAGTTGTTTGAAATACGAGGAGATTAAGCCCGACGCCAACACGCACCTGGTCCGCAGGAAATTCTTACAGAAGCACTAGAGACTCTACTACTTGGTTAGAACCAGAGGCACCGCCTGATCGTAGGGCTGGATCACCACGCTCAGCGATTGGCGCTTGTCGAAAGTCTGCTGGATCACACGAAAACTCACCACTATCGTTCCCTGAGCCTGGTCTCCGGGCGGAATCTTGGTTTCCGGGGTGAGCGCCGGGAGAGTGTGCTGCTTTAATGCGGGAAAAGCCTGGAAGTAGCGATCAAAGTCCATCGCCGAGGCCGCTTCATCGCTAAACTCGCCGCTATCCGTCTTCAATGTGGCTTTGATGTCCTTAATCCAAAGAGGTTTTTTGCCTGAGTTTTGCACGGTGACGTTCACCGCGACCAGCACTGCGTTTTGGTCGGGAATCTCTATTGCCGCAATATTGTCGATGGACCCTCCGCCTTGCGGTTTTGGCCGCAGCACAAAAGCCCAGACCGCCAACACGACCGCCACCACCGCCAACGCAATCGCGATAATTTTCACCGACGGCAGATTCTTGCGGGTGGTACCGAATTCTTCGCCAATGTTGATGGTTGGGCCGAACTGATGTGATTCGGCGGGAGGACTTTCTGGCGCGGGCGTAATGGGTTTTTCATCGGGCAAGGTAGCCTGGCTCCCCGACAGATTCTACTCCGGTTTGAACCCTTCGTAGAGCCGAGCGTTGCTTGGTGGGTCCTGGCGGAAGTGAAATTTGTGTTCGGCCTGTAACCAGAGATCAGTCAATTCCATGCGTGTTTCATGGCCTTGACGAACTCCTGGGCGGGCAGTGTGTTCAGCACATCTTCCTTCGTCAGCCAGGCGCGGCGGGCTTGCAACACGCCATAGCGGATCTTCTCGAGATGGGAAGTGTGGTGCGAGTCCGTATTGATCACGATCTTCACGCCGTGCTGTTTGGCCAGGCGCAGATGGCGGTCACACAAATCCAGCCGGTCGGGATAAGAGTTGAGCTCCATCGCGACTGTTCTTTGGGCCGCGGCTTTCAAGACGCTATCCAAATCGAATTGATAGGCATCACGGCGTAAAAGCAAACGGCCGGTGGGATGGCCGATGATCGAAGTGTTGGGATTTTCTACGGCCTTGAGCAGGCGGTCAGTCATCTCGGCTGAACTTTGGTTGAAGTGGGAGTGCACGCTGGCGATAACCAAATCCATTTGCTCCAGCACGGAGTCAGAGAGATCGAGTGCTCCGTCGGCGAGGATGTCCACTTCAATGCCGGCGAATATCTTGATGCCATTGACCTTGTTATTGGCGGCCCGGATGCGCTTGATGTGCTCCACCGCCCTTTTGTCATCCAAGCCATTGGCGAAGGCCAGATTCTTGGAGTGGTCGGTAATGGCCATGTATTTATATCCTCGCGCCTTAGCCGCCTCAGCCATTTCTTCAATGGTGTTGCGACCATCGGTTTCGACGGTGTGCATATGTACGTCGCCCTGCACATCGGCTTGCGAGATCAGCGCAGGCAGCTGGTGCGCGCCGGCAGCGTCGACTTCGCCCTGGTTCTCGCGCAGTTCTGGCGGGATGTAGTCCAGCTTAAGTTGGGCGTAGATATCTTCTTCCGTCTTTCCCGCGACCACCTTCTGGTTGTCCAAACGCGCCAGGCTGTACTCGCTTAGAGTGAATCCCATCTTGAGCGCGCGCTGGCGCAAAGCTACGTTGTGCGCCTTGGAGCCGGTGAAATACTGCATGGCTGCCCCAAAGGATTCAGGTGCGAGAAACCGGACATCCACCTGCATGCCGCCGCGCAACCGAAAACTGACTTTATTATCCCCGCGTGCAATGATCTCCATCAGCCCTGGAAGTTTGATGATGTGATCGATGAGCTTTTCACGCTCGCCATCATCACAACATGCGGCGCCGGTTACAAGGACGTCGAGATCGCCCACCGTTTCGCGTCCACGGCGCAGAGACCCGGCGGGAGTGATCTTCTCGACACCGGGAAAATCGTGTAAGTGTGCCTGGATTTTCTCGGCTTCGCGCTCCGCAACGTCGAGCAGGAATCGCCCTGCGATGCGGCGGTAGTCCTCAATCGCTTTGAGCAGCTTCTGTTCCTGCTTTTCGCCTATGCGAGGTAGTTCGCGGATTTTGCCCTCACGGGCCAGCTTCTCCACCCCTTCGACATCGCAAACCTGATAGGCGCTCCAGATCAGGGCGATGGTTTTTGGGCCGAGTCCCTGGATCTTGAGCAGATCGAGCATGGAGGGCCGGTATTTCTTGAGCAGGTCGGCATGCACCGAGAGCCGACCGTCTTTAAACATTTCTTGCAGGTTAGTCAGCATGCCTTTGCCGATGCCTTGTATTTCAAGTATTTTCTTGGGCTCGCCGATTATGTCGGCGATCTGTTGCGGCAGCGCCTCAATGGCCTGCGCGGCATTGCGATAGGAACGGATACGGAAGGAATCCTGTCCGTCGATTTCCAGCAGGTCGGCGGTTTCGTACAGAATTCCGGCGATGGCCTTGTTGTCCATTGCTGCAAGTAAAGATTAAACAAGTTGCGGCGGGAGGGAAAGACAGCGTCCTCGTGATAGGGTACCGGACACAGGAAAACACAGCCCCGCGCAGGTATAGGGAAGAGAGTGGAGCAAGCTCGCGGTCTGCTGAGCTATTCGGCCTTGCTGACGTTGGCCGCTTGCGGTCCTTTCTGGCCCTGAGTGATCTCGAACTCTACCTTATCGCCTTCCTGCAGGCTTTTGTATCCTTCCGACGTGATGGCGCTGTAGTGCACAAAAACATCAGGGCTGCCATCGTCGCGTCCAATGAAGCCATATCCCTTGGCGTTGTTAAACCACTTTACCGTACCTTTCAAGCGTTCCACTTGCGCCCCCCGGGGCACGTACTCTTTCAGCTCCGAGGCCGTGCCTTTCCAATGGGCCAATTGTGCTTCTACTGGAGGTGACTGTCAAGCAAGAGTATCGCCGGAAAGCCGCTATCGGCGTGGCTTTGAACCCCTCCGCTGGTGGTTGAGCCAAAGGATGGAGGAGATGGTTTTGGCATCCTTAACAGTGCCATTCATCACCATGCTCACAGCCCTGAAGAGGGGGAAAAACCGAACCTGGATCGCTTCGTCATCCTCGGGCTGGGCGACTCCCGGGTGTAGTTTTCGGGCGAGATAGACATTCATTACCTCGGCCACGAAGCCGGGGCTGGCGTAAAACTTGAGGATTCGTTTCCACACAGATGCCGTGTACCCGGTCTCTTCGAGTAGTTCGCGCTTCGCGGCAGTTAGGGCTTCCTCTCCATCATCGATGCGACCGGCAGGAAGCTCCCAAAGAAATTGTTGGGCGGCGTGGCGGTATTGGCGCTCGAGCAGGATACGGGGAACGGCTCCGGTTTCATCTACGGCAAGTATGACCACTGATCCAGTATGGCGCACGATGTCGCGGCGAACCCGCACGCCCCCGGGTTCCAGCACTTGGTCGGTGGTTACCCAGAAAGCGGGGCCGCGATAAACCTCGCGGGAAGAGAGAACACGGGCTTTCGTGGTCTGACGCGCTGGTTTGGGCATGAAAACAATATAGCGGAGATTCTCTGGTTCGCGGTTTCGGCTCAGTTGCGGAATTTTGGTCCGACAGAGTCGCCTGCTATCCTGCCCGCGATGGCAAGCAAGCCACAGATTGCGATCATAGGTCCGGGACGACTGGGCAGCGCGCTGGCCCTGGAGTTGCAACGCGCGGGATATCGGGTTCGCGAAGTCATCTCACGAAACAATCGCGCCTCGCGGAAAAGAGCTCAGGAGCTAGCCAAACGCCTGAGGGCGCATGCTTCTTCAAGCGAGACAGCGAGGATCGATGCTCCGCTTATTTGGTTCTGTGTGCCAGATCGCGAGATTACCAAAGCGGCCCACGACCTGGAACAGGCGACGGCGTGGAAGGGAAAAATCGCATTCCATTCCAGTGGGGCATTGGCCAGCGACGAACTGGACGCGCTGCGGAAACGCGGGGCCAGTGCTGCCTCAGTTCATCCCATGATGACGTTTGTTCGCGGCTCTGTACCCTCGCTCCAGAACGTGCCGTTTGCGTTGGAAGGCGATGCCTCCGCTGTCCTCGTGGCGCGGCGAATCGTCAAGGACCTCGGCGGAAATGGTTTTTCTGTTTCAAAAAAGAATAAGGCCGCCTACCACGCCTGGGGTGGTTTCATCTCACCCCTCCTGGTTTTAACGTTGGTTGCTGGTGAGAGAGTGGCGCGTGCAGCGGGATTTTCCGCGGAAGACGCTCGCAAGAACATGCTGCCGATCGTAAGGCAAACTCTGGCGAACTACGCTAAGCTCGGTCCGGCAGCAGCGTTCACGGGTCCGATCGGAAGGGGCGATGTCGCCACCGTGCGCAAGCATCTGGGTGTATTGAAGAAGATTCCGGAAGCAAGAGAAGTGTATGTGGCCTTGGCGCGAGTCGCCTTGCGACATCTGCCGGTGCAGAACCGGAAAGAGCTGCGGAAACTCCTGCGAGCATCACGGACTTAAAACTCAGTGTCATCCTGAGCGCAGCGCGTCCATTCGTTCCCGAATGGACACGCAGAGTCGAAGGATCCCCTAGTTCTTGAGTTGCCGAATCTCGGTAGGGGCCCTTCGACTCATGCCCCTGCGCAGAGCGAAGAGGACATTCGCTCAGGGTGACAGACACTCTGGGTCACAAACGGACAGACGAGAGTGTCTAACCGGATTCGAACTGTTCAACTCAACATCAATCTTTCAATTGTTCTTGCGTGTCCTGATGTTTCGTCGCAATCCACCACGACGGCGCACAATCGCACATCGCCCGTAGCGGGCTCGAAGCGAACTGGCATGTTGCTCAGGAACTTGCCCACGACCAACTCTTTCTTCACGCCGATCACGCTCTCGTAGGGACCGGTCATGCCGACATCGGTGATGTAGGCTGTGCCTCCTGGCAGCACACGTTCGTCGGCGGTGGGCACGTGGGTGTGAGTGCCGACGACGGCGGTAACCCGGCCGTCCAAGTACCAGCCCAGAGAAATCTTTTCTGACGTTGCTTCGGCGTGCATATCGACAAAAATAATCTTCGCTTTGATCTCTTTCAGCAATTGATCGGCGACGCGGAACGGGTCCTCGTTAGACGCCATGAAGACGCGTCCCTGCAGATTGATCACGGCATAAGGGACTTCGTTTTTTCGACCCTGGTACAAACCCCATCCCGGCATATCGGACGGATAATTTGCCGGCCGCAAGATTCGCCGCGCCATCCCGTTGTGATTGCCATCCGCCATCTGGAAGTAATCGACGATCTCGCGCTTGTCCCAGACATGGTTGCCGGTAGTGAGAACGTCAATGCCTAGCTCGAACAGGTCTTCAGCCAGGGGGGGAGTGATTCCGAACCCAGCAGCGGCGTTTTCGCCGTTCGCAATAACGAGGTCAGCGTCGTATTTCTTGACCAGCCCAGGCAGCCGATCTTTGACAATCGTCCGCCCAGGCCTGCCAAAAATGTCACCTATGAAAAGAATCTTCACGCTGATTCGATGGTAACACGCGCAAATTTGTAGTTGGTCTTATCGGTCGCCGGTTAGTTCCGCTGTTCTTAGAAAGTCGTAGTTCCCGGACGGATTCAGAGTCAGATTTCTAACTCGCCTCGAATGTACCAGCACATTGTCCTGGTACCACAGATCGATATAGGGCACCTCCTGGGCCAGAATCTGCTGAATTTCAGCGTACAACTGCTTGCGGGTTTTCTGGTCAAGTTCGCTACGCGCTCGGTCGATCAGCGCGTCTACCCGAGGATTGGCGTAGTAACCACGATTGGCGCCGTTCGGCGGGAACTTGGACGAGTGGAAAATGTATTCGAAGATGTCGGGATCCTCATTGCCCCCGATCCAGCGAAGTGAATAGAACTGGAACGCTCCCCGAGTGACGTCAGAAAAAAAAGTGGCGAATTCAAAAGTGCGGATATCGAGAATGATGCCCACCGCGCGCAACTGCTGTTGCAAGACGGCCGCCATCAAGCGCGTGCTCTCTTCGGTTGAGCTTTTCATGGTGAGGTGAAAGCGCACCCCATTCAGCGCTGGATAGGGGGCGGCGTCCAGCAACTGGCGGGCACGCTCAGGATCGTATCTATAGGTGGCAACTTCGCCGTTGTACGCCCAACTTTCTGGAGGCAGAACGCTGTTGGCGAGCCGGGCAAAGCCGCGCCCCAGGTATTCGATCATCGGCCGTCGATCGATGGCGTATGCAATCGCCTGCCGTACTCGGACATCCTTGAGGATGGGATCGCGCAGGTTGAACGCGATGTAGCTCAGCACCGTGCCGGGGGCGCGCAAGACTTCAAGATTTGGATCACGCTCTAAAGTCAACACCATGTCCGCGGTCATTGCGTTGATGGCCATGTCGGCGCTGCCCTTGCGTAGTTCCAGCGCGCGCGTCGTAGCATCCGGCACTACGATAAAGCGCACCCGAGGGATTCTCGCCTTCTCGCCCCAGTAGGCGTCGTTGCGTTCGATCACAACCTCTTTATCCTGTTCGGCACTAACGAACCGAAACGGGCCTGAACCGATAGGGTGTTGGCTGATCTCCGCGCCGCTGCCATACGGGACAATACCGATAGCGCCGTCGGACAGATTCCACAACAGTGTGGCGAACGGTTCTTTGAGGTGGAACACGACCGTGAAATCGTCGGGCGCGGCAATCTCCTGCACCAGCCGATAGGCGGCCGACTTGGTGCTGCGAATCTTGCCCTGAAGTAGGGAATCGAAAGTCCATTTCACATCCCGCGACGTCAACAGGCGGCCGTCGTGAAATTTCACTCCGGGATGCAAATGAAAAATGTAAGTCCGAGGATCGGGAATCTCCCAACTCTGGGCGAGGCCCGGCTGGACGCTCAAGTGCTGGTCTCGGGTGAGCAGGTCATCAAAAATGAGGTCATCAATGCGCTCGGAATACGCGTCGAGTCCGATCCGTGGATCGAGGTTGGTAGGGTTGTTTTCAATGATCATCACTAGCGTGCTGGAATCAGGTTTGCCAGAACAGGAGAGGACAGAGAGACCCAAAATGACGATCGCGAAAACCTCAAGCGTCCGGATCATAACGAAACATGGAGACACAGCCGCCTTCTGGCAGCGAAAGTGTTCCTCCAATCCCTCATGCATGCGAGATCTTTCCCAGGATCGCAGGTCGTTTCGCCCCCGTGGCCGATGGAATATTCGACGGTTGTCGATGCCAGGTTTGATAGGCCAGCAACGCAAACGCCATAGCTTCCTTTGCCTCCGAGGGCACTCCGAATTCATCGGACGATCGAATCTGCAGGCCGAGCGGCCTGAGTTCATGCGCCAGCATAGCCAATAACGTGGGATTGTTGGTGCCACCGCCGGAAACGATGAACTCGCTGAAGCTGCTGTACCGCGTTATGACGAAACGCCGTAGCGCGTCCGCAATCGACCGAACAGTCAAGGCGGTGGCCGTCGCAACCACGTCGTGCTTGTTCGCCCGACCGCAGTACTTCATGAACTCCTGGACAAACTCACGACCAAATTCCTCTCGCCCCGCCGTCTTCGGCGGTCTGCGACGGAAGAAAGGCAGGTGCATTAGGTGGGTCACGACGCGTTCCAGGACGGCGCCTGAGGCCGCGATTCTGCCACCACTATCATAGCGCTCGCCGAACAGGCGCTCTGTAACCGTGTCAATCACCATATTTCCTGGCCCGGTATCGAAAGCCAGAACTTTCTTGATAGAAGCACGCGCAGGAATCGCAGTGAGGTTCGCGATGCCTCCGATGTTTTGGACGATGCGGCTAACTCGCGCATCGCGAT
>Ga0307475_10000244_pt1 | contig 33624 bp, 32 predicted proteins | sample atmos_gasesECM1C_FD_203317 | JGI IMG/M metagenome (GOLD analysis project Ga0307475, IMG submission 203317) | Hardwood forest soil microbial communities from Morgan-Monroe State Forest, Indiana, United States - atmos_gasesECM1C_515 | ecosystem: Environmental > Terrestrial > Soil > Temperate... | reverse complement strand
GGCAAAATCTTTGGGCGGTAACAAACGCGGAGCAATCCGCGGGCGTGCGTCGTGAACTTCGCGGCGTGCCGGCCGCGCACATTCTGGCGGAGCCGGTAGGGCGCAACACGGCCGCGGCAATCGGACTTGCCGTGATTCATCTGGCCCACAAGCACAAAGACGCATTGATGGCTGTGGTTCCGGCAGACAGTCACGTCACCGACGCGGCGCGGTATCGGGCGCTCGTGCGGGCCGCGCTGGAACAGGCTCGCGGCGAAGGCGCGATGGTTGTTCTCGGCATCCCGCCGACGCGGCCCGAAACTGGTTTCGGTTACATCGAGCGCGGCCGCGTGTGCGCGCGCCCGCGCGGCATCCGTGCTTACGAGGTGAAGCGATTCACAGAGAAACCCGATTTGGTGCGTGCGCGCCGCTACGTCGCGTCCCGAAAATATTTGTGGAATGCAGGAATGTTCTTCTGGCGCGTCTCCACGTTTCTCGAAAATTTGAAGCGCCATCTTCCCGCCACTCACGCGGCGCTCCTTGAACTGGACAAAACCATCGGCACGGGGAAATATTCCTCGGCGCTGCGGCGAATTTATCCTCGGCTAAGAAATATTTCCGTGGATTTCGCAGTGATGGAACCGGCGACACGCGCTGCCGGTCCCTGCCGTGTTTCCGTGATCCCTGCACAAGTCGGGTGGAGCGACCTGGGGTCGTGGGCTTCCGTGTACGAACTGCTTGCTCCGAAGCCGGGCGCAAATGTTTCCGCCGGACCGTTTTTTGCGCTCGATGCCGAGGGAAACTATTTCTGGAGCACGAAGAAATTTGTCGCCGCCATCGGCGTCAGCAACCTTGTCCTGGTGGAAACGGATGACGCCATCCTGCTCTGCTCGCGCGACCGCTCGCAGGACGTGGGCAAAATTGTGAAATGGCTCGAAGCCAACAGAAAAAAGGATCTGCTGTGATAGGCATGACTGTCCAACTGGAAGATCATCGGCAACTTGCTTCAGCTCAACTGGAAGCGAAGCCTTTTCCCCGATTCGTCCATCGCTTATACTTCTGAGCCGTGAGCCAAATAAAGTTCGGCACCGACGGATGGCGCGGCGTGATCGCCGAAGATTTCACTTATGAAAACGTGCGCACGGTGTCGCACGCGATCGCGCGCTACGTAGTGCGCGCGGAAAGGCCCGGGAGCGGCGTGCTGGTCGGGTACGACACGCGCTTCGGCTCCGAGCGCTTTGCGCGCGTGGCTGCGGAAGCTGTTTCTGCGAGCGGTACGCCCGTGTGGCTGGCGACGGATGCCTGTCCCACACCGGCTCTTTCCCTGCTGGTGCGGCTGCGCGGCGCAGCCGGAGGAATTCAAATCACCGCGAGCCACAATCCCTACCGCTGGAACGGAATTAAATTCAAAGCGAGCTATGGCAGCTCCGCTTCGCCCGCGATTGTGGCGCAGATTGAAGCAGAACTCGAAAAAGTGTTGCGAGACGGAATCCCAGCGCTTCCGCCTCGCAAAGATTTGATCCAGTCGCTCGATGCGCGCACGCCGTACCTCGAAACACTTGCCGCGTTGGTTGATTGGGACCGCCTGCGCGCGGCGAAGATGCGATTTGTCGTTGATCCCATGCACGGCGCAGGCCGCGGGCTGCTGCGCGATTTGCTGCAGCGTCACGGCGTCCAATGCGACGAAATCCGCGGGACGCGCGATCCGCTGTTTGGCGGCGTGAACCCCGAGCCGATTGAGCAACACTTGGAAGCTCTCCGCCACGCCGTGCGCGAGGGTAAATACGACGCGGGCTTTGCGCTGGATGGCGACGCCGATCGCATCGGCGCGATGGACCGCGACGGGTCGTTCATCACGCCGCACCAGATTTTTTCGATCCTTCTCTGGCACCTGGCCGGAACGCGCAAGCTCACGGGCGACGTAGCCAAAACTTTTTCTACCACGAAAATGATCGACAAGATCGCCGCAAAATTCGGACGCAAAGTCTGGGAGACGCCCATCGGCTTCAAATATATTTGCGACCGCATGCTCGAAGGCGATGTCTTGATCGGCGGCGAAGAGAGCGGCGGGATCGGCACGAAGCTGCATCTGCCGGAGCGGGACGCGACCGTGAATGCCCTGCTGCTCGCGGAAGTGATGGCCTGGCACGGCAAACGGCTGGGTGAACTGGTGGCCATGCTCGAGCGCGAATTCGGCGAGCATCATTACGGCCGAGTGGATTTGACTCTCAAGCCTGGCCAGAAGGAAAAGGCGCTGTGCCATTTCGCCAACGGAAAATTCAATCGCCTGCTGGACTGGCCCATCACGCAACGCGAAGACATGGACGGCATCAAAGTTTATCTTGGCGAAGTGGGATGGGTGATGGCGCGCGCTTCTGGCACGGAGCCGATGTTGCGGATTTACTCCGAGACGACGCGCGCGGCGACGACAAAACGTGTGCTTGACGAAGTAACGAAGCTCGTTCGCGAACTGTAACCAATCTCCGCGGGCCCCGGACACGTGGTCCATATTGTCATGATTAAACTTCCTCCCTGCCACACGGCTGTGATGTTCAGAACGAGCCAGCCATGCTAGAACAGTAGCCGGTTCGGAAATCAACTTCTTACGGCCCGCTACGCGGGCAGAAAAGAAAAAGACATGAAGCGGCGGCTTTACACACTCGACGTATTCACGACCAAGCCCTTCGCGGGGAATCCGCTCGCGGTTGTCACCGACGGCGACGGCATTCCCACCGCGAAGATGCAGGCGATTGCGCGCGAGATGAATCTCTCCGAAACGGTTTTCATTCAGCGACCCACGAATAATCGCGCGCTCGCGCGTTTGCGCATCTTCACCACCACGCGTGAGTTGCCATTCGCAGGCCATCCGGTGATTGGAACTTGGTTCCTGCTGGCGGAACTGGGCGTGGTGCCGGCATCGGAAGGGCCGGTGCACGTGCTGCAACAGACGGGCGCGGGGATATTGCCGGTCGAGTTGACGTTTCACGACGGGCGGCCGAAGCACGTGACCATGACGCAAAAGGCCGCGCAATTTTTGCGCACTCGAGTGAACCGCGCTGCACTCGCCGCGGCGCTCGGATTGAAGCCTAGCGATTTTGATCCCAAACTTCCGATTGAATTTGTCTCGACGGGAATTCCCAACCTGGTGGTCCCGCTGGCCCGACGCACAGCGCTTGCACGCATCCAGATGAACATGCGCGCGCTCTTCCATGTGATCTCGGGCAGCGGCACGATGGCCTATTGTTTCGTGCTCGATGGGCCCGGGCGCGTCTCCGCGCGCGGGATGCTGCCGTGGGGAATTCTTGAAGACCCGGCCACGGGCTCTGCGGCCGGCTCGCTCGGGGCGTACCTGGTGCAGCACGAGCGTCTGCGTGCTGGAGAAACCTTGCGCATCGCGCAGGGAGTCGATATGGGGCGGCCGAGCGAAATTCAAGTGGAAGTCGGCTCGGAGCGCGGCAAGTTGGTGCCAAGAGTCAGCGGCGCGGCCGTGCGGATTTGCGAAGGACACATCGAAGCGTAATGTTTGCGGCCTAAGCATCGAGATTTTTGCGCGCGGCATCGAGGATGCCATTCAAGAATGCGGGGGCTTCGGCGGAGGAAAATTTTCTGGCGAGTTCTAGGGCTTCGTCAATCACCACTTTCGCGGGAGCTGTGCCGGAACGCAATTCGTAAATTCCAAGACGCAGAATATTTCGGTCAACGGCGGCGAGACGGTCAAGCCGCCAATTTTCGGAAAGTTTTTCGACGAGATTGTCGCTCGCTTCCGCCTGGTCCACGGCACCTTCGAAAAGCTGGTTTGCGAATTTTCGCGTGGAGTCGGCGGCGCGCGCCGCCTTCCAAAAATTTTTTTCGATGTGCGCAGGATTCTGGCGACCGATGTCCCACTGGAAAAGCATCTGCAGAGCGAATTCGCGGGACTTGCGCCGCAGCGTCATGCTAACGTCGTCGGCCGCGGCGCGGAGCGACGCCGGATTTTCCGGAAATTTTTTGCGCCAGGCGGGCCATCTCGATCGCGCCGAGCGCGGATTCATATCCCTTGTTGCCGGATTTCAGTCCGGCACGATTGATGGCTTGCTCGAGCGTGTCGCAAGTGAGGACGCAGAAGGCCATCGGCACTCCGCTATCAAGCTGGGCAAGCTGAATGCCGCGCGCTGTTTCGGATGCGACGTAATCGTAGTGCGAAGTCTCGCCGCGCAAGATGCAGCCGATGCAAATGAGTGAATCGAAGCGGCCGGTGGCGGCGAGTTTTTTTGCGGCGAGCGGAATTTCGAATGATCCAGGCACGAGCACAATTTCGATGTGTTTTTCCCCGGCCCCCGCGCGGTTGAGCGCGTCGAGAGCTCCAGCCAGCAACCGGTCGGTGATGAAACTGTTGAACTGGCTGACGACGACGCCGAAGCGAAGCCCGGCAGCATTCAGCTCTCCGCGGAAGCCGGATGATTTTTTATTTTCAGCCATACTCTAGCGCCCCTGAAATTTTGCCGGCCGCTTCTCCAGAAACGCGCGCGTGCCCTCGTGCATGTCGTCCGTCGCACAGCACAATCCGAAAAGCGCGGCTTCGAGATAGAGACCTTCTTCCTGCGGCATCTCGACGCCGCGTTCCACGGCCTCCATTGCGTACCTCACTGCGACCGGAGCGTTGGCGATGATTTTTTTGGCGATTGCTTCAGCTGTAGAGAGAAGCTCGGGCAGTTCGACCACGCGGTTGACGAGGCCGACGCGCAGCGCTTCTTCGGCGGTGATCATTTCGCCGGTGAGGATCATCTCGTGCGCCGCGCCTTTGCCGCAAAGGCGCGGGAGCCGCTGCGTGCCGCCATAGCCGGGGAGGATGCCGAGTTTTACTTCGGGCTGTCCGAGTTTCGCGTTCTTGCTGGCGATGCGCATGGTGCAGGCGAGAGCCAGTTCGCAACCGCCGCCGAGCGCGAAACCATTGATTGCCGCAATCGAAGGTTTTCCTAAGGTCTCAAGCTTGTGAAACACTGTTTGCCCGAAGCGCGCGAAATCCGGGCCGTCCACGGGAGTGCGCTTGGCGAGTTCATTGATGTCCGCGCCGGCGACGAATGCTTTTTCGCCCGCGCCAGTGATGATCACGACGCGGACGGAATCGTCCTGCCCCGCTGCGTCGAGGCTTGCGCCCAACTCTTCGACTGTCCTGCGATTCAGCGCGTTCAAAACATTCGGGCGATTAACGGTAATGCGTGCGATTTGATCTTTCACTTCGTACAGTAGATTTTCATAGCCCATTTTCAATTTTCTCTTTTCTATTTTCCAATTCAGGTCAATTGCAATGCTTTTGGCTTCGCAGGGTCGGCGTAGTCGTAAAAACCGCGCCCGGCTTTGCGACCGTTCCAGCCGGCCAGAACCATGCGCTTCAATAGCGGCGGGGACGCAAAACGCTTTTCTTTGAACTCGTCGAACATGATGTTGGAGATGTAGTAGGTGGTGTCGAGGCCGACGAAATCGAGCAGCGTGAGCGGCCCCATGGGATGGCCGCAGCCGAGCTTCATGGAATTGTCGATGTCTTCGACCGATGCGACGCCCTCTTCGAGGGCCCGCACGGCATCGAGCAAGTAGGGCACCAGCAGGCGATTGACGATGAAGCCGGTGCGATCGGTGGTGCGCACGACCGTCTTGCCAAGCCTTGCGCCAAAGGCGACTATTTCGTCGAAGACTTTCGTGTCGGTGGCAATCGTGCGAATCACTTCGACTAGTTTCATTACCGGCACGGGATTGAAGAAGTGCATGCCGAGGAAGCGGTCGGGGCGCTGGGCGAAGGTGGCCATCTCAGTGATCGAAAGCGAAGAGGTATTGCTGGCGAAAATGGTTTGCTTAGGGCAGATTTTGTCGAGCGCGGTCCACAATTCGCGCTTGGCGGGCAAGAGTTCGACGATAGCTTCAATCACGAAGTCGCAATCTTTGAAATCATCGAGATTCGTGGTGCCGCGCAGCCGGGCGCGAACCTGATCGCGGTCCGCGGCGCTGAGCGTTCCCTTCTCGACGAGCCGGGCGAGATTTTTCTCGATGGATTGCATGCCTTTCTCGAGGAGTTGCGGAGAAACTTCGCGCACCGTGACCTGGCAGCCCGCCTGCGCCGTCACTTGCGCGATGCCCGAGCCCATCAGGCCGCATCCCACCACGCCTACTTTTTCAATCGCCATGCAACTGCCTCCCAATATTTGATTCCGGTATGACTGCGACGCCGCGCCGGATGGCGCCGTAGTAGGGTAAGGGAACAGAGGGTGAGAGGCAACCCCTTGTCCCGCAGCCCCACCCGAAACGCGCCCTTCGATGTGACTCAGGGCAAAGAGGGCGCAGAGAAATGCAGAGAGAAGAGAGCCGGAAGCTGTCCAGTGAAGGCTGGGCGGGAATTCTCTAAGAGGGTTTTTTGTTGCGATTAGAAAAAGTGATGTGCTGTGTTTTGAGTGCCTTCCAGAGATTTCTAATCCCGGACTGTTGCGATTAGCCTTTTCTTCGCCTCTCTGCCTGGGGTGAGTTTCCATTACCTCATGACATTCGAAGAGAGTTCCTTCGACTCCCGTCGGTCGCTCAGGATGCCGACCCTTGTCGGGTCGGCAGTTGCGATTAGCCGCCACGGCGGCCAGGGCCTTTTCTTCGCCTGCGGTGCGGGGCTCCGCGGTGGCCTGTGCGAGCTCGTCGCTGACCTGAGCGGGCGCGCGGGATTTCTGGAGAGCTTCCCACTCGTGTGCCCAGTAGGTCTTAAGGCCGCTCGGGTCAAATCTTGTAGGCTTTGTTATCTCATGGTAGAGGGGCCAGTTACGTTTGCGCTGCTTCAGGTTCATGTTGCACATCCTCCTGTGATGGTGGGAGATAGAGATCTCCCTCCCTGCACCATGCGGTGCGGGGCTTTGCGGATCCGCTTTGGCGGATTCGCACTACGACATTGATATTTCAGGGGATGCGCTTCACGCGCTGGGTGAACTACCCGAAGCAAATACTGAACTACTAAGGAGCGTATCACACTTAATGAGTGTTTTCAAGGGAGAGTGATAGTTGGTAGTGTCCTAATTTGCGGTTATAGTTTTCCCCAAAAAAGCAAACGTGACTGCCCCGAGCAGAAAGAGGAACGAGGCAGCATGATTCCATTTGATGCTTTCGCCGAGATACGACCATGCGAACACGACGAACACGCAGAGCGTGATCACCTCCTGGATGATTTTCAACTGAAAAGCGCTGAATTCGCCATAACCTATGCGATTTGCGGGGACTTGAAAACAGTATTCGGCAAACGCGATCAACCAGCTCACAAGGATTACAGTAAAAAGCGGAGCCTTGCGGTATTTCAGGTGACCATACCACGCGATTGTCATGAAGATGTTCGAGCAAATAAGAAGTAGGATGGTTTTCATGGCAGCCCGAATCGTATCATAAGCTCAATAAAGCTAATTAGGACACTACCTGATAGTTGGTGGGATCCCTGTTATCGACAACTATCCGCGCGCCAGTGTCCGGTTGAGCTCTCAACGTTAATCAGGCATGTTGATTACTTTCGAGTACTCCGTGATACGGGAGAAATCCACAGGCAAGGCTAATCCCGATCAGGCGGGCTGACACCGTATGAATCCAAGACATCGCCCAGGGTTACGATGCCTTCCAACTCGTGCACATTCGCACGATTCACAACGGGTAGGACGTCAAGCTGGTTGGCACCCATCCGTTCGAGTGCTAGGTCAAGGCTCTGATCGGAGTGGACGTGCGGAAAATTGAGTCCACTTACAATTGTCCCCAATTGTTGGTTGGCATCTTGCGTGAACTCTCGTTCCAGCCTGAGGCGGTTGATAACTCCGATTACACCGCCGCTATCCATCACGAGCCAGCCTCGAGATTTACTCGATTGGGCCTGCTGCAGCGCTTCCCGAACTGTGAGCTTGGCTGGCAGCGACTCGGTCAGGGCACGCATGGCTCGGGTTATCTGAGACTGACCATGTCGTTGGCGCGTCTCCGCCGAAGGGAGGTGTATGCCATCTTGTACTGCCAGGGCTTCATAGATGGGCTGCCGCTGCAACCTTGAAGAAATGAAAAGGCTCACCAGATTCGAAATCATCAGCGGGACGATGACCGAATAGTCCTGCGTCATCTCAAAGATCATCACCACTGACGTCATGGGGGCGCGTACGATACCCGCGAAGACCGCGCCCATGCCGACTAGAGCGTAGGCCCCTGGGGTTGCAGTATAGGAGGGCAATAAATGATGTGCCAAGGTCCCCACGGTACCTCCCAACATGGCGCCGATGAACAGGGCAGGGCCAAAAATACCGCCCGCGTTGCCCGAGGCGTAGCTCATAGTCACGGCTAGAAGCTTCAGAACCACCAACAGAAACATTAGGTTGAGCGCCATCCGTCCATTCAAGGCATCGCCGACGTAACCATAACCCACGCCCAAGACCTGCGGCACAAACCATCCCATCAGACCCACTAACAACCCACCCGCTATAGGTTGGAACCAGAGTGTCCTTTTCGGGAAGCGCAGGAAGCTCTCGCGCATGCCCAGCAGAAGCTTCGTGAAGGTCACGGAAACCAGACCTCCTGCCACGCCAAGCACCGCGTAGATGGCAAGTTCCAGCGGATGGACCAGTTGGTATTGCGGAACCTGGAATAGAGGGTGATTGCCGAGCAGGAGACGGAGTACAACCCAAGAGGTAGCGGAGGCTAATACCACCGAGCCAATCACGTGCGCGTGGAGGTCTCCCACAATCTCCTCCAGCGCAAACAGTACTGCCGCCAGAGGCGTGTTAAACGCGGCCGCAATTGCTGCTGCCGCGCCGACCGGCAGAAGCGCCTCTACTTTTTCGTGACGCAATCCCAAGCTGCGCCCGAGCACTGAAGCAATGCCCGCACCAACTTGGACGGAAGGTCCCTCGCGCCCCAGCGGGATTCCGCTGGCGAGCGTTGCCGACGTGCAAAAGAACTTTCCAACCACGGTGCGCAGCGTGATGCGACCTGCGCGGGCGTACAGCGCAGCTTTGGTCTGCGGCACTCCGCTGCCTCGCGCGTCGGGAAAATAGCGGAACAGCAGGTAGCCGATGCCCAGCGAGCCCCCGACCGGGAACAACAGACGTCGCCACGGAGCGCCGCGCACCGGATACAGCCGCATCCCCAGTCGTTCTGTGAGCAGGATAAAAGCGACGACCGCTATGCCTGTCAACGCGCCTATAACCAGCGCCAAGACCAGAATTACCTGATCTTCGCGCTGCTGCAACTTGGCCACACGATGTATCAGCGGGGTTCTCCACCAACTCCCGCTCATCGTTTGGCCGCTTTCACTCATCTTTGGGGATTGTCCCACCAAAAGCATACCTCACCGGATTACCTCTGGAAGGCGAAAATGAGAGTCGGAGACGCTATGCGTACACTTAGAAGTGGTTGCACTTGGCATTTCGATTCGAGTCACAACGCGATAACTCCCGGATTGTGGGCCACGCGGAAACTATTCTCAGACCCGATTTGCCCGGCTGCAAGTTACCAACTCCCGGTAAGTCGGATAATCGGAAACTACGCTCGGGAGAAGGGCCGGGGCGAAAGCACTACTTTCAAACTTAGCGCTGCGTCTTGTTAGCGCAGCTTCTCAATTTGTTGCTGCACCTGACTGCGAAATTCGAGGGGATGCGCGACCTGGTGAAATGGCTCGGGAGTCCCGCCCGTCCCGATCAATACGATCGTTCCGTAACCCAGCAACCTGCCGAACGGGGTCTCGTTCACTTCGATGCTCTCCACTTTGTCTAGCAGCAGTTCGATTGTCTTCCGGCTGGCGAGGCCCGTCTTGACCACGACGCGCCGGTTGGTCACGGCCATTTCCGTCGCGTTCCGCCGCAGCATGCCCATTAGAATCGCGACGACGCCGCAAACGAGCAACGCGACGCCCCCGCCTTCCATGACGTGCAGAGTCTTGCTGTCAATTCCGGTGTGGGTGAGGGCGTAATAAAGCAGAAGCAGGCCGGGCAGACCGAGCAGCAAGCATCCTAGGATCATGTGCCAAAGCATCACGATCCAATGGAGCCGGGTCTCGTAAATCAACACTTCACCGGGAACCAGGTTCGATTCTACGTAGCTCATCCGCTCTCTCCCTCAAATCACTCAGCCGAGGAACAAGATCAGGGCCCTCATTCGTAATTTTAGGAGGCTATCACAATGGCCGGAGAGTTCTTCTACCAGCTCAGGCTCAACTCCTAATAAATTGGAAACTACGTTCGATAGAGGCGCCGGGACGAACTGGTGAGGATAGGTGTTAGGAAATCCTACTATCAAGACCTATCTGAGCGTAAAGATCCGGACGGCGCGTTATTGAGGAGTTGAAGCCAGCAAAGTCAAAGCGCACAGAAGCGCCTGCTCAGCAGCACCTCAGTATTGCGAGTCAGCAGTCTTTAGCGCCCGAATAAGGACATGCTGATGCGTCTCGACGTCTTCTCTGCCCCGAGCGGCGGAAGCTCGGATGGCTGAGTTTCTCGTGGCGACGACAGGCGCTCAAGGGCATCCGCTATGCGTCCGAGTTCGTGAGCGACTATCTGCGCGATTTCTGGTTGGATGTCATCTTCTTGACGCTTGCGACGGGCTCGCATCACGAGGAGAAGTGCGAAGAGGATCACGATAGCCGCAAGAGTCACCCACGACGACAGGTGAGGAATCGAGAGCAGTTGCATGGGGAAAACCTCCCGGGCGGGCAAATCCGAATGTAGCACCTAGGCCGAGCTTTTCGCAATCCTCAGCGCGAGCACCGAAATGAGCCTTGATGAGGGCAGGATCGCCACAATTCTAGGTCTATAATCGCCGCGTGGATCACCATACCGTCGCGGCCGTCAGCATTGCGGGTATCTGCCTTGATGTGCTGGGTAGTCTCTATCTGGCCTACGACCTATTGGGTGGACAACATGGTCCGTTGCGGCTGCTTACTCGTGCAGTAACGTACTCCGTTGTTTTCGGCATCGGTTATGGCCTAGGTCTTGGCCTCTTCTTTGGGCTGGCTTCCGGTATCGCGACCGGGATCACCCTAGCGATTGAATTCAATCGAGCAGCTCGCGGGCTAGAACATTACTCCCTGGTTTGGGAAGGACTGTTTTCCGCCATCCGGGGGTTCGGATTCGGAGTTGGACTGTACAGGATTTTGGGCTTCGGATTCGCAATCGCATTCGCCATTCTCGTCACACTCGGCCAAATATTCGCTTACTCTCGGGGCACGCGTCCTGGCATGGACTATGCAGCGGATCGCCGTCCGCGGTTTACGCGCCGCCAGTTTTGGGGAACTGTGATCCGTGCTGCCGGCTTCATGGCGACGGCCCTGATCTGTAGCGCCTTCATCCATCACGTGGATCATGCGTGGTCTTTTGCGATTCGCGTAGGGTTGGTGACAGGCATTGTGACGGGCGTGGGAGCGACAGTGAATCCTTACATCGAGTACTACGCCGACAATCTGCCGGAGCGATGGCTTGGGGCATTCGGCATCGGACTCATCCTGTGCGGTTTTATTCTGCAATCCCTTCAATATTGGCTGGCACTATTTGATGTACGCCTGACTTAGGGAGCCGTCATATTCTGAGGTGGGTGGCGGGAATCCCAGTTATCGATCTTTCTGCGCGCCGGTGTCCGCTTGTAGCGTTAATCGGGACTTGGGTGTCGCGCCTGCCGGAGCTGAAGGCAACACTAGCCTGCTCTCTGGCGGACCTGACCTACCTTCCTGACAAACCGGCTTGCCGAACAGTTGAGGTGAGTAAGCAACATGGGGATTTGTGCTGGGTGCAAAAAAAAGAAAAGGGGCGATTGCTCGCCCCTTCCCTTCAGTCGCGAAAGGAAACAGCTGCCGAACATTCTCCCGTGTTACCGGGACAAGTCGACCACGACAAGTCTCGCTGGGTCGGTCCATCGTTGGCGTTGCGCTGCCTCGCTAAGCGAAGCTTAACGCGACCACGCCTCGCCAGCACTGGACCGGACCTTGGATCTCGCCGTGATGCCGTACCATTCCGAACTTTGTCGAAGCGCTTCTATCCATCTGAGCCCTGCATAGCTCGTCAAGCTTTCACTTGCCGGGCTTCCCAGGACTCAAATGATCGGAAAGCTTTGACACAGCGCTTGTAACTCTGCGCGTACAGGGAGTCAATCAGACCGGAAAGGTTTTCCGATGTGGAAATCTCGGAAATGTGGAAATTGCTCCTTTAAAATGCTCCAGCTATGGGGAGTTGCCGGGTTAATGCGTTACTCAGGCAGTAGGGACGCCTGGCGGACGGCACTCCGCGCTAATTTCCGAGCTGCCGGCGATTCTCGCCCAGAACCTCGTCTCTTGCTTCCCATAACCCCGTTTGTGGACCCTGAGGCAAGGAAGCCGCCGATGCGAGACGCCCGCTGACCGTTCCCAATCCGTGCTCTGCGCTTCAAGCCAATCCGGGGTGGTTGGCGCGAAGGAAGCTCGTTAGAGCGGCCCAGTCATCTTCGTCCTTCTGTGATTCGCTTGATTTTTGCGGGAAATCGAGTTATCAATATCTCCCCCCGCAACACAGAGGTCCATGTGACTCGTCCGCATCGTTTGGCTTATTGCGTTACCGATTGTCTTGATGCGTCTTGCAGCCGCTGGCAGCCTCACCTGTCCGGATCGCCACGCCAAGAGCAACAACAAGACTCCAACTGTTCAAGCAAGTTCACCTGCGACAGACGTACTAGAGGCAAGAATGGCGGCTGCGTCGTCAATCCCGCATACAACAACCGCCGCGGCGTATCCCGGATCGCAGCCGATCCGTCGAATCCCGCTCATTTTTTCGGAATATCAAAGTTTTTCTTTGACACTTTCCGGCAGCCTAAGTGGGGCTGAGGATGTCACTCTAATTTTGACCGAAACAACTGCGCGACAGCGCGCCCATGGGAGGAAGCAAAATGAGCAAAGGTCTCACAGGTTTTTCGGAACTAATATTGCTGGGAGCATGTCTGGCGTTCCCATCGGCGTCTCCAGCTCAGACAAAAGGCGGACAAGCCAAGCCGACGGTAATACACAACTTCAAACACGATGTTTCGCCTCCGCTGCGTCATCTGCCGCCATCGGTTCAAGCGGGCAGCGCCGCGGATCAACAGCAACTCGTTGCCCGGCCGACTAGAGGAGCACTCGCCAATTCTCAAGCGGACCCGGTGGCTCAGCCGCTCACGGTCGGGCTTTCGAGTGTAAGCACGGGCCTGAATTTTGACGGCCAGAGCGCGCAAGACAATCGCAACTTGTTCGGTTTCGCGTTCGTCCCCCCCGACACGAATGGCGCTGTTGGCGATACGCAGTTCGTGCAGATGGTGAACGTGACGATCGCCGTCTACGACAAATCGACCAGCGCATTAAAGCTCGGGCCGGTGGCGATCCACACGCTGTGGACCGGTTTTGGCGGTCTCTGCGAGTTCGGTGGTGGCACGCCTACGTTTGCGGATGGTGGGGATCCCGTCGTGCTCTACGACCACTTGGCGGGGCGCTGGCTGGTAACCCAGTTGCAGTACAACACCACATTCACCCAGACCGCGCAGTGCGTGGCGGTCTCTACCAGCTCCGACGCGACCGGTTCCTATAACCGCTACGAATTCGATTTCGGCTCAAACTTCCCGGACTATCCCAAGTTCGCCGTCTGGCCCGACGCGTATTACAACACCATCAACGTCTTCCCGCCGAAAAAGTTTGCCGGTGCGCAAGCCTGTGCGTTCGACCGCAACGCGATGCTCACCGGAGCGCCTGCGAGCGCGATCTGCTTCCAGAACCCGCCGAGCGTTTCCAGCCTGCTGCCCTCCGACTTCGACGGCAGCACCTTGCCTCCAGCCGGCGAGCCCAACTTCTTTGTCGATATTGCCGACTCGAGCGACCTCAATATTTTCCAATTCCACGTGGATTTCGCGAACCCGGCCAACTCAACATTCACCGGTCCTGTCCTAATCCCGGTGGCGCCCTTCTCCGAAATCTGCGCCCGGGCGACCACTGCGTCGTGCATTCCCGAGCCGCCTTCGGGAGAAAAAGTGGACGGGCTTAGTGATCGCCTGATGTTCCGCCTGGCTTACCGCAATTTTGGCGACCACGAATCTCTCGTGGTCAATCACACCATCAAGGGCGGCGCCTTGGCGGGAGTACGGTGGTATGAAATTCGAAGTCCACAGTCGTCGCCATCCGTCTTCCAGCAGGGCACCGTGGTGGATCCCAGCACTAACTTCTGGTTGGGCAGCATCGCCATGGATAAAGCGGGCAACATCGCACTCGGCTTCAGCGCCTCCAGCCACGAGTTGAATCCGAGCGTATTCCTGGTGGGGCGCGCGCCGAGCGATCCTGCCGGAACAATGGCAGGCCCAATCGTCTTGGTGAACGGCGGTGGAGTTCAGCACAGCTCATTCAAACGCTGGGGCGACTACAGCAGCATGGCGATCGACCCGAGTGACGACTGCACCTTCTGGTACACGCAGGAGTATTACGCGGCGACCGGCAGCTTTAACTGGAGCACTCGTATCGGTGCATTCAAGTTCGACTCCTGCAAAGCGCCGTGAAGTAGAAGTTCTTGGGGAGCACGGGGATTCCCCGATGCTTCAGCCGCACGTGGGTCGGATAACCGGAAACTAGGTTCGGTAGAAGGGCCGAGATTTTCCGGTGCGGATAGGTGTTGGTAAATCGTCCTAACCGTCGAATCTGGGATCACTCGACGGAAAGTCAAGGGAGCGCTATTTCGGCGCGTAGAAGAGGTAGTCAGCGAAGTATGGAACGCGGACTTCCTGGCCGACGTGCGAAGCGTCACATCCGGACGCGGGTGCTTTGCCACCTTTGGTGTTGAGGCGTTGAATGGTGGTGGCGCTGGAGAGGACGCCGCTGCCATCGTGGCTGATGACGTTGACGAGAAGCCACGGAATGGAATCGGCGTCGGGCGAAGGCGCATTGGCAACGGCTTTGCCGGTAACACGGCTGCCGTCGCTTGCTTCCCAGGAAGGTCCGGCGAAATGTTTACCGAAGGGTTTGCCATCCTTGTCGAAGAGCTGGGCGTCGGGAGCCTTCAGCGTCCAGGTGAATTGCGCGGCGTCACTCTTGCAGATGTACACCTGGTCGCCCTTCGCATGGACCTGAAGAAGAAGTTTCTCCTTGGCGGGTGGCTGGATTTGCTGCGGGACTTGTTGCGCGGCAACGGAGAAGGAAAGAACCGTGCTGGCAGCGGCGAGCAGCGTGGCGGATGCGAATCCGCGAATACTATTGAGCATGGAGCATTTCCTCCCGCAAGAGAACAGCCTAGGTTCGAAGCACAATATAACTCAATTCATGTCGCCATATAAACCGATACTTCAGACGCGTAATCGGCTACTCGGGAACTACGTTCGGCAGAAGGGCTGGGACGTTCCGGTCCGGGTGTTGGGAAATCTTCTTATCGCCATCGAGCCGGGGATCGTCACATCCTGAGAAATGTGGTGGGAATCCTTGTTGTCGGCAATTATCTGAAAATATGCCCAGTTTCCGATTACCGCATAATTCGGGCGCGTGGGTTGATTTCGAGTGTGCCGTAATCCGGGAGCTCGCAACGGCGGTTTCTCGCGCTTGCCCTCGTAAATCAGGCCCGGATCAATACGGGGTCTAGTACGCATATGCTTTGAGGAAGACGAAGACCACCACGCCGGTGACCGAAACGTAGAGCCAAATGGGGAACGTGAAGCGTGCGATTCGACGGTGCATCGCGAAGCGGCCCGTCAGTGAGAAAAAAAATGTGGTGAGCACCATCGGCAGCGCGACCATGGAGAGGATTACGTGGCTGGCTAAAATGGAAAGATACAGCGTGCGTACGGGGCCATGGCCGGGAAAAATCGTGTCGCCGTGCAGCGCGTGGTTCACGATGTAGCTGATGAGAAAAACGGAAGAGAACGCGAAGGCCAGCAGCATGCTCGTGCGATGCGCCTCCCTGTTGTGATGTTTGATGAAATACAATCCCACGCAGAGCGCCATCGCGCACAATCCGTTCAGAAGTGCGTTGAGGGCCGGCAAAAACATCCAGCGCCCGGCGAAATCAGCCGAAGCATGATGAACATAGAGCAGCCAAAGCAGGAACGACACGGCAAGGCCGCTCACGACGATGATCGCTCCAACCACCGGACGCGAACTAATTTCGGCCTGTTGCATGCTGACAATTAAATCACAAAAATCCATCCGGAAGCGATACAGAGGCCGCTGCAAGGCAGATAGACGCCCAACGACAAACGAGGCGAGCCCTCGCCCGCCTCGTATGTATCCCGCTGAACTCTCGAGCGATTCAGATTTGTCCCAGGCCGCCGTCCACGTTGATTTCCACGCCGGTGATGTACGATGCGTCTTGCGAAGCCAAAAACGCCACCACACCTGCCACTTCCTCGGGCTGTCCGAATCGCTTCATCGGAACCTGGGCAACAACTTCCTTCACGACTTCGCCGAAGGCTGCCTTCGACAGACCCGTCCTCTCAAAGATGGGTGTAACAATCGGTCCCGGCGCAACCGCGTTCACGCGAATGCCGCGTGCTGCAAGTTCTGCTGCGGCTGTTCGCGCCAGGGAGCGAAGCGCTGCTTTCGTGGCCGAATACGCGCTGATCCCGGCGTTACCTGTGCTGTCGGCAGTGCTGGTGTTCAAGATGATGGAAGCGCCGTCGTTCAAGAACGGCAACGCCTTCTGGATCGTGAAGTACGCGCCTTTAATGTTGATGTCGAACTGCTCGTCGTACGCGCTTTCGGACGTCTCGGCAAGCGGGAGGAATTTGACGATGCCCGCGTTTACGAACAAGACATCAATTTTGCCGAGCTTGCGCGAAACTTCGGAGTACAGCTTGTCCACGTCCGAGAGCTTGGCCACGTCGGACTGCACTGCCACGACGCCATTTCCGATGGTTTTCACCGCTTCATCCAGCGTTTTCCTGCTTCGACCCGAGATGGCTACTCGCGCGCCTTCTTCCTGAAAGCGCTTGGCTGTCGCCAGCCCAATGCCGCTGTTTCCGCCGGTCACAACTGCCACTTTTCCTTCGAGTCTCTTCATGTCGGTCTCCATTTGCTCTTCGAATTGTCTGCCTGGCCGCCACCGAGGGGGTATCCATGAGGCCGTTCTGGTGGCCAGCAAGATTTCGATATTTAGATGACCATCGAAGTAATCAGTTGCAGATTTTATGGATTTCGGTGCGGAAGGAGAGATATGGCGGTAAGGCTATGACTTCGCTACACTTTGGATGGGCCCATGAACCGTTCTGAGATTGAGAAAATATCGAAAGCCCTGGCAGACCAGACGCGGCTCAGGATCTTTGAGGCCATCGCGGCTACTGATCGCGTGAACTGTGGCGAGATTGTCTCGATGCGCGGCGTGACCCCCGCAACCGTCTCTCACCATCTCAAAATCCTGAGCGAGGCCGGGCTGATTGCCTGCCAGCGTGAAGGGCAGTTCGTCTATAGCCGGGCCGTCCCCAAAATCGTCGCAGCCTACACGCAGGCGCTGGCGAAAATCGCCCGCGGCAAGAAGGCAGCACGCCGCCGCTAACTGGCGCAAATTAGCCGCCAGGACTTCACGGAAACATGAAATACGACACGCGCAAGCCCTGATCAAACTCCTGACCCATGCTGATATTTCGCAAGCGCTTCGAATCCTCTGCCCTGCCGTTCGCGCGGAGCATGCCGGACGTGTGGTCGGCTGTTCAGAAACTTCGTTCGGCAGACGTGCCAGGACGCTCCGGTCCGGATTGTTGTTGGGAAATCCTCTTATCGCTACTAGGCCGGGAATCGTCACGTTCTGAGATGGGTGGTGGGAATACCTCTTATCAACAACCATCTGAGCAACTGTGTCCGGTTTGCGCGTTTGTCGGACGCCGGGCCTGCAAAGTTGAACTCAGCTGGCTTCATAGGTGGCGTTCGGGCTATTTCTGCGCCTTCGGGCTCTTGGGCGATTAGTGCAGCCAGTTCTGTGGCGCGAAAGGACTACAAACTCGGACGAAGGTGCGCCAATGCAATTGATGTTTCACGACGCCACATCCAATCTGATAATTCCAGAGCTACTTACCTCCTGAATTAAAAGCCCAGGCTGACATTTTTGTCAGGTGTCCACCCGACTATGCTTTCAGGATTACCCCTGATTGTACTGCGACGGTAATTCTGTAAGTTGTGAACGCGCAAACCCATGAACCAGTCCTGTCAGCGGGTCAAGTTCCTCGCCCGAAGCAGACTCATGCCTTTTTTCCTGACTTCTGGCAGGAAACTCCGGTTCAAACATTCTTTCATTGAAAGGAGATAACGTCATGCCAGGACAAAAGAACCCATGGAAGAAAGCGTTGACGGGAACTGTATGGCTCGCGCCCGCCTTGGGCGTCAGCTCTGCGGCAGTGCTCCTGATTCTCTTCTTGATTGCAGATCCTTCTCACGGCCAGGCCATCGGCGACACGCAAGTCACACTTTCCTGCAACGATGGCCACAGCGTTACCGCTGCAGTCGATCCGACCACGCTCCTTGACCTCACAACCGCAGTCCAAGCGCTTACCAGCGATCCCACCGGACTCAGCTGCACCCTAGACCAGACGGCTACGCCCCCTACATCGTGGACGGTATACGACTACAACCCGTCGGGCCAGGCGATCCGACCCCGGGTGTCGGCGGACTCGATGCCGGCGACGAATGACGGCACCACCGTCTCGTTCCCATTCAAATTCAATATCTATACCGCACTGCTCACGACCACCGACCCCTCTCTGACCGGCGATCTCAGCAGCAGGACGTTGAGCGTCACCGTCAGCGTGTCTGGGGGCTCGGGTACGTTCCAAGACCAGCGCAGCGGCGGCTGCACCCCCGACAACAAAAGCGTGCGGTTTTACTTCACGTCCCCGAAGGCGTCCGGCACGACCGGCACCGGTACGACCGGCTTCTTCACGCGGTTTTGGTGGTCGAACCCAATGAGCGTGCCGCTGGTCTCCGACCCCCAGGGGACGATAACCATAAGCCAACCCGTCAAAGCCATGCACATGTGGTCAGACTGGAACGGCAAGTTCAACGACGACAGTCCGGAGGTCATGGAGGCTTTCCTCGTCGCGATCCACAATGTGCAGTCCATCGGCCTATCGTTCGGCGGGGGGTGCTTCTTCGAGAACGGCGTCACCACCAGCGACGGCATGGGAACGTTCCAGAGCATGTTCACTGAGACCCCTTAGAGCAGGAACCGCGCAGCGCCGATGGGAGGGAGGGCGTGGCGGGTGGTCGCGCTTTTGAATTGGGTGGCGCAAGCTCGTCAACGCACCGATGTCAATCGCGACTGTTATCCGCCTTCGCGGCCTAACTCGTGATTACTCAGATTAGCGCACACGTCCGGTTGCGCGTTGATCGGGAATTGAGCCCATCGGAGTTGTGGAAAATTCAGCTCGCATCAGTTAGCGATGCGCGGTCCTGTAACTGAACAGTTTTTGGCATTCTTTTCGGAGAAAGCCGCCGGTGACGGGGATATGGTGATTGCCCTTCTCAAAGACGAGCCGGCAGGGGATAAGACAAGCTCGCCACTTATAGTCTTCTGTACCGCGCTTGCGGCCATAAGCGGCAATGTCTTCCTGGGAAACGCCGTAGACGACTGCGCCAATCCGAGACCACACGCAGGCACCGGCGCACATGGCACAGGGCTCGTGCGTGGAGTAGAGGACAAAGTCGGGGAGGTAGCGGCCATAGCCGCTTGAAACGTATTTGAGCGTTTCGAGCTCTACGTGTTTGATGCTTGATCCCGAAGTTTTTACCCGGTTACCGGCGCTGGCAATGACCACTTCGCGCCTGCCCATCAGGCGTGTGATGACCGCGCCAATGGGATAGTCGCCTCGGTCACCGGCGCGTTTGGCCTCCGCTACAGCCAGCTCCATGAACTTCCTTCGCGGTTTGTAGGAAGCAGGGATCATCCACAAAGATTATATCCGTTTGCCGCGAGCGTTTCTCAGGATAGCCGCAAATGTCCGGTTTCCGCGTCAATCGGGCGTTGAGTGGCGCCCGTTTACTTGCCGCGATAAACAAGTTAGCTCGATCCCAACACCAGCGGGAGGCTGCCCCGTACCCCTTCGCAGTAACGTTGAACATAGCCCCAAAACCCGATAAAATTCGTGGGAGAGGCTCTTAGCGCATGTCCCCCGACGATTCTCAACTACGCAGTGACCGAGCGTTCGAAGAGATTGGAGCTCTCAAGCACCAGATGGAGGGCCTGAAACAGGACGTCGAGAATCTGAAGACCGAAAGCAGAAGCTGGATAAGGACGTGGGGAGTGTATCTAGGCATCCTCGCGAGTGTCTTCGCGGTGCCAAGGGCAGCCAAGGAGGCATTCGACAGCTTTTATCAGCACCCTAAGTTTTCTGTGCTTACACCAGTTCCTTTGACCCTGTTCTACGATACCCAGCACCAGAAACTTACATTCAGTTTTCCAGTACTTGCCTCGAACTACGGCAACCGTGGTGGGGTGATTGTGGCTGCTGCGGCTCACTTTGAACCACCTCCGATGGACGCAACTGATCCTCAGTTCAAGTTCGTCGATGAAACTAGACATTCGGTCGACATCCCATTTCCGGTTCCGGTCGGGGTGTCGAAATCGGTCGTTGGATCGGTCTCGTTCACCGGAAACGGTCTGATGGTCCCGGGCCGACATCGCCTGGACGTAACCTTGATCGGGGACGACCGAAAGCCCTTGCCGATGATGCCATTGCAGTTCTGCTTCGATCTCAACGACGAGCTCATTGGTGTCATTTCGCAAGAATCCCAGAGACTGCTCAACACACCGTGCGACTAGGAGCAGTGATTCATACCGCTGGAGCCAAATTGATTCTGAAGAGGGAGCCCGCTCGAATCAGGGCCAATGGTGACCGCTAGCAGCAAGGTCCTGAAACGGGCGCACAACTTATGAAAACAAGAACAATTCTGTTAGCCACGTTGCTCTCCATTCTGGTAACCGTTGGGTTCTCGCAGGCACCGCGGTCTCCGGTCGAGGCGCGGCCAGGAGATATCGCCACTGGGGTAGTCGAGAGTGAAAAGGAAGACAAACTGTATCTCAACACCACGCCCTGTAAACCCGCACAGGAAGCAGATACCGTAGTCTTCCACAAACCCTACACTAAGACAGCCGCCGGCGAAATCGTTTGCTACGGGCACCACTACGACAAAGTGAGCGTGCGACAGCAGTAGATCGGCCCACATCCTATTGCCGCTTGAGAGAGCTGTCCGAGTCCGCTAAACAGGGACCCAGGGTGTCGTGCACTGCCGGGGAAGATGTAGGAAATATCGAGTGGCAGTGCTTGATGGAGCAGCAGCAAGGCGACGGCCAGTACACCGAAGAGAAGCACTACTTTTGTCGCCATGGTTGAGCCATCCGAAACGAGCACTCGCGGCGACCGCTAGACGCATCATGGCGCTTGAGGCCGTTTTAGTACAAGCTTCATGCATGCAATTCAATTGACAACACTGTTCTGCTCCTCGCAGGAGAGCCAAGTGATACCCGACGCGGCTACCGCATTCAGGCCCTAGTTGTTTGGTGTAAGCAATCAGCTGGCTAGATTTCAGGAATCCTATCAGGCCTTGAACGGAAAAATTACCGAGCAGAGGACGGCAAAACAATGGCAGGTGCTTCCAGCCAGAACGAAGCCATGCCAGATAGCGTGGTTGTACGGAACTTTCTTACAGGCGAAGAACACGACACCCACCGTGTACAGCACTCCGCCGGCCAGCAACCAAAGGATTCCACCGAGTGGAACCGCGAGAAGCATCGGCTTGATGGCAAGAAGAGCGAGCCACCCCATCAGAATGTACACGACCGTGGACAGGACCGATAAATGCTCCACAAACCAAACCTTGAAGAGAATCCCCGCCATTGCGAGTCCCCAAATTACCCCAAAGAGAGACCAGCCCCAGCTTCCGCGCAGATTGACGAGCAAGAAGGGCGTGTAAGTCCCGGCGATCAGCAGATAGATAGCGGAGTGGTCGCAGACCTTGAGAATTCGCTTGAGCCGCCGGGAGCGAGTGCTGTGGTAGAGCGTCGAGGCCGCATACAGGCAGATGAGAGTGATGCCGTAGACCGCGCAACCCACGATTCGCCACGCACTGCCGCGCATCGCTGCGAGGACCACCAGCACCAGGAAGCCCGCGACGCTTAGCGTCAAGCCAACGCCATGCGTGAGGCTGTTGGCAAGTTCCTCGGAGGACAGACGCGGTTTGGAGATTCGCGTCATGGTATCTAGTTAATTATTCTCATACATGCGAACGCGCCGAGCAACATGGAAGTCAGCGTATCTCTCGGTTAGCCGGGTAATGGGAAACTACGTTCGGGAGAAAGGCTGGGACGAACCCATACTTCGCCTGCCGTCCTACTGGATGATCACCTTTGACGTGCCGCGGTTAGCGTCGGAGGGCGGATTTGAAGCGCAAGGTACGCCGGATGTGTAGGAGACGTACGCTTTGAGGGCAGCGTTTAAGGCAATTGGCCCGGATCTCTCGCGCGCGCCCGGGTCTATGTCCCAACAGCCTCGCTCTGTGAAGGGGTTGTCATCGGATTTGAAATGGATGGAACGTGGCTTGGAAGAGGAATTCGACCAAAGAATCCATTCATGGTTCGCTTTGATGAGAGTGCAGTCGGATTCCTGTCCGGCTGCGATTTCGATGGTGCATTTCGGAGTTCGCACCGCTGGGATGGCTCCCGAGCCAGCGGGACTCGCGAACGCCGCACAGAACATGAACATCGTTCCGAAGCATGTCATCGAAAGTAAGGCCGCATGAAGCCGGCTGCGCTGTCTCATCCCAAATTCTCTCCTTTGGTTTGTTGGTTATATACCGGGGCGAGAGCGAAAAGCAATTCTGCGTCCCGCGGCGACAGTTGCAAAGCTCGATTCGGGTTCCAACGTGAAGCAGCGGTTCGCATCCCGCGATTACGGCGACTCAATTCCCCAGATGTTCTTGTTAGGTTCCAAGCAATATAAGCCAACCTGACCCGCCTGCGGCCTTCCGATTTCTCCCACCCATACCACACGAAAGCGCGCCTTGCGCCAGGGGCGGCCCACCTCGATGGTTTCGCCGCGTGACGTGAGATAACCAATTCCATCCAGGCGCGCTCCGTGCCGGCTGACGTCAATCGTGTGCGCACTCTGAGAGAATTTCTGACCGTTGCGATCCAACCCTCGGACCCACACTCGAAGGGACTTGGGAATGCGCAATTCCTTGCGGTTATTTCTCCAGAAACTGGGAGCCTGGCGGTTGAAAGCAACACCGACCCGGATTTTTCCATATAATTCCGTCCCAATATAGGCCACGCGGCATTCTTGTTCCTGCTGCGTGGCCTGATTGACGACAAAAACAGTGTCGCCCAGTCCGACTTGTGAAGCGAGACTCACCAGCCCACCGCTCGCGTTCACAAGCAAGGTGGTGGTTTCTTCATGGAAGGATGCTTCGCCTTTGGACCATCCGTAGACCAAGACAGGTACATGAAGAGAGATACGGCTGCCTGAACGCGGTTTTGGCGCTTCACGGAGGGGGCGTGCTGATTCGTTCCGCGGCGGCCTTGAGTCGAACGACATCCGCTTCTCGCTTCCATCCACGGGGATCTCTCGTTGCACTCCGTGCACAGGACACTCGAACTCCCAGCGTGCGTCGAGAATTTGACTCAGCGATTCTTCCCGGTCTTGCAAGATCAGCTGTTGATCATCGTCGCCGTACGGACAACGGAGTCGAACTACGAAGTTCTTGGGCATATTAGCCTCGGGTAGCTGGTCTCAACAGTACAGGCGTCCGCTCGCCATCGCCAGTGTGGTGTGATTTCTTGTAACAGGAAGGGTAATCCGCCGAGACTGCCGAGCGCCATGTGGTTTCGTGGCGCAACGCCTGCCAGACTGGGCCATGCGACCAGTTTCGGTACCTGTCCGGTTTTTGGCCTTTCAGCCAGTTTCTTCACGGCACGGCCCCCTGTATCCTCTGGCACAGGGGCACAGTCATGAGCGAAATGATCGATTGGATTCAGAGCTATTGGTATGAGTTGGGGAATTTGGCGCTGCAATTCGCGATCCTGGCGGTTGTCGTATCGTACGGCCGTAAGGCATTGAGAATCCTGCCCGTTCCGCTGGCCACATCCCGTGCCGCCTCCGAGGCACAAGTTGAACTCCTGCAAGACCTGCGAAACCTGTCCGAGACGCGCGGCTCACGACCTGCCGCGGAGCCAAAAGCCGCGGCGTACGGCGGGGTTGGGCGCATGCTCTCACCGATGCCCGAAGCGCCTGCCGGGAGTGAGACGGAACCCGCTGTGTTATCCCGCCGCGAAGGTATTTCGTCCTGGGACGCGCTCGTGGCGTGGCTCCAGGCCCCGATGGGCAATCGCCCAGGGCCCGTATGGCGGCGCGTCATTATTCGGCAGGTTTCTTAGGCGCTCACCTCCTCTCACGACTCAGACAATGCGAAAAGTAATGCCCAATTCGTTGCCGAATCATGCCGGGAGACTGGCGTCTGTGATTCGGCTTGTGTGTGTGGTTCTAGGTGCGGCCGCGCTTTCCCCGATCTGCGTTTGGGCCTCAACGCAGGAGCATGCCTCCGCCCCTCGGTTGTTGACTTCTGGAGAAGGACTGACGATTGTCAACGCCGTGCGGGACTACGAGCAGCAGGCGCGCGCTAAGCTTGATTGCTCCCATCTTGTGCATCAGATCTACCTCCTTGCGGGCATCGACTACCCCTATGCGAGCTCGTTCGATCTTTACGCCGGCAGCGAGAATTTTCGTCGAGTTAAGGCTCCCCAGGCCGGCGATTTGGTCATCTGGCCCGGCCATGTCGGCATCGTGCTCGATCCAGCCCAGCACACTTTTTACAGTTCGGTCCATTCAGGCCTGCAGGCCAAGTTCTACGACGGACCCTATTGGCGGGCGCGGGGGACACCACGCTTTTATCGCTATGTAATTGAAAGGCCCGGCGGCGCCGCGGTGGGCGATGCGCAGCCAGTATCCCGAGCCCAAAAGACTCCCGTGCAGCGCGCTGCCCAGACGGTGAATAGTGAAAGTCCCGGTGGCCTGCCCTCCGCGTCAAAGCAGCCGCGAAAGGCAGCTTCGGTTGCGACAGCGCGGGTTGTTAACACGAGCACTGCGGCTGCCACGGCCACAGCGATCGAGATTCCGCCGAGCATACTGATCGCAACGAGAAGGAAACAGCCAACGCACGAAGAAATCGCCGAGGCCATTTCTAAGCTGACCGACACCGAGGGGAATGTGCTGCGCGCCGATGATCCCTTGAAGCCTCGCCTTCCGGTGGCCATCTTTGACGACTTCGAAGTCGAGCGCGTAGAAATCAAGGGTAATCATGGCTGGGCGCATGTCCAGCTTGATTCCAGAGGGTCGATCGCGAATGGCCGGGTTGATTTGAATCAGCTTCACGAGAAGACCCGCTGGGAACTTCGCCATACGGAATCAGGTTGGGTGGTGATGACGCCGGTAGAGCGCGCCTACGTGCCCCGTGATGTGGCCGTGCGAATCTTGGCGGCGCAGCTTGCAGACCTGACCCAAAGCGACGGCACCTCGAACCATCAAGACCGAGCCGTTCGGCAAGAAGCACAACTCGCCGCGCTTCTGGATAACCTACTCAACAGCAAATAGTTCATCAGCACTTTGAGCACTTCCGGTTCTCTCGCGTCGCACCGTCAGCCCTCTCTAACACCGCGCTCAGCCGGCGCCACTCACTCACTTCGCGATCCGCGATCGCTTCAGCCACTTCGATCACATCAAGTTCTTATCCACACTCGTTTTCGTCCGGTAGAATCATTTGCGGTGGCGGCGAATTCCAGATCGTGGCAGATGAATTTTACGACGGCCGCAGCGGTCTGGGCTGCCGTCACTCTTTCCGTAGCCTATCTCGGAGAGCGATCCGGTTTCGGAGGATGGCGATTCTCCCTTGCGCTGGGAGTCGCTGCAGCGCTCTTTGCGTTTGAATTCTTCCTCGCGGCTCCGCGCGTCCAAGAGCGAATTGTGACGTGGTTCGGCAATCGCGGCGGGATGCTCGCTCCGCTTGTTCCGCTGTTTGCTGTCCTGATCTACTGCTTCAGCGTAACGGGTGACTGGGCCATGCTGCTCGCGGGAGCGGCCTATGCTGTGATTCCCGTGCTGCTGCTGGCGAGTAGCAGTGGAAAGTCACCGGGGACCTGGGAAGACTACGCGGCGATAATGGCGCTCTGGCTGCCCGCCTGGCTTGAGCCGCGGTACCGCTTGCTGTACCACATTTTCCCGTACCCGCCGCCTCTGACACACACGTTGGCCATCTTGATGGCGCTCGGCACCGGCGTCGCGGCTTTCCTGTTGCTCCGCCGGCTTCCCGGAGTCGGCTATGCCGTGGAGTGGCGTCGCGGATTCACGTGGAATTTTGCGATCAACATTATTGTCTTCGGCGCGATCGCCATCCCGATTGGAGTGAAGATCGGCTTCCTCACGTGGCAACCCGGGCTGCCCCACTTGCGCTCGGTGCCGCTCGCGGGAACAGGCTCTTTCCTTTTGTCGGCAGTTGGCATCCTGCTGTTTACAGCGTGGCCTGAAGAATTCTTTTTTCGAGGGCTGTTGCAGAATCTGCTCACGAAAACACTCAAGAGTGAAAGGGCCGGACTGATGGCGGCGTCGGTGATCTTTGGATTCGCGCACATCTTTCATGCGCCGGTTCCGAACTGGAAGTACGTCCTTCTGGCTACGATTGCCGGAATTTTCTACGGGCGGGCGTGGATGAAAACCGGCTCACTCGTTCCCGGCACTCTGGTTCACGGACTCGTTGACATATTCTGGCACCTACTATTCCGCTAGCGCGGCGTGCATCCCGAGACCCACGCTCGACACGGGAGTCTCTGTCAGCTCATCCTCGCCATTCGTGATACCCGGGCCCGACGCGCATATGGTGGTGCCATGCCATTGGGAATGCCCACCCCACGAGTACGCCCAACATGGCTTGTCCAATCGCAAGCGGAATGATGTTTCGGACGCGCCCAAACATCCAAGCCATCGCCGCCCCGCCGACAAATGTGATAGGTATGAGCACCGGATTCGGCCAATGACAGGCGGCGAAAATTGCACCTGTCAAAGCTGCAGCCACCCATTCATTCTGCACGAGGGACAGCATCCGGTTATGCAGCAGTGAATTGAGCGCCACCTGCTGCAGCACACAAAACGCGAAATAGCCCCACAACGAAGAAATCGAGCCCGGTGGAACATGCCGCGACGCACCCAGCGAAAAGCCGATGATCACGATCCCCACCGCCAATAGACTGAACATGGCCAGAGCCTGCTTCGTCGCAGGCCAAATATTGTCTGCGCGCCACCCAAGAGTCTTCGGCGTGTCGCAATGCACCAGAAAGCTCGCAACCAGCCACACGACGAATATCACCCAGGTCCCTCGCGCCGTGAATTGCAGCCGCCAGATAAACCACATTGTGAATCCAGGGAGGAGCGTCACGTCGGCAAGCGATAACCATCGTTTCAAAATGGGATTCATCACTGCCTCGCCGGACTCTCTTCGCAATTGATTTCAGCGAAGAGTCGTTGCTGTGCCGAGTAGGGTGACGCAGGCTGCGTGGTGTGAGGCGAAAAGCAGACCCCTTCCCGCAGCGTCATCCGGGACGCAAACAGCGCGCAGCCACAGAGGCAAAAGCTAGGCGACGGATTCGACGACCATCGCGATGCCCTGGCCGCCGCCGATGCAGGCGCTGGCTACGCCGTAGCGCGCGTTTCGGCGGCGCAGTTCGAGCAGAAGGGTGAGCACTAATCGAGTGCCGCTTGCTGCGAGGGGGTGCCCAAGGGCGATCGCGCCACCATTCACGTTGGTCTTGTCGCGATCGAGACCCAGCACCTTTTCAACCGCGAGGTATTGCGCCGCGAATGCTTCGTTCACTTCGATCAAATCGAGTTGGCCGAGCTTCAGGCCTGCGAGTGCGAGCGCTTTCTGAATCGCCGGCACCGGCCCAATGCCCATGATGCGCGGCGGGACTCCGGCCGTGGCCCAGGAGACCATGCGGCCGAGCGGTTTCAGGCCACGCTCCTTCGCGATCTTGGCATGCGTGACGACGATTGCGGCCGCGCCATCCACGATCCCGCTGGCATTTCCGGCGGTGACCATGCCGTCTTTGCGGAATGCGGGCTGGAGCGATTCGAGGATTGCCATAGTGGTGTCGGGGCGCCGGTGATCGTCTTCGCTCACCATTGTGGTCTTTTTCCCCTTCTTCACTTCTACCGGAACGATTTCTTCTTTCATTCGGCAAGCGCGGAAGGCCGCTTCGGCAGCCTGCTGGCTGCGCAGCGCGTATTCATCGGAGGCGCGGCGCGTGATGCCTTGCTCGGCGGCAAGATTTTCCGCCGTTTCAGACATGCTGAAGCCGCAAAAGGTGTCGTACAAGCCGGACATCAGCGAATCTTCGAGTTTCCCTTCCCCGAGGCGGAAGCCAGTGCGCGCGCCGCGAATCACGTGCGGGCACTGCGACATATTTTCCATGCCGCCCGCAAGAACCAGCGTCGCTTCGCCGAGCAGTATGCGCTGCGCCGCCTGGCTGATGGACTCGATCCCGGAGCCGCACAGGCGGTTCACCGTCACTGCGGGGGTCTCAATCGGGAGTCCGGCTTTCAAGCCGACGTGGCGCGCGCCATAGAGACCGTCCGCGCTCGTCTGCATCACATTGCCGAAAACCACGTGATCGAATTCCGCAGGATCGGCGCCCGAACGCTTGATGGCTTCGCGGCTGGCCGCCGCGCCCAGGTCAATCGCGCTGGTCTGGTCGAACGCGCCGGTGTAACGAGCCATGGGCGTGCGCGCGCCGTGGAGAATGACAGCATCGGTGATGAACATGATTCCTCTTCCTCAGGGTGTTTCGAGAGCTACGAGAGCATTGCCGCCGCGCTGGCGTGCTTCATCGAGACCGGCTTCGGCGCGGTTGATCCATTCCGTCACGCGGTCTTCGGTTTCGTCGCCGGGGTGTGCAGAAGCTTCGGCCACGACGGCACTGACAGTCAAGTCATCCGCTCCCCATGAGGGCTTGATCGTGCCCGCCACCTGGCGCAATTTCTCGCCCAGCGCCTGCGCATTCTCGAGTGAAGTGTCCGGCAGGATGAAAGCCAGCGACCAGGCCGTATATTTCACGGCCACGTCGGTCTGGCGGACACCGGAGGCCAGGCCACGCGCAAGATGCTCGATGTATTGGTCCACGGCGGCATCGCCGTGCTGGCGGAGCAATTCGCCGCCGTGATCCACGTGCAGGATGATCAACGAAAGCGGCGTGCCCTGCGAGCGAGCGCGGTTCGACTCCCCCAGCAAACAATCCACGTAGGCGCCGCGGCTGAGCAAGCCGGTCTTTTCATCGGCCACCGCGAGCGAGCGCACCAGCGAGCGCAGGCGCGTGTGGTTCACCGAAAGCACCAGCTGATCGCCCACCGCTTGCAGGAAAAAACTTTCGTTCGGCTTCCACTTTCTCTCCCGCGCATCGCCCACCAGCAGCGCGCCGGCGGGCGCCTGCGTCTCCTTGTCCGTCAACACCACACCGAGCGCGGATTCCAGGCCGAGTTCGCGCAGGCCGGGTGCGCTGTCTGCTTGCAGGTAAATTCCACCCAGTGAGTCAGGCGAGACCCTGGAAACGATTCCGACAATGCTGGATATCCCGGAATTTCCCGCTGCCGTAACGCCCGGTGCCGAGTATTCTGCGGCTAATCGCGCGAGATCTCCTGTACCGCCGATGGCGACCAGGCAACGGGTGACGCCCAGGTGCTTACCGATTTCTGCCGCGGTGGTCGAGAGAACTTCGCGCGGCGTCGGCTGGCGGTACATGAGCCGATTGATTTCAGCGATGGCGGCGAGGTCGCGATGAGTTTCGGCAGCCGTGGGCCCCGCCGGGGTGTGGGAAGCAGAGCTATCCACGGCGGCAGGCGGAGGAGCAGCCGGCGCGGGCTTGGCAGCCGCTTTAGGCGGCGCGCCCTTGGGCCACCAGTTTGCGCGGTCGTGCAAAGCGCGCAACCGCTCGTTTTTTTCCTCTTCGCCGGGAAAAAGTTCGGCGATGCGCCCCAGCCGCTCGACCGCTTTCGATTGCAGCGAATACTGCAGAAAAATTTCCACTTGCACCATCAAGTCTTCCAGCGCCTGCTGCGCGCGCGCTTCTTCCGAGACCGGCCCGGCGCTCGATGCTTGGTCCGACCCGGCGCCGCTGAAGCCGCCCGTGCGCGTGGACGCCGTGGCCGCCTTGGCCGCGCGGGAGAGAATATTCTGCAGGAACGAAGGGTCCACTTTGCCTTCGAGTTTCGCGATGCGCTCCTGATTGCGGTAGTCGTAGGGATCAATGTCCACAAGGCGATCGAGCGTGTCGCAGGCTTCCTTCATGCGCGCGGCGTCGAGATACAGGTCAAACAGGCGCACCAGCGCGTCGAAGTATTTCGTCTCGCGGTTGAGCTCCTCATAAAGCCGCGCCACCACCTCTGCCAGCGCGAGCGAGCCCGGATTCGCAGCCGCCAGCCGGTCCAGTTGCGAGCACAGCTCCACTTCCCTTCGCGCCGCGCGCATCCATTCTTTTGTTTGCACCATCAGCGAGGCGGCTTTTGCGTCCTGTCCGGCGCGAATGTAAGCGCCTGCCAGCTCAAAGAGTTTGCCGAAGCTGTCGGGCTTCTGCTTGTAATATGCCTCGAACATCTCGCGGGCGCGGTCGAGCTTGTTGGTGCGCAACAGCGCTTCGCCAAAGAGCGCCAGGAAGGCGGTGTCTTTTTCGCTGGGCGAAAATCGCTCGAGCAGCTCGACCGCTCCGGCGGCGTCGCCCTGGCGCAGCTTGCTCTCTGCAAAGAGCAACGCGCCCGTGCGATCGTCTGGCGACAGACGATGGGCGCGCGCGAAATATTCCAGCGCCTGATCGAGCCCGCCGGTTGCCTGCGTCAGTTGCCCGGCGCGGAGATAACTTCGCGTGGCTAGGTCCGCATGCCCCAGCCGCTCTGCCAGCTCGCCCAGCACGACATGGCGCGCGGCATTTTCCGGATCGAGTAGCGCGATGCTTTCGTAGCACGCGAGCGATTCCACCTCTCGTTCCTGCTCCTGAAACAATTCGGCGGCGATCCCATATTGCTCGATGGCCTCGCTCGCGCGGTTCTGCTTTTGCAGCAGCATGGCGTAACGCAGCAGCCGGTCCGGGGGTTGGGGAAATTGGCGGAGAAAGCGTCCGAAGATGGCGGAGGATTTCGCGACGTCGCCGGATTCCACCAGCCGGTCGAATTGCGCGCTGTAATATTGGGCTGCTAGCGCCGGCTCATTCAGGCGCGTATAAATGTCCGCCAGCGCCTGCAAGGCTTCCTGGTGCGCGGGGATTTCCTCGAGCACCGCCTGGTACTCGGGCACGGCCTCGCGCAGCTTGTTCTTCTCGAGGGCCCGCCGCGCCCGCTCGAGATGCCTGTTGACGTCCGATGCCATGTGAAATTGAGCGTCCTCAGACCACCGCGCGGAAATACCTCGGGTGGCTTGCGCGGGCGGGCACCGCGAGCTGCTGAGGAATTCTGTGCGATGACCCTTGCCGCAATAATCTCCGCGGGCCGATTCGCGCGCGCGGCTTCAATCAACCACTATATAACGGACGCCTTGCCGCGCTCAAAACGAAATCAGGGAAGTGTGCGAAGCTAGATGCGCGGGGTGGGCTGGAAGCGCTGCTTCAGCTAGGGGTGCTGGGCCCGCTGACCTCGCCCGGCAGGTGGCTGACTCTTTCACGCATGGATCGCAGCGAAAGGCCGCTGCGAATCAGCGCCACAAACCCCAGCAGCGAGATGGGAATTGTAAGCGCCAGAAAAGCAAAAATCGAAAACCCCGTGGCCGTGGATTTCTCCACTTGAAACACGCTCAATCCCACCACGCAGAAAAACTGATAGGAGCCCACGTTGGCCGGCGCATTCGGCAACGATACGCCAAGATTAATCACCAGCAGCACCACCACGCCCGCAAGAAACGGCAGGTGCAATCCGTAAGCCTGCATCATGGCCCACAGACCCACCACCTGGCAGAACGGCATGAATAACGACGCCAGAACTGCCGGATAAAAACTTGGCGCCGTACCCATGGCATGCAGGCCCATCAGCGCCGCCATCATTTTTCCCGGCAGCCGACGTGGGCGTCCTTCCGGCCCAAAATCCTTGCCCAGCTTGATTTCTAGATACAGAATCAGCAGGACCACAATCGTAATCAGGATCAGCGTGACTATCCCCAACGTGTCCGCGATTTTCTTGAACCGCGGCGGCAAATCCACCACCAGCGAAACGATTGCCAGCCCCGCGGCTGCAATCACCAGGTCCACCAGCCGTTCCACACCCACTGAACCCAGAACCTTGCCGATGGAAATTTCTTCCGAATTCGACAGCAAATAACTGCGCAGCACTTCTCCCGGCCGCAGTGGAAATACCATGTTGGCAAAAAGCCCCGCATACACCGCGCGAATCGCTCGCCCCAAGCGCACTTTTCCGAAAGGAGCAAGCAGCCATTTCCAGCGCAACGCCTGTACGCCGTAGCTGATCACGTCGAAGGACATTCCCACCAACACCCACCGGTAATTTACGTTGGCAAGCTCGTGCAGAGCCTGCATGATGTGGAAGTCGCGGAACACCCACACCAGGCTGGCGATGGCCAGTCCGTAGCCGATGATGCGAGGAACTCGCGACTTCTCCGGTGGAGCGGTCTGGAACAGAGTATTCAACGCGGAAATTCCGAAGGGGGTGGCGTTGGCTTGCTGGTTGCTTCGACGGCGCGCGCGTGGCCTTTCTTCATGAGGCTGATTTTCCCCCAGAGCTCGAGAACGGCCGTTTCTAGGTCCGCGATGGTACAGCCTACGACAATGGCTTACGGGAGGCAATCCGGCAGTTGTGTCCATGTTGCACCCGCAAATCGTGACCGCGGCTGGTAGGACTGGAATCCTGGGACTGATATTATAGGGGGCGCGGTCGGCAGTTCCGCAGCGCCGGAGGGTACATAAATGACCGAACCCACCAAAGAAGAGTTGATGGCTCGCATCGCCGAGCTCGAAAAGCAGGCCGGCGGGCGGAAAAAAGGCACACTCGAATTCAGGGTCGGCGAAAAAGGCGGCGTCAGCGTGTACGGCCTCGGCCGCTTCCCCGTCACTCTGTACTACGAGCAGTGGATCCGCCTGCTCGACACGGCCGACTCCTTGCGCGCCTTCCTCGAAGAAAACAAGCCTCGCCTCAAACTTAAGCCGAAGGATTAGCGCCTTCCGAAGGGAATCACAGCGAGGCGGCTTTCCATCTGTTCGATCCGCATGTGTCAATTGTTGGTGTCGTTGACTTGCCTCCTGCCCCAACCTAAGATGAGCGGCAAATGGCAGGCGCGGATCCTCTTATCGGCATCACCATCTCGCACTACCGCATCGTCGAAAAACTCGGCGGCGGTGGAATGGGCGTGGTTTACAAGGCCGAGGACACCCGGCTACATCGTCCGGTTGCGCTGAAATTTCTACCAGAAGAGCTTGCGCGTGACTCGCAGGCCCTCGCTCGCTTTCAGCGCGAGGCCGAAGCTGCATCGGCTCTGAATCATCCGAACATTTGCACGATTTACGACATCGGCGAACAACAGGGTCGGGCGTTCATTGCCATGGAGTTTCTCGATGGACAGACGCTGAAACATTGCATCGAAGGCAAGCCGATGTCGCTCGACCAGATGCTGGAATTGGGCATTGAGATTGCGGACGCACTGGATGCAGC